>Ga0316205_10001761_pt1 | contig 25338 bp, 20 predicted proteins | sample 3monthpyrite_MG_FD_204941 | JGI IMG/M metagenome (GOLD analysis project Ga0316205, IMG submission 204941) | Microbial mat bacterial communities from mineral coupon in-situ incubated in ocean water Damariscotta River, Maine, United States -... | ecosystem: Environmental > Aquatic > Marine >... | reverse complement strand
TTATTCGCAAGAAAAGGTATATGGTTGGGAGATGATGTCCGCTCAAGAGCGTATCCAGCATCAAGAAACTCTACGCAAACTGAAAACGGCTGAAGAAAAAGAACGTTATAGAATTGAACATCACAAAAGAATGGAAGAGCGGGCTAAAGAAAAAGGCGTAAGCTTACCCGACATGCCAATGAACCAACGACAAAATAACTCCCCTATGCCGGGTGGACAAGGTATGGGATCAGGTTCGGGAATGGGTAAAGGGCGATAAAGCGTACAGTATGAAATCTAATGTTTTGTTGGCTATATTGATAATAATTGTGGTTTTATATATTACATTTTATCAATACGAGCTTTACTGATGAAATTTAATATTGTCTGAGATAGGTCATGATTTCAATAGTATTTCAGGAGCTGTTTATTAGCATATTAAAATATAGGGTCTATTTCGTGCTATTGCGGCTAAAATAAGTTAAATATCTTACGATGACTATACTTTAGAGCTAAGAAAGTATTGCTGAAATGTTGGTAATTTTTTATTGAGATAAAAGCAAAATCTTATATTTTCAATAATTATCAAAGGCTTACCTTTAAGGTGAGCCTTTTTTGTTTATGTTATATGTGAATATATTGTTCTTATGTATCTCCACTAGCCGAAAGTAATTTTGGTTACTATGGCCCATAAAGTTTTTCTCAAATACTCAATTTTGTATTACTTATGCCGATACAAGTTTAGGGATCTGAAGGTTTGTAGATGTTCAGTATAAAATCTAGCTTTTGTATCATATTCATTTTGTAAATTTATTGAGAAACTACCTACAATGCAGACTTTTATATATTATTTTATAAAATACCGACTCTTCTTTATTGTGCTTCTTGGAGCTATGTTAACTATTAATGAGGTTGGTGCAACCAGTAATAAATTACGCATTGGTGGAAGTGGTACAGATATAGCGACTTTTCGTTTGATTGCTCATGAATTTGAAAAGTTAAATCCAAGTATTAAAGTTGAGGTACCTGACAGTATAGGAAGTGGGGGAGCTGTTAAGGCTGTTAAATCAGGTTGGCTTGATATCGGGTTGATGTCACGATCACTAAAAAGTTCGGAGTTATCTTCTAAGCTCGTTTCCTATTTATATGGAACTACACCATTAGTATTCGCTGTTTCAAGTACACATTCTGTTTCTTCAGTTAGCCTGAAACAACTCGAGGCAATTTTTAATGGTGAACTGACAAAGTGGAATAGTAAAGATGAAATCCGACTAATATTACGTCCAAAATCAGATTCAGATACTTTATTATTATTAGATAAATACCCACACCTTAAAGCTTCGATTAATAAGGCACATCTTCAACGCGGAATACCTATAGCTATTTCAGATCAAGATGCCATTAAGTATTTGAAGGATTTACCCGGCGCATTTGGAACAACAACGTTGGCTCTACTTTTGTCTGAGCCAAACGATGTGAAAGTATTAGCGCTTGATGGCGTTGCACCTTCTGTTGAAAACACTAACTATCCCCTGAATAAAGAACTATTTATAGTTTTACCTAACAAAGTTTCTGATGAAACAAAGAAATTTATAGAATACATGCGATCACCCAAATGTATTGAAATATTTAAACGTACCGGACACAGAATTATCGAGTTTTCACCTGCTTTTTAACGTTATGCATAGCAACATACAACTGCATCGTATAACGAAGTTAATCTCTAGTGCTATAACGTTAGCAATTATTATTATTATTCCGCTAGGATACTTTTTAACTGCATTCAGTTATGAAAAACGAATGCTGGAAGAACAATCCTTAATTGAGGCGGATATTTTATCTACCTATATTTTTACTCACCCCCACTCATGGCAGTTTCAGGAAGATCGCTTGAAAGATATTCTTAGTGATGCGTCATGGCGTCGTGTAAAGGTGCATTACATTGTATATGATGTGAATAATAAGATTGTTGTCGAGGAAGGTGTACAACCTGCTTGGCCATACCACAGTAAAATAGTAGCATTATTTGACAACAAAAAAACCGTTGGCTATATCAAAGCTAATACTAGTTTACGACAAATGTATTATAAAACGATGATAGCATTTGTTATTGCATTGATTGTGGCTCTTATTGTTTTCTATACATTGCGTATTTTACCCTTTGCAGCAATACAGCGAGTTATGAAATCGCTTGAGTTATCACAAAATAAACTTATAAAAGAAATTGATAGTAAGAATGAAGTATTAAGAGATAATAAAAAAGTTAATGATGAGTTGCAATATAGGGCGATGTATGATTCGCTTACTAAAATTGCAAATCGAGAACATTTCTGTAATGTTGTTGAGGAAAGAATATTACAAGCAAAAGATAAAAGTAACACTCTAGCAATTATGATACTTGATTTAAATCGATTCAAAGATGTAAATGATTCTCTCGGGCATCATCTGGGGGATGAGCTATTAAAACGTGTAGGCACTATCATACAGCAAGCCATTCCAAGCGATAGTTTTCTTGCGCGTCTTGGTGGTGATGAGTTTGCCATAATGCTCAATAATTATAACCAGTCAGGTGCTATACAACAGGCTGAATTAATAACTAAGGCTTTAAGTGCTCATATTTTAATAGATGATTATCATATTGTTGCCAGTGCAAGCATTGGTATTTCTTGCTACCCGGAGCATGGCGAATCGTACGAAGTGTTAATGAAACATGCAGATTTGGCAATGTACCACGCTAAACAATCATCTAAACCATTTGAATTATATATAGACGCTTATAATGATAGTATCAATCGACTCACGTTTACCTCTTTGTTGCGTCATGCATTGGATAATAACTTATTATCAATCGCTTACCAACCAAAAATAGAATCGAATAGCGGTAACATGATTGGCGTTGAAGCTTTATGTCGTTGGATAGATCCACAACATGGATTTATCTCGCCCGAAGTATTTATACCTATTGCTGAACAGTCAGGAATGATTAATTTATTAACAGAAGTCGTTCTTGAATCATCCTTAAGACAGTTAGCTAGTTGGCATAAATCCGGAATCATGATTAGTATGGCTGTTAATATTTCTGCTAAAAACCTGCAAAATGAACATTTCCCAACTCAAATTAAAAAGTTATTAACAAAGTATAAGATTGAAGCTAATTATCTTAATATTGAAGTGACAGAAAGTAGCATGATGATTGATCCAGAAAAGTCCCTTGAGTTACTTAATCTGATTTCTAAAAGAGGGGTTAAAGTTTCTATTGATGATTTTGGTACAGGTTACTCTTCTCTAGCTTATCTAAAAAAACTTAATGCCAGTGAACTTAAAATTGATCGATCATTTGTAATGGGAATGTTTACGGATATGGATGATCGTATTATCGTTGAATCAACAATTAAGTTGGCTCACAATCTTGGTATGCAAGTTGTTGCTGAGGGCGTCGAAGACCAGGGGGCGACTGACTTGCTGAAAAGTTATCAATGTGACTATATGCAAGGTTATTTTATTTGTATTCCCGGCACACCCGATGACATTGAGAAATGGCATTATGCGAACACTGTAAAATAATTCATCATATATTGAACGAACGAATACCAGAATATTTAAGCACTTTGTTGTTTAGATATACAATACTTTAATTATTAGCGTATTTATAAGTTATTGTTAATTCTGTGGGTTTGTAATCGTTGTGTCATGTTTTTCCCTGTATAAATAGTTAATTGTAATATCTTTGTTAACTAACATTATTTCCTTGGCGTTATTCTTTACTAAAATATCATTCATCTACATACTCTTTTTTCAGTAAGAATATATTCGTCATAATAATAATGTTGTCATTTTCACAAATCAGAAAAATGATAAATACGTTGTTTTATAATTTCTTATTTAATGAAATATTTTAATAAAAACATTTATTGGTAATGTTTAATGAGGAGAAGAACATGGATTTAATGAAAATGGGAACTGAATTAATTGCGAGCAAACTTGGTGGGGGCGTGGATTCTAGTTCGATTACTTCAGCGCTTGGTGGTCTTTTGTCTAATGGTAATGGTGGGTTAGATATTGGCTCTATTGTTTCGTCAATGAATGACAAGGGCATGGGTTCTATTGTCGGTTCTTGGTTGGGTAACGGAGAAAACGATAGTTTGTCAACGGATCAAGTACGAGACTTGGTCGGTAGTGATAAAATTTCAGAAATGGCTTCAAAGTTAAATACAGATGAAGGTAGTTTATTAGATGGTCTGAAAGATGCATTACCACAAATAATTGATAAATCTAGTAGCGGTGGTTCTTTGCTAGATAATGTTGGTGATCTTGGTGGAATGTTAAATATGGCTAAGAAACTGTTCTAGAGAAAAGTTTAAAGATGTTTGAGGGTTTTTAGCTTAGAGTAACAGTTGATTTAATCTACTAAAATAACTACTTTATTCTTGTCCTGAATTTATTCTGTAAATAGTCACTGCTAATTAAAATAACAATACTAACACGCAAAATGAATTTTACTGACTAAATTTCATGCGGGTAATTAATCTCTTTAGCATCTTGTCGATGTTATATTTCTTGATTTTTATAGTTAATTAAATACTGTTTTAAAATGGTAGTAAGTGTATAGGTACGTATTTAGTTATTTGAAATGTGTTTTAAATGTTAAATCTACTTTTTACGTATAGGAATTAACAATAGAATCGGGCATTGTTATTTTGTAAGAAAAATATTGTATTTTAATTTTGGCTTGTATGATCTGTTAACTGACCAGGTCATATTAGAATTTAAAATAATTAGAGGGAATCCCATGCAATTTTTGTATGGATAATTTATTTATAATGCTTAAAAATTGGAGAATAAAATGGCACTATTTGATTTCGTAAAAGATTTTGGTAAGAAAATATTTGGTGGTGGTGACGATCCGGCAGAGAAAATAAAAGCACACATTGAAGAAGATAATCCTGGAATTAATAATTTAGTTGTTTCTTTTGATGATGGAAAAGTTGAACTAGGTGGAGATGCTGATTCACATGTTTCTGTCGAAAAAGCAGTCTTGATAGCAGGTAATGTTAAAGGCGTTATCGATGTTAATGCAGATAAAGTTAATGCTCCTGCTGCACCAGCTGAAGAAAAAGTAGAGTATTACACGGTAGTGAGTGGCGATAGCTTATCAGGCATAGCTAAGAAAATCCTTGGCAATGCGATGGACTACCCTAAGATTTTTGAAGCAAATCGTGAGGTTATCAAAGATCCAGATTTGATCTATCCAGGGCAGAAAATCCGTATTCCTTTAAACTAAGTCATGTAACATAAAAAATAGTAATGTTATGTAAAGTTAGATATTCAGTAATAAATATAGAACGTAGTTGAGCGAAATATTCAGCTACGTTCTGTTAACTTAATAATTAATTAAAATGCTGATGTCAATACTAGTTGTACGTGATATTAAATATATTTTAGTTGTTATGTAAGTGAACTCACCTGGTTTTAATATGTGAGGTTTCTATTGTTATTTTTAAAAAGAGTAAAATTATGAGCATAAAAAAATTATTATTAATCGGTTTGGTTGCGGGTATTGTTTCAGCATGTGACAAAGTGGAAACAGAAGCAGTATTCGATAAATCAACAACAATAAGTAACACTGTTAAACAAAAAGTAAATACTGCAACAGAAGATGCTGCAAAGGTTGTTAGTGACAGTGCTAGTGCGGTTGTAGATAAGACGAACGATATTATTGGTGAAACAAAAGCAACTGTTTCTAAATTGGCTGAGAAAACTAATCAAAGTACTGTTGATGCTGAAAAAGAACGTTTGGCTGCTGAAGCAATGTCTAAATCTGAGGGCGCTGTTAATTCTGTAAACAAGAAGATAGAAGAAATAAAACCTTCTTTCTAAAATAACCGGAATAGGTTGTATTTTAGATATAACTAAGGCTCTAACTGGAAGTACGTATTTATTTTACTTCCGGTCAGAGTTTTTTTTGAGGGAAATACTTTTGTCTCACTCTTCACTAATTATAATTATTATATAGTTGTTGTTTGTATAAATAGTTTATTCTTTAATCAAAGAAGAGGTGTATGGAGAGTTTCTTAGGATGTCATTATATTTATATGATGTGTAAAAGATCGAAATATGATCTTACAAATTGATAATAAAGTTCACGGTTTAGCCTGACAGGTTCCGTCATTCCCGCGTAGGCGGGAATCTATTAGAGCATACTACTTATAAAATTTCTTTCGAAAAGACCGAATTCATAGATTCCCGCCTACGCGGGAATGACGATCCTAAAGGGTTTATATAAGCTTCTTAAAATTACGTGTTTTTCTGTTTTGTACGGCTACATCAGAATAATTAACTGGACATGTAAGGTTATATTCTAATAGTTACAGATGATGATTTTATCGCTTTCAAATAACCCTAAATAGTAAAAGAGGATGACTAGTTCGCTCATCCTCCTAGTTACACTCGTTTATGTTATTACTATTACTTGATGATTTTCATTCTTTATTTTATTTCGGTGCTTAAGCAAATCAAAACAATGTAAAATGTAAGGCTTGCCCCTGTGTATTTTGGTCTCTGTGTGTTTTATGCTCTGTGCTTTAAATCGGATTTACGTGTTGCCCTAGAAATGGAATCTAAGTTTTTCACTTTGTGAAACGCCTGACAGTAACTTGTGTGAAAAGCCTATCAGGCGCGTAAACAACCACTTAACGGTTTGCTAAGAGTTAGTTATTTCTCTGTCTCTGCAACAACAGTATCAGCATCACATTTTCCTTTTTTAGCCATGCTCAAGGTAGATACAGCTTTCTTACCATCTGTTTCAGATTTTTGCTCTATACCTGCACCACCCACAAACAAACCAAACTTAATGTATTGATGGAAAAAATATAGCGCACCTTTTTTCATTTTGACAAGTAAATCATTTGGTGAGAATTCGGATTCAGTTGATATTGTGTGTTCTTTATCGCCATCGACTTCATGGTAAAAAAACACCCCTTTTGCTGTTTCACCAATGCATTTTTTATTAATCCAAACATCTTTTTTAAGTGCTCCACCGAAATGGCTATCGCTTCGATAAACGTATACGCCGGCTTTCCCATCGCTAGGTGGGTTAAACTGTTTTGCTAAATCAGATTCTTCTTTTGGAGCCATTTCTACAGAAGCACAACCCGTTAAAAGAAGAAAACACACAACTCCTAAATATAATACTTTATTCATTCTTATCCCCAGTTTTTATTGTATATTAATATTATTATTACAAAATAAGTGACATTTACTCTCTTTTTTTGTTTTCACAATATAACATTTTCACCAGTGAGAAACCATTCTGCAGATTAAGAGAGATTGGTTGGATTTTGAGCGATTGGGGTCGAGTGACTGACATTATCTGGAGCCGTATATCGGATAAGAATACAGTATTCACTAATATACTCGGTTTTCACTCTGCAAATTTTAATTTGAAAAATAAAAAAGGATGAGCAATCTGCTCATCCTCCTTGTTACCCCCTATTTATGTTTTTAATATTACTTGATGATTTTCATTCTTTGTTTTATTTCCGGTGCTAATTTTACTGTTGGTATTTTTACAACAGATTGAAGTCGATTTTCGTTTTTTAATATTCTAAAAACTTTAGGATCAATACGTTTTATTTCACTGCCAGGTTTTAATTTAAACATTTCCATTTTTATAGTATTTAGTTTTCCTTTTAGTAATTGCACTTTAGGTATTTTCACTATAATACGCGCAGTATTGATTTGCTCAAAATGATGTCCAACCTTTCCGCTACCTTCAGGGCCGGGAAAGGCTCTTCTTTCAAAGGGGTCGGAGATAGCTTGAACCAACACATCTTTATTTGCAATATTCACTTTATAAATAAAGTCTCCTAAGGCTTCTTTATTTACCTTCACATTACCTTTCAGGTTAGTTGCACTTAAAACTTTAACTCCCCCAGATTTTGTGACTTCCATAACAAGATGTAAATAACGCTCTTTACTCACTTTATTTGCTTTTACAGGACCAGATGCGAGTAAATTTCGTAAGCGTCTATTTGCTTGCTGTTCACCACGTCCTTTCGAAGCAGTCTTTATCTGCCCATTAAAGGTTGGCATACTCTTTCCTGATTGAGTACTTTTCCCAACAATGGCGAGTTTCTTTGTTTGCATTAAACTCTTTGCAGGAAATTTCTTTATAGTAGTGAACGATGTGATTTTTTTGCCTGTCTTTCCCATTACGGGAAGTTTTTTATTTACCTTAGTTTTTAATGATTTTTGTAATTCATTAGGTTTAGAAATTTTTCCATTTTGAGCATTAACTACACTAAAATTTAACAAAGTGGTTAACACGACCAATGATGCAATTGTTTTTTTAACTATATATTTCATATCATATACTCCAGTATTTGTGTTTTACGCATTGATTTAACGTTATGGTAGTGTTGTTGACCATGGTTTTTTGTCATGTAGGGCGCTGTAAATCCAACTATGGTATATTCTGTCCATAGTAAAGCCATTACTTTTTTTACGTAAAAGTCCAAACCAATTTTTATTTCTAATGTAAATGTCTGGCATGCCATTAGAGCCTTCATAGTTGGCAACCATTATTTTATCGCCTTTACCTAGATTCCAGCCGCCAACCCAACTTTCAGACCAGCTACCGCTTAAGCTTGAACCGCTTGACTTTAATGTACCCAAATATTCTTTGGACCAATTAATTTTAGGGTTAAAAACAAAGAGATCTTTCTTGCCGTCTTTATTAGCATCCGATACCCAGAACCGGTCGCCTTTTTGCATTGACCATCCTGGAATATTTTTTGACGAAGAACTGTTATCGTATCTTTTGCTAAAAGCCAAGCTCGAACCAGTAGAACGCGCCATTAGCATATAAGCCCATTTCCAATTTTTGCCATTGAAGACATATAAATCTTCTTTGCCATCATTATTGTAATCGGCTACATAAAAACGATCGCCTTTTGTCATCTGCCAACTTGGAAGGTTGTCGCTATATAATTTAATACGTTTTAAGCTGGTACCATTTGACTTTAACATGCCGAGGTATTCAGGGCCCCAGTCAACACCATTAAAGATATAAATGTCATCTTTACCATTACCATCAAAGTCGGCAACGTATATCTTGTCATTTTTACGCATTTGCCAGCCAGTAAAGTTACCATCATAGCGTTTAATACCTTGAAGTGACGAGCCCGTTGAACGTAGCATGCCAACATAAGGTTTATTCCATTGGTTACCGTTACGAACGAGTAAGTCATCTTTACCATCACCGTTAAAATCTGCTACATAGAATTTATCTTTGGATTTCATTGTCCAGAAATTTCCTATCTTCTTGTCGTAACGAGCTGCGCCTTTAAACCCAGATCCTGTAGAAACCAATAAAGCCAAGTAAGGTTTATTCCAGTTGGTTCCATTAAAGACAAATAAGTCATCTTTACCATCATTATTAAAATCACCAACATAATATTTGTCATTTTTTGCTGGCTGCCATGTATTACCACCCGATGCGGCCGGTATTTTGTTATTAGCAGACCACTCCCAATGTAATTCATGTTTAGTTTCTGATTTTTTATAAAGCGCGAGGTCTTGACCATTGTGTATTACAACGTCACTTTTACCATCTCCAGTAAAGTCACCTGTAATGGCATTATTAAAATCATGATCTAACTCGTTATGCAGTGCTTGCTTCATTAAGGTGTAACAAACAGGACCAAACTCCGGAGTATTGCCTTTCATTCTACAATTATGAACAGGGCGATAAATACCACTGTCTTTCGTACTACATCCCTCGAAGATCCCCGCAGTTTTGTTACTGTCCATTCCCGCAGAAAACGTCGTTGGTACTGGCGTTGAAGGTTTGATAAAACGATTCCAGAAAACAGAATTACGATTTGTTACCGTACTGCAATTTCTATTATTGACTGCAGCACCGGTATACGCTTTTCCTGCTCGTGTATATTCATCACGTAAACCACCAACACCATGACCAAACTCATGCGACATAACAGCCCAACTTACACTACGGGGAACAATTTGAAAGCCACCACCACCACAACCACCAAAGCCATCTTCATTTAAAATGACTGCAACGTAATCGTAGTTTGGAACACTGGCAGCTAAAGCGGCTTGTACTAAACCGCTTGTTTGAGGTGAGCTTTCTAACCAGCAATGTGCCCAAGAACCTGAATAAATATATTTTAAGGCGGTGTTTTTTGTGGTTGTACTTGTTACGGTGTCATCACTAGCATCACTTGGTGTACCATTCTCATCATAAACTTTTTGACTTACGCCAGAATCAACTGACACCAGATTTAACCGATAGACATTAAATGCGTTTTGATTTTCTTTGTAAAAATCATTTCCCATAACACCTTCTGTAATAAGTTTTTTAACATCTTCTCGATATTTGCTTTGATCAGCTGAGTTATAGCCATCTCCCATAACGACTAACACTTTTTTATTTGCATCTGGCCCGTTATTAATAACTTTAGTGCATGCAGGTGCAACGCACGCCGCATAGGCTTGTATAACTATAAATTGAAAAATAAAAACTGAAAATACTTGTGATAAAATTCGCATAAATCCTCCTGTGGTATAACCATATTTTAAATATTAACGTTAAGAATGATTTGAATCGAATTAACCATCCTTGCACATCGATAGTCATTTAATTTATTCGTAATAACCGTGATTTTTTAATTGAATACTCTGTGAATTAATTACATTTCTCGAATAAGAGATGACAATGTGAGTTTGAAATACACGTTGATATAATTAGATTTGATTTTCGCTATAACACAAGATGTATTACAAGGAGGTAATAACCGTCAGATTTAGGTTGCTTGAGGTGAATATCTTATTACGTATTTCAAATGCCTATAAAATATTTAATGAAGATTCATGTCTTCTTACTCGCTGTGTTAAGAGCTAATAATATTCACTCAAAAGTAAGCCGAAATGATAGAAATTTGACCTGTTACCGACTAGAAAGCTTGGTTTATGAGAGAATTTGTGGCAAATTTTGTAGCATACTATGAGTCTTGAAATAAGAATTATTAAAACAGGAGTATCGTATCGTGAATAAGCTTAATACCCCCCTATGGTTCCTCATGATTGCCGTATTTTTTGGCCCCAGCAAAGAGCTTTTTGCCGCAAATACCGAGCCTGAAAAAGCCATTGCTGAAGTGGTACAGATAATGAAGTCTGCACAGCAGGATCAAGTTGATGTGTTAGCATTTGAAGAATTTGCAAATGCTAAAGTTTTACTTGGAGATGCTAGGCAGAGTATAAAAGATGGTGATTTGCTTGAGACTATTTTGGACCATGCTACTAGTGCCAAGGCCACATTCCTGAATGCGATAAAAATAGCGAAAACCAGAAAAGCCTCGGCTGGCCGCATACTCATGGATAGGGAGGCTGTATTGTCGGCTGGCGTTCGAAAAAGTAATGCGCTCGTTAAGCGAATGATTAAAATTGATGAAGAGTTGGTAGATGAAACCGATCAGTTTAAAGAACAGCTTGATCCCGATGACTTTGCTGAGATACAGAACAAATATTACCGTTTAGAAACTAATACAATTCAATACAACGCACTGAATAATGCTAAACAAATAATTGACCAAGCCACTGAAGATGATGCCGATGATGTGGCACCGAAATCATTGCGTGATGCGTTATTGGATTACAAAACGGCGATGAACAAAATTGATTTGAGTCCACGTAGTCCAAACATCTATAAGAATAGTGTTGACGATGCACTAAGTAGTGCAGGGCATTTACTCGATGTGATGAACGTAATTAAGGGAGCTGAAGGTACCCCTGAACAAATTGCGATACAAATTGTTCAGCAAAATCGTGCATTAGGTAAGTTGAATTCAAGTGTTGGAGAGTTGGAAGCCAATCTTAAATCAACAAAACAGACGTTACAGGAAAAAGAAGGGGCGCTAAAACAAGTAGACACTGTACTGAAACAAAAAGACAGTGAGTTAAAACAAAAAGAAGGCGTGCTTAAGACACAGGAAAAACAGTTAGCTAAGGCTTCTACTCAAGTTAGATTCCAATTGGCTATGGATGAAGCACGAAAGGTAATTCCCGAAACAGAAGCTTTAGTTTACCAGCAAGGTAATCAACTGGTCTTTAGGCTTAAACGTGTTAATTTCCGCTCGGGCGATGCAGTAGTACCCGAATTTTCAAAATTATTAATCTCAAAAGTTAATACAATTATTAAAAAACTGGATGCAAAAAAAGTTATCGTACAAGGGCATACTGATTCAGTTGGACCTGCCAGTATTAATAAAAAATTGTCAACACAGCGGGCAACTGCGGTAGCTAAGTACCTCCATAAATTACGGGGAGGCTATAAAATCACCTATGCAGGATATGGAGAATCTCATCCTATTGCCGCTAATGAAACTGCAGATGGACGTGCCACAAATAGACGAGTGGACCTTGTTGTTTCTGTAAAACAGTAGCTTGGTTCAATAAAATAATTAAAACAATTCAAGTAAAAATGTGTAGTGATAAAACCAAGCATTTGTATTGGTAATACGGATTACTGATTAATAACATATAAGCCTTTTTATGCGTGAATAACGCATGAGAGGCAGTAATAATGCCAAGTATTATCAATTTCTCGAAAATTATTAAATATAATGTTATTCAATTAATTCTTTAATAATTCACAAAATAAATGCTCCTTTTCTAACATTAATAAATCTCTATCATCGCTATAAATATGTCTGGTTAGCCCGATTAGTTAAAGCGATAAATAGGTGTTTATTCTAATTCTGCTAACGCCTAATTGTTGTTAAAACATATTTATTTAATTTATTAAGGTGAATCAATATGATTAAGGATTGGCAGTATGAATTAATTGAAGATAGAGAATTATTACCGTTATTTAGACCTGTTAAATTAAAAATATTAGTTCTTGTCGATAGCTCCATTAGTTTTACATCGTCATTTGGCATTGGGATGATGATTGACTCGCTTCGAGTACCGGTAAATAGTTATGTTCGTTTTGATGTAACACTTGCTCGACGCGATGGAGCACAAGCAACAATTTCAAGCCCGGGTGAAAAAGATCCTACTTATACGGGGTTTCGTTTTGACCAAGTAGACACGGATGGCGTGACGCCGACACTGCATAAATATTATCAAGTATGGTGTTTTGGTTTTTCACCGGGTAACGATGGCAGTAGTAATGATGCGAATATCACTAACCCCATTCATAATCCCACGAGTGATTCAGAACTTGAAGTGCTAACACGCTGGATGAACGAGCAACAAGGCGGTGTTTTTGCAACAGGTGACCATCACTATTTAGGTGCAAGCATGTGCCATCGTATTCCGCGTGTTGCTACTATGCGTAAATGGACTAACGCACAGGGCGTACCGCCGATTAGCGGGCCCGATCGTCACGATACCAATCGTCCATCAACGCCTGGGCAGTCAAACATTGGTGGCAGTCCTGATGTTATTCCTTTTAACAATCAAGGTGACTCTGTTCCTCAAATTGTAGATTGGAAGAAATATTATTCTTGGAGTTGGGCAAGGTTTACTCGTAATTTTGCGCCTCATCCGATCTTGTGTGATGGTAATCGAGGCGTTATAGATATATTACCTGATCACCCTCATGAAGGGCATATCATAGAGGATGCCGATGTAGTAAAAACTGGCACGTTTAATTTTGATGGTTACACGGGTGATGAATACCCAACGGTTGGAGCAATTCGTCCATTACCTGAAGTGATAGCATAGGCAACGACGTTACCCGATCCACCTTATAACCAACAAAAAGGAGACTCACCACAAAAAAGGTTTGGTGTAGTGGGTGTTTATGATGGTCAAAAAATTGATATTGGACGCGTAGTGGTTGACTCTACTTGGCATCATTGGTTTGATGTTAATTTGCTTGGCTTTGAAGCCGATGCAACATCGAATAACTATCAACGTATTCAAACCTTTTATCGAAATATCGGTGTATGGTTAGCAACGGCTTATCAAAGAACGCGTATGTTGTCTGTATTAAATTGGTTCTCTATGTTTACGGTTCAAGGCATTCAAGAATATGGCCGTGAAATTTCTATTTGGTCATTAGGTGCAACTGCCAAGGATGTTTTAGGTAGAAGTTCAAGCAAGTGTTTAGTGCGTGAATGGATCATTGATTTATTTCCCATTGAGTTTTATAGAGAATTTTTTATACCAGAGCGTATTCCTGTACCACCAGAGCCCTGTTTAAGTTGTCCACCTTTTGAGTTAATTGAAGAAGCCATGCTCGGTGCTATTATTAAAGAGTTACTGCCCCAGTTCGAAAAAATGGAACAGAAACGCATTAGCAATCCAGATAAAAAACTTAAGTTAAACGAAAAAGAAATCATGATGTGTATCGATCGTGGTGTTCAGTTAGGCTACAAAGAGCTCCGTTCATTTTTAGTTAAGTCTAATAAACAAGGCGAACGTTTAAATAAATTACTTGATAAATTTAAACCTAATGCAAACTGCTCTAAACATCATAAGGAAACCGAATTGGCTTGATCGCTGTTTACAGCTTAGAGGTCAGGACATGTTTATCATAGTTTTTGATGAGTATGTTTTGATCAAAATTTAATAGGCCTTCAAAAAAAGAAACAAATGAAAATAATTAGATATTTTATTTATAATTAATACGGTTACTTTAATCTATATCTATATTACAGGAAATGCGCAGAACGAATAAAATGTGTTATTCAAGCTATACAAAGGTATGTGATATTCCTAGCTGTTATGCCGCTTTGTAATTGAGTAAGAGGAAGGTTCTAGTAAATTGTATAATTTATAATCAAAATAAATTGTTAAGTCAGCTATTCTGCTTTTTTTTAGACTCTTTTTTTATTGTGATAATGTATAATATTTAAAAATACATAAATATGTATTAATAATTACAATAAAATTACAATTATCAAAGGATAAATTAAATGAAAACTACTTTACGCGTGGGAATTATACTTGGAGGCTTACTAGTTCAAGCTGTATCATTTGCAGATGGTAATCACATAATAACACCAAAAATTGGTCAATATTCTCTAGATTCAACTACACAAACCATTGCGAGCTCAACATCTACTTTTGAAGAGTCATCAGGTAGTGCTGGTGTGGAATATCAATATAAAATAGCTGAAAATATGACTATTGGTGGAAGCATAGATTCTTTTTCTCATAATTATACTCGTGCGGGTATTAACGGAACAATGGATACAACACTTGTCTTGTTTAATTTTAAATATATATTTCCAGTAACAGATTGGTTTAACCCATATATTGGTGCGTCTGTAGGTGTAGCAGCAATTGATATGACTGGTTCAGTTATTGGTACGGCGGCAGACTCAGCAGCTGGCATTAGTTTGGGAATGGCATTTCCGATTAATGATACAATTGGTCTTGGTATTGAATATCGAAAATTTTCTGCAACTGTAACAGGAGATGTTTCGGGTGGTGGTACAACTGATATCGATGTATCAGGTAGTGTATTGACAGCCAATTTAAATATCACCTTTTAATTGCCTCAACTAAAAAGAATCAAAGCACTAATTGATTAGTGCTTTGATTCTTTCTAATTATCCTTAAGCCGGCTTGCGCTAGGTTATTATTTACAAGTGGAAATAACATAAAGTATGTGGAGTCAGTTACGATATCTATAGCATGAGTTTGAAAAAGACGAGAGTAAAGCTTTCCCAATCTCGATTATTTTTTCATAGAATATCATTGGTTGCTTAATATAGGAAAAAATAACAAAGGTTCAAAGACTAGTATTCATCTCCATACAGTTACCAAATAATAAATAACTGTAGTCATTATTGGTTAATAGAAAATCATCTTTTAATTGATCTAAATCAATCATAATACAAAGATCCTATGAACTCTCATTTTATACTCTACTATTAGTCAGAACTATAAATAACTAGGAAGTAAAATGAGCGGTGATCACTTTTATAAATCACATTTATTAGTAAGAGTCACTAGTTAGGCGTACAATATTATTTTCATATAAATATAAACCATAAGACAAGGGGAGAGGTGTCCTTATGCGTAATGTCAATCGATGTTCTATCGTTGTTTCTTTTTTAGTTAGCCTATTTGTTTTAACCCATGTGAATGCCGAATTATTAGACCATCCTGGAACGGGTAATTTAACAGAAGGTTGGGATGGTCCTGGTCAAGGTAGTGTTACCGTAAATTGGTTTTTGGGTTGGAATAATCACCAACCGGGTTGCGCTGTGAATACGACCGGTGTAACGACGGATGGAGGAGTAAGCTTTAGTCAAGTTGAAACACAAGTTAAACAAGCAATGGCGACTTGGGCATCGGTTGCTGACGTTCGTTTTAATAAAGTAGGGGATTCAACGCTGCCGGGGAAGGGCTGCCTTAACGACCCAAATGCGAATGAGTTTGATTGCGATGCGAATCCGGATACGATTCAGTTAAATATTTATTGGGGAAATAATGAACATTGTCATCCTGCTGAGTTATCGGCATGGTGGTTTGATGGCGCATGGAACCCGAGTGCGGGGAATGGCTTCATATTTGCCCATGCCTGGGGACCTTATGATATTTTAGGCGGTTGGAATCCGGTTTTTGGTGGCAATATTCATCTAGACGATGGTGAGAATTGGGTAACAAGTAATCCTAGCAATATAGTCGATGAATTCAATACCACTGAGACCAGTGCTTTTGTCGATATTCAAACTGAAGTGTTACATGAATTAGGTCATTCTCTTGGGCTTGCTCATACCAATTCAAATAATGCAGTGATGAACCCATACAAATGGAATTTGTCACGTCGTACACTAACGCAGCATGACCGCGACACATTATTAAGTATATACCGACCTGCACGCCAGCACCCGGGCGTTGTTTTATTATTCGATCTCTCTGGCAGTATGAATTGGGATTTTAATGGTACTAGTGGTGTACCCGAGGCACAAAAACGTCTAACGCTTGCGAAGAATGCAGCGTTACCTTTTATGGCTTTATTAAATGCTTATGGGGATAATTTTGCAGAATTTGCCATTGCCGATTTTCGTAAAGATGCTGGTCAATGTATTGGCCATACCCAATCAGGTATGACCTTGGCCAGTGCGGCGGCAGTGCAAGTTGCGAGTAATAATACTATTCCCGGTTTAACGGCCAGTGGTGGAACACCTTTATTGGCAGGTCTTGATCATGCAAGAAGTTTATTTACTGATCACGATCGTAAAGCGATTATTCTTTTGTCCGATGGTTATCACAACTGCCCGAGTAGTGTACAAGCAGGCGACCAAGTGGTAACGGACAGCGTTACTCAACTTACAAACAATAACATTCTTGTTTATCCGATTGGTTTTGGGCGTCCCGAAGATTTTGATAGTGCATTGTTAACACGCTTGGGTGATGAGACGGGTGGTGAATACTATGCTGTAACGGGAGCGGATTTTGATCCCTCAACTTGGAATCCTACAACAGCGTTACAAAATGCATACAAAGCTATTTTAGTTGATGCCTTAGGTTTAGAAGTGGCTGTTGACCCACTTGCAATGATACAAGCAGGAGAAACACATGAACACGATGTTCACTTAACCAAATACGATGATGATGTTGGTTTTATGTTGAGTTGGGCAACATCGTCGGCTAAACGAATGAGTTTAAATTTAATCTCATCGGACGGGCTACCCGTACCGAGTACGGAAAATAAAGTAATTCGTCGAGGTGGTAATAATTTTAGTATCGTCACTGTGAAAAATAGCTTTTTAAAACAACCAGGAAAAATAAGCGCTACACCTTGGAAGATGGTAGTGCGTGGTGGCGGCTTAAAAGAAAATGAAAAAGAACCTTATCAATACAGTGTATTGTTACGTTCTAGTGTGCAGTTACGCCCACAAATTACAGCAGCACAATTTAATACTGGTGAAAAATTATTAATTACCGCAGCTTTAGTTGAAAATAATCGAGCTATTGCAAAAAATGCAGATGTAACGGTTAAGATTACACGCCCAGAAGAAGGTCGTGGTAACTTTTTTGCTAAGAATATTTTATCTCCAGCAGAACTTGCTAAGGCACAGACATTCTATCCTGATAAAGGTCTTTCTCCATTAGCATTGAAAACGATTGCTCTAACAAAATTTAAAAATATTTCATTACCTGGTCGAGTTAGTGAAAATGAAATTAAACTCTATGACGATGGTACGCATGGTGATAAACGTGGTGGTGATGGCATTTATAGTGCCGAGTATGCAAATACTCAAAAGCCAGGTGTGTATGATTTTAGCTTTATTGCAAAATCACAAACAAAGTCGGGTCAAGTATTTACTCGTGAAGCCAAAAAACAAATTGCGCTTGCTGTTAAAATGTCGAATACGCATACTATAACCTCCTCAAACGTTATTAATGGTAACACTGTTGTTAATATTACACCGAAAGATACATCGGGAAATCACCTCGGGCCTGGTTACGCAGGAACCATAAATATTAAGGTTGATAATGGCGAGACTGTTGGTGCTGTAGAAGACAATTTAGATGGGAGTTATTCTCAAACCATTAAAGCAGAGTCAAATGCAATAGACCCTGTCGTCACGATAGTTGTTGGCGATGAGAAAGTTAATGTCGTTGTTGTTGACTCAAATGGTGGTGATAGCATTATGAACTATTGGCTACTCATCTTTTTATTATTACTTATTATTTTAATTTTAGTTGTAGTGATAAAAAATAAATCTAACTAATTTATATATATTGAGAAACCCACTCTTAGAAATAAGAGTGGGTTTTTTATTATATTGAAATAAGTAAGTATGAAAACCGAAGTAACCCAGGTATTCAAATAATCTTTTGTTAGTGCCTTTCTGTTTCTTAATTCTGATAGCTAAAACCATTTCGACGTAATTGTTACTGGATTCAAAGGTTCAATGTTGGTAATGGCTTGTATGTTTCAAAAAGATAACCTTGAAGGTGACATGGTTTAAAAGGGTACATCAACGATTATCTATGAAAGTGGTTGTATTAAATAATCACAAAAAGAGAGGTTGTGCTACTGAAATATGTTTAAATTTATACATTGAACTTTCTCTATATATACTTGTATTTGTATATTGGCAACCTATATAGAGTACAGGTTTTTGATATAAAACATATTTAATACGCAGGTGAAACAATGAAAAGAATCATGTTATTTATTTTGACTAATATCGCGATAATGGCCGTTTTGACTATTACATTACGCTTATTAGGTGTTGATAGCATATTAGCGGAAAATGGCTCGGATCTTAATATTCAGGCTTTAGTCATACTCTCTGGTGTGATAGGTTTTGGTGGTTCAATTATTTCACTGTTCATGTCTAAATGGATGGCGAAACGCATGACCGGTGCGGTTGTCATTACTAATCCATCATCAAATATAGAAAAATGGTTGATTACTACTGTTGAAAAACAAGCCAAAATTGTTGGTGTAAAAATGCCTGAAGTGGCTATTTTCCCTGATTCATCCATGAATGCTTTTGCTACAGGGGCAAATAAAAACAATGCGTTAATGGCGGTATCTCAGGGTTTATTAAACAATATGACTCAAGGCGAAATCGAAGCGGTTATTGGCCATGAGATGAGTCATATTGCAAATGGTGACATGGTAACGCTTGCGTTAATTCAAGGTGTTGTGAATACATTTGTTGTCTTTTTGTCTCGCATTGTAGGTCATATCGTTGACCGGGTTATTTTGAAAAATAATCAAGGACACGGAATAGGTTATTTTGTCACTGTGATGATATCGCAGGTTGTACTATCAATATTGGCTTCAACCATCGTGATGTATTTTTCACGCAAACGTGAATTTGTTGCTGATACTGGGGGTGCAGATTTAGCTGGGCATCAAAATATGATTAATGCCTTAAAACGCCTTGGACAGGTCGAACCCGAAGCGCTACCTGAACAAATGGCAGCGTTCGGAATCAATGATAAAGGGGGAATAATGGCTTTATTTTCTTCCCATCCTCCCATTGAGGACAGGATAAAAGCTCTTGAAGAACGTGCACTGTCTCGTTCTTAAAAATTAACGACAGCAAACTATACTAGTATTAGTCAATATCTATTATGATTGGTGCTTCTATTAATATAGGAATACTTAAATGAGCTCTTTGAAAAAGACGGGATATAAAGCTTTAGTCATCGTTGAAGATCTTGGATTGTTCGTGATTGCAATCGCAACAGTTATCGCAATAGGCTTCGAAGTGAAGGTAATGTTTAATGCCGGAAATGTAACGCTTGCAGATCTTCTATTGCTCTTTATTTATCTTGAAGTACTAGCAATGGTCGGTATATATCTAAAATCAGGTAAGTTACCTGTTCGAATGCCGCTTTACATTGCGATTGTAGCGTTGGCTCGCTATATGATTCTTGATATGAAAAATATTGAGACATTAAGAATGCTTGGCCTTGCAGGTGCAGTTTTGGTGCTCGCTATATCTATACTCGCCATTAGATATGGGCATATCAAATTGCCATATAGTGAAAAAGAAGACACTTTTTGAGAGTTACTTCATGCTTCATAGGGGAGAGCGGCGTCATTTCATTTGTTGTGATATCTAATATGTAATTGGTCGCGCATAACTAGACAGCATCTAAAATATGATTATTTTCTGTCATTAAATACATATAATTCAATCACTTATTGAGTTTTCTTGATTTCTTACTTTTATATTTAATTCAAATATATTCTATATTTGATTATAATTACCTTTAATAACTTATTATAACAAGTTATAATAAGTCTAGAGAGCATGATTTAATAGTGGAAGTGTGTTGGATTCAAATCTTATTATTACACTAGTTACCGTAGTACTGGCTGGATTGGTACGTGGATTTTCAGGTTTTGGTTCAGGCATGATCCTCGTGCCCGTCTTGAGTATGTTATACAGTCCATTGCATGCAGTGGTAACAGTAACGCTGCTTGAACTTATTCCTTCCATCCAATTAATGCCAAAGTCTATAAAGCATTGCCATTGGAATTCAATAATTCCAATGGCAATTATGGCAACACTATTTGTTCCATTTGGCGTTTATATTCTGATGAATACAGATGAAAACATTATGCGTCTATCAATTGCGATATTAATTGTAATAAGTGTTGCTATTTTAAGTTTAGGATTTCGATATAAAAATATTGAGCAGAATCGTAAGTTGACTTTAGTAACGGGTGTATTGAGTGGCTTGTTTAATGGGGCAGCCGGAATAGGTGGGTTACCAGTAATATTATTTTATTTATCCAGCACTTTTACTTCAAGAATTAATCGTTCAAGTGTGATTGTTTATCTTGCAATCGTATCGCTTATTGCGGTAACAACATATTTATATCGTGGCGTTTTAACAGTTGATATTATATATTTTGTTTTACTTCTCATTCCTGCGTTTATCACATCAGTATGGATTGGTGGTAAAATGTTTGGTAAAACATCTGAATCATTTTTTAGAGGTGCAACTTTAACTTTGATTGGTTGTATTGGTATGACAATGTTTTATCATTCAATATAATATTTTATTTAAATCGGATAATAATATGGAATTAACTGAACTGATACGTGAATCACATGGTATACGCGAAAAAATTAAATCACTTACCGTGCAAATCGATAAACATACGATCAAACTTGAAGAGCTTGATACTGAAATCAAGCAACGTCTTAACCTAAAAGATAAAGAAATAGAGGATCTGTCAGAAGAAGAATTTCAGCTATTAATGTCTGATATAAGTGATCCCGTAAAAATTACGGTTGAAGTTGTTTATTTAAACAAAGATGTGCAACATTTGTGTGAAGTTCAGCTATCACGTGGTTCAACAATAGAAGACAGTATCAAGTTATCGAATATATTAGATAAAGCAAACGATATTGATCTCGCTATCAACAAAGTGGGTGTCTTTGGTATGGTTAAACCACTCTCAGAAACATTAACAGATGGTGATCGTGTTGAAATATACCGTCCTATAACTGCAAAAGCCTAATTTAAAAAAATAAAGTAACTTCTTTTACTCCATTTATATTCACTAGTCTATTTATTAGTAACAGTTTAACTTGTACTAAATTATTAATTTCAAAGAAGATTTTAAATATCATCTTGGTGCGCAATAAAACACAATGCACCAAAACCTCTCACTTATTACGGTTTATAAATGGTTTTTTATTTATACCGCATTCCTAAATTTTACTTATAAATAAACAACATAAGAACACTTTTATTAAATTGATTATGTGTTGGCATAGCTTCTGCAACGTTATATACAACAAATTATGTCACGTTATAACAAGTTAAAAGCAGTACAACATTGAAATAATTGATTAATTACAATCTAGGAGAGAAAACATGAAAGCAAAAACATCTTTAATGACTGCATTGATGTTGTCATTAAGTGTCTCAGGTATAGCAAGTGCAGAAACAATACGTATTGCTGTTGGACATCAAAGTAAATGTACAGATACTTATTCTGCGGGGATTATTGTTAAAGAATTAAAGTTAATACAAAAATATTTACCTAAAAGTGGAAAATATAAAGATGCTGAATATGTATTTGACTGGAAGGATTATTCATCAGGTTCTCCTATCACAAACCAAATGATGGCTAACAAATTGGACTTTGGTGTAATGGGAGATTATCCACTAATAGTTAATGGTGCAAAATTCCAGGCTACTAAAAGTCTTGAAACATTATATATTTCTGGAACCGGTTATAACCAAAAAGGTTCCGGTAATGCGATTGTTGTTCCGGTTAATTCAGATATACAGACATTATCTGATTTAAAAGGTAAATCTATTTCTGTACCTGTTGGTAGTGCAGCATGGGGTATGACTTTAAAAGCTTTACAAGATTTAGGTATACGTGATCAAGTGACAATTAAAAATCAAAGTCCACCTGTTGGTGCAGCGAATATCGCACAAGGTAAAATTGATGCTCATGGTGATTTTTGTCCATGGTCTGAAATTATGGAATTCCGTGGTACAGGACGTAAGATATTTGATGGTAGTGAAGCGGGTGTTCCCTACCTACATGGTGTCGTTGTTCGTAAAGACTATGCAGAAAAATATCCTGAAGTTGTCGTTGCCTTTATGAAAGCGGTTATTGAAGCAGGTGAATGGGTACGTAAAGATCCTGTTATGGCTGCGACTAAATTAGAGAAATGGACGGGTGTGGAACGAGAAGTTCAATATTTGTATTTCAGTGAAGGTGGAGCATTAACGCTTGATCCAACGCTTAAAGATGAATGGGTTGAAGCACTTAAATTTGACCATACAGTTCTGGTAAAAGAAAAAGCAATCCCACCATTAGATTTCAATAAATGGATATACGATGGTTATATCAAACAGGCATACAAAGAATTGGGTCTGGATTACGCAAAAGATCTTGCTTATACACGTATCGCCAAAGACGAAAATATGAAATTACCACCTGCAGAAATTTGGCACAAAGATAAAGGTATTATTACATATAACACTGTAGAAGCTATGTTGAGCGATGCTAAGCAGTTTAAAAAAGCAGGAACATTACGTGCTTCATATGTATATGACAATACAACTGGCTTGAAAATATTTGGTAAGACGGCCACTTATGTAAAAGATAAAAAAGGTGTTATTACAACTTACATGCGTAAGTCTGATGCTAAAGCTTCATCGGGAACTATTATGCAGGTCAGTGTATTTACTAAGTCAAGTGACAAGGTAGCAATGGCAACTTTTAACTAAAAATAGTTTGGTCGACACTAAATGATAGTGTCGACCATTATCTTGTTACATAACAATGGAGATTATGATGGGTCTTGGTACAGTAAAAAAATTCACATCGGAACCACTAGAAGAAACAGTTGTATCTTCAATTGAAAAGACTGATTCTGCTATTGATAAAGAGTGTGTTGTGAAAAATGATGTGAAAATTAAAAAAATACCTGTATCAAAGTATTCATCACTTAAAAATACTATCATGAGTAAAGTTAAAAAATTACCTTGGGATAGTTATCTAATTGGTTTGGCAGCGATATTGTTCGCTTTAGTTGTTTGGCAGATTCTCTCGTATAATCGTATTAATATAATATTAAGTTTTGAAAACATTCCGACACCGTTAGTTGTTGGAGAACAATTTTTAAAATTGATCGTCACAGATGAATTTTACAAGCATATTGGTGCCAGCTTGCAACGCATTGGTATTGCTTTCTTTTCAGCCTCGCTACTCGGTGTAATTATAGGTGTATTGATGGGGCGTTCTAAAATCTTTAGGGATATTATGTTTCCTTATATAGAAATATTACGACCTATTCCGGCAGTTGCATGGATACCTCTTGCTATATTGATGATGCCAACGGAGGAATCGAGCATTATATACATTACTTTTTTAGGAGCGTTTTTCCCCGTTGTTTTAAATACAGTTCATGGTGTGGAGCAAACGCCTGAATCACTTGTTCGGGCTGCTGAATCATTGGGAGCGACTAAAAAATCAATTATGTGGCATGTGATATTACCTGGTGCATTGCCTAGTATTATGGCTGGTCTTGCCATTGGGATGGGGGTTGCCTGGTTTTCTCTTTTAGCTGGAGAAATAATAAGTGGGCAATATGGAATTGGTTACTTTACTTGGAACTCATATACATTAGTTGAATATCCCAACATTATCATTGGCATGTTAACCATTGGTGGATTGGGTACACTTTCGACTTTGTTAGTTAAAAAAGCCTCAATTCCAGCTTTAAGATGGCAGGAGCATAACGACTAATGGCATCTTATTTAAAACTTATTCTAAGTGCTATAAAAGATCACTTACGGCTGTTTTTATTAGTTAGCCTAGGATTCTTTGTTCTCTATTATTCGGGACTGTTGTTACTGACAATGATTCGTTTTGGTGAGATCCCTAATTATGTTGAATTCTACGATATCTTTAAAATATACGGTTTGATCTATGAAGGAACGCCTTCATTTATTGACGCTATTCCTATTTTTATTGATGAACCATGGTTTGAAACGGGATATAAAAATCCAAATTACTATGGTGTTGCAACTTGGAGCTTTATGTTAATTCCACCAAAATTGTTGCTAGTACTATTCATGGGTATTTTGCTTGGGGTGTTTTTTTCATTGGTTAAATACTCTTGGGCGGGACAATGTGAGTTGAAAGCTGACAAAAAATTATTTGCAGCGGCTGGTATGGGTTCGGTGTTTATAAGTTTAACAAGTGCAACCTTAACGTGGGTTGTGTGTTGCGCTACACCTTCTTGGGTAGTTGCATTAGCGATGTTGGGAATGAGTGCGTCATTGGCACTTTGGTTAGAGCCATTAGGTAATGTTCTTTCAATAAGTGGTTTGATATTAATGTTATGGATTATTGGTATTCAG
>Ga0316205_10001760_pt1 | contig 25339 bp, 23 predicted proteins | sample 3monthpyrite_MG_FD_204941 | JGI IMG/M metagenome (GOLD analysis project Ga0316205, IMG submission 204941) | Microbial mat bacterial communities from mineral coupon in-situ incubated in ocean water Damariscotta River, Maine, United States -... | ecosystem: Environmental > Aquatic > Marine >... | reverse complement strand
ATATAACATTTTAGTGTGGCTTATCCGACTTTTTTATCTATAATTTACACGTATTTAACCCCTCAGAGTTTGTCCAGATTATTAATCGAACTCAGGTTACTAACATCCCATCTGCATCTCTTACATTCCAAATGGTTCTTTGGGAGCGAGGGATTTCAAGCGTTGATGGATCGCGTTCTTCTGGTGTTTCTCCCAGTGTAAATCGTTTATGAATTAATCCATCCTCACATATTCTGCCCAGAGGACACCAACCTCCGTGCTCTATTCCGGAATCAATCGCAGCTTGAAGCGCTGCCTGATCAACGCCTGTTTGTCCGCCGGATATGATTTTTTTGAGGGATCTCATTTTTTATTCTCTGTCATTTCGACTGAAAGGAGAAATCTATTGTGTTAACTTTTTTATATGATATATTAGATTTCTCACTCCGTTCGAAATGAAAAGTTTGGTTATTTTTTACTTCCCAGATATGTGGAATACGTATACAATCCAAACCAAGCATTTCTGGTTATTAAATACTCAACGTCGAAATGTTTTTCTAAAAGCTCAAATAAATTAGAATCAAAGTGAACATGATTTTTTTTCATCCATTTTGTAAACCAACTGAAGGGTGTAGAATCAAAATCTACAACTAATAACATTCCATTTTTTTTAAGATGAAATATGATTGATTCAAGTACTTCTTCAAGATTTTGCATCATAGAAAGGGAATACGAGCACAGGATTAAGTCAAATTCGTCTTCTGGAAATGTATCCAATGTATAATATTCATTCCTGATTTCAATCGTTTTAGTAATTTCACGATTAACAAAACAAAGCATATCTGTTGATAAATCCAGCCCAATGATTTCCGCATCGGGATACTTTTTTCTTAGATGGTCAAGATGTTCCCCTGTTCCGCAGCCTAAATCTAAAATTCTTGAAGCACTTTCAAGATTTGGAAAATACTTGGGGAGCGAATACCTCCCGAATAAAAATGTCCAGCGGGTTAGATCATAGAATTTCGAATGCAATCGATAATAAGTGGGCAGGTCTTTTGGTATCATTTTATGGTGGCCAAATAGGTACCGGAATAAGTTCCTACACGATCATTCTTTCGTAGCCAATCTTCATCAACGCTATCAAATTCGAACTTCTCGAAAGCATGATTTGGCAGAAAACTCAAATCAGAAAAAGCAGTTCGAAATAAAACTTTAGCCTCTCTATCGGATTTCTCATTAATCAATTTCCACAATCGGTTAAGTTCATTTTCAGCTTTATTTACCATCCAATCCATATGATCAAGCAAAATAAAGTGTGTGTACTGTTCTGTGGATGTATCTAGATAGTCATTAAAGCTTGCTGTCTTGAAATCAATTTTATTTAAACATTTCTGGATTTTAAGAAAATTATCGGGATGGTGAATGTCATCCGTTTGAGGTTTTAAATCGGGTAGTTGCAGATATCGCCCCCAATATGGATTTTGGCTCGTATGTTGATCAACAAAAATCTTTCGGATCACTAATTTCATAAACAGATTCAAATCACCAATGGCCGATTGCTGCGAATTTGGGATTCCTGCCAGACTAAGCACAGCATTTGATGGCCAAATCATTCTTTCCAAACCCGACCAAAGTTCATTTTCAATTTCGCTGAATGACTCAGCCTTGTTTGTATGAATTATCTCTCTAATTAGTTCGATAATCTTTGATCTAAGGTTTTTTCGATCTATGATTTTATTTAGAAATCGAGCGAAATATCCGGCTCCACCTTGATAGAATAATCCTGAACCATTCGAGTCGAAATAGTGGATGTGATCATCCCAAAAACGTAGAGATTCTTTAGATAAATTGGGTTTAATGGAATTATATATAGACTCAAAGCGCTCAGATTTTCCTACCCAAAAGAAATCATAAAAGGATTGATAATCTCCCGATTTAATCAATTGCACTTTCAATTCGAGTAAAGCCGTTTGGCGAGGATTTATATCCACCGAATGAATCAATTTCGGATTATCAAGCAGGTAAGTAAGTGCATTACAGCCCGCGCTGGTGATCATCAATATTTTGCTATCAGCATCAAGATTAAGCAAGTTTCGATCCACCCTGACATCTTCCCAACACATGTTGTAAATCAGAAAATTTTGATGAATAAAATTAAACCATAAGTGACTAAAACTAAGATTCATTCAATCTTTCGAATATTGGATTTTGATTGAGTTAAACTTACAAACAATTAGGTAGCGAATTTGTATTTTTACCACTCATAAAAAGCATAACTATCATGGCAGATTCGAAGAAAACAGAAGAAGTTCAAAAGAAAATTGGCAGAACGGTTGAAGAAAGTACCGACATCATCCAGGAAAAAGTGGAAAAAACATACGACGATCTCATAGATCGAGTAAAAGATGAGCGAGAATGGATTGAAAGGGAACTTAGGCATGAATATAGAAACGCACGTCGATTTGTTCGCGCCAATCCTGAAAAAGGAATTGGAGTTGCGCTATTTGCTGGTGTGGTTATTGGGATTTTATTAGGAAGATCAACAAAATAAAAACATACCAGAGGAAGAAGGGACAACAGGAACATGGAAATCTGGATGAGACGAGACTATTCGAGACTGTTCAGTTAAGTGTGTCTAAATTTCCTTCGTCCTTCGTCCTTCGTCCCTTTTCACCTTTCACCTTTCACTCATAAAAAACATGGCAATTAACAAAGATCATTTACAAACAAACTATGAGCGATTAGACGCGCTCAGGGGGTATCTTTGACTACGATAAACGAAAAGTTCGAGTTATTGAAATAACCGAAAAAACTCAAGATCCGGAATTTTGGAGTGATCCAACTAACGCCAGAGTAGTAATGCAGGAGCTAGACAATGAAAAAAGTCTGGTTAAAGGCTGGGATGACCTGAATGATATTCGAGAGAGCATTAATGTTTTTCTTGAATTTGAGGAAATGGGCGAAGAGGTAGAAGAAGAATTGGATGCTGAATATGAAAAACTACTAATTGGGTTAGAAACTCTCGAGCTTCGCAATATGCTTAAAGGAGCTGATGATCATCGCGATGCAGTTGTTACTTTTAACCCTGGCGCTGGCGGAACAGAGAGCCAGGACTGGGGTCAGATGCTCTATCGAATGTATATGCGTTGGGCCGAACGAAGTGGATTTAAAGTATCTGTAATTGATTACCAGGATGGAGACGTTGCCGGTATTAAAAGCGCAACTTTAGAGATTCAAGGAAATAATGCCTATGGTTTTCTGAAAGCTGAATCAGGTGTTCATCGCCTGGTTCGCGTGTCACCGTTCGATAGTAATGCTCGTAGGCATACTTCGTTTTGTTCCGTTTTTGTTTCGCCTTTGGTTGATGATACTATCGAAATAGATATCAACGATAGTGATGTTGAACTTCAACGTTTTCATTCAAGTGGAGCAGGTGGCCAGAATGTAAACAAAGTAGAAACAGGCGTACGCTTAGTTTGGAATGGTCAGCTTTCTGATGGATCTGATAAGCGTGTTGTTGCAGAGTGCCAACAAGAACGCTCACAATTAATGAACCGAGAAAAAGCAATGGTATTGTTAAAATCTCGAATTTATGAACTAGAGAAAGAAATTCAAGAAGCTGAAAAAGCCCGACTTGAAGGCTCTAAAGGGAAGAATGAATGGGGTTCACAGATTCGAAGTTATGTATTTGACGATCAGCGAGTAAAGGATCATCGCACAAATCATGAGACTTCAAATGTGAATGCAGTTATGGATGGCGATTTAGATGCTTTCATTAAAGCTTTTTTATTGATGATTTCAACACAGGAACAAGCTTAGAACAATTGTTTTGAATCAAAATTTCGACTTTTTGGTAATTGGTAGTGGACTGGCAGGACTGTCATTCGCCTTAAAAGCTGCGGAATATGGTACAGTAGCTGTTGTTACAAAAAGAGAGATTAACGAGGCAAACACCACCTATGCACAAGGTGGTATTTCTGGGGTCATGAATCTTGATACTGATTCCTTTGAGAAACATGTGAATGATACTTTGGAAGCCGGTGCCGGACTAAATGATCGAAAAGCGGTTGAAGCAATGGTGAAAGAAGCTCCGCGTTTAATCCAAGAGTTGATAGATCATGGGGTAAATTTTACAAGAGAAAATGGAGAATTACATTTAGGCCGTGAAGGCGGTCATTCAGAAAATCGAGTGGTTCATGCTGCCGATGCAACGGGTTGGGAAGTAGAAAATGTGATGGTGAATTCTGTGAAAAATCATCCAAATATTAGTGTGTTTGAGCATCATTATGCAATGGAACTGCTCACCGAGCATCATCTTGGTAAAAAAGTAAAATATCTGAAGAAAATTCATTGTTTTGGTGCATACGTGCTTGATGAAGCCACAGAAACGGTTCATCGAATGCTGGCACGTACAACTATTTTAGCAAGCGGTGGAGCCGGTGCTGTCTATAGTAAAACCACGAACCCGGAAATTGCTACCGGTGATGGTATTGCGATGGCGTATCGAGCAAAAGCGAAAATCAAGAATATGGAATTTGTTCAGTTTCATCCAACGGCACTGAATGTCCCTGAATCTGATTCATTTTTGATTAGTGAAGCACTAAGAGGTCATGGTGCGATTCTTAGAAATTCAGATGGTGAAGCTTTTATGGAACAGTACGATTCCAGAAAAGAGCTGGCACCGCGTGATATTGTAGCACGAGCTATTGATGATCAACTAAAAAAAAGGGGCGACAAATCGGTATTTCTGGATATCACTTATAAACCTGAGGAAGAAATTAAATCTTCCTTCCCAAATATTTATGAAACCTGTCTTGGTTTCGGCATTGATATTACAAAGCAATGGATTCCCGTTGTACCGGCTGCTCATTACTTTTGCGGTGGGGTTGAAACCGATTTAAACGGGCGAACTTCTATTAAAAGATTGTACGCTTGTGGAGAGGTTGCTTGTACAGGAGTTCATGGAGCAAACCGTTTGGCATCCAATAGTTTACTGGAAGCACTTTTTTTTGCTGATAAGGCAGTAAAAGATGCTTCTTCACATATTGGTAAGTACGATTTTAATATTACAATTCCGGAATGGGATGAGAGTGGTACATTCAATAACAAAGAGTGGGTATTGATTTCTCATAATCGCGAGGAGTTGCAACAGATTATGAGTGATTATGTAGGGATTGTGCGAAGTGATTTGCGGCTTCAGCGGGCCTTAAGAAGACAAACTTTATTATATGAAGAAGTAGAAGAATTCTATGAACGAACACGTGTAAGTATTCCATTATTTGAACTTCGAAATTTGATCAGTATTGCATACTTAATAATAATTGCTGCAATGAATCGAAAAGAAAGTTTAGGTCTGCATTTTAATGTTGATTTCGATGATTACGCACATTAATCATGATTAAAGTAGGTGTAACAGGTGGGATAGGGTCAGGTAAAACAACTTTTTGCAAAGTATGGGAAAAACTAGGTGCGTATGTTGTTTATGCAGATGATCTTGCAAAAGAATTGATGGTTAATGAAAACGAACTTATTTCGCAGATTAAAGCAGTATTTGGTAAAAATTCTTATCACTCTGATGGGACTTTAAATAGAAGGCATCTTGCCGAGGAAGCTTTTGCAAAGGGTAGAGTAAAAGAGTTGAATGCAATTGTTCATCCGGTATTATGGGCGAGACTGAACGAGTTGGCTGATCAAAAGAAGAGGGAAGGGGTGAAGGTTTTTGTAGAAGAAGCAGCAATTTTAATGCAACATGGTAGACCTGAAAATCTGGATACGGTTATACTTTTATTAGCTGAGGATGCAAAAAGAGTGCAGCGAGTTAAAAGTAGAGATAGTTTGGAAGAACAAGCCATAACTGAACGGATAAATAAACAAGAGGATTTTAATAAAATGGCTCATTTGGCTGATTATGTTGTTAAAAATGATTCTTCAGTTAGTGAACTTGTTTATCAAGCTGACCAACTTTTCAATAAAATTATTTCTCAAAATTAAAATTTCTTTAGTGCTATTTACTGAGTCCAAAACATTCTTATATTGGTCAGAAAAGCGCTTCCAAACAAGATTCGTATGACAACTAAATTTGATGAACGGTTGGTTACTCTCGAAGAGTACATTATTCAATCACAAAACAGATTTCCAGGTGCAACAGGGGAATTATCACAACTTCTACGAGATATAGGATTAGCTTCTAAAATTATCTCAAGAGAAGTTAATAAAGCAGGGATCACTAATATTCTCGGGGTGGATGGTACAAAAAACGTGCATGGAGAAGAGGTAAAAAAGCTTGATGTATTCGCTGACCAACAGCTTATTTCTGCACTTGAGCGATCTCAAATTACATGCATGGTTATTTCAGAAGAGAACGATGGTATTGTTCGCCTTAGTAGCAAGGGCGGCAAATATATTGTTTATCTCGATCCACTTGATGGGTCATCAAACATTGACGTAAATGTATCAGTAGGTTCGATTTTCTCAATTTATATGCGCGAAGTGAGATTTGATCCTACTGTAGATGAATCTGACGCATTACAACCTGGTACTCGACAAGTTGCAGCCGGTTATACATTGTATGGATCAAGTACAATACTAGCTTATACAACAGGTTTAGGTGTTTCTCTTTTTACACTGGATCCGAGTATTGGCGAATTCATATTGTGCGAACGAAATATTAGAATTCCACAATTTGGTACAATCTATAGTATCAATGAAGGTAGCTACAACACATGGGATATCGGACTAAAGAAATATATCAAATATTGTCAGGAAGAAGACCCCTCTTCAAACCGCCCATATACAACACGTTATATTGGTTCAATGGTTGCCGATGTTCATCGCACCCTAATTAAAGGTGGGATATTTATTTACCCACATAGTGCAAGATATCCAAAAGGCAAACTTCGCTTAATGTATGAATGTAACCCATTAAGCATGATTATGGAACAAGCTGGTGGCATGGCTACCAATGGTGAAAAAAGGATACTTGAAATCGAACCAACAGCAATCCACGAGCGATCGCCTATCTATATGGGATCATCGGAAAATGTACTCAAAGTGATGGATTTTATAGTAGAATATGCCGAAGAAGTAGAAGAAGAAGAAAATAAGGTTAAAATCTGATTTTCATCCCTTCTGTAATTCCATTTTTCAGCGCATAACCCGCATTAGTTTCTACAACGTATAATGATGATTCGCCTGAAGGTAAGCTTGTTTCTGAAAAAGGCGTTGTATCCGGATAAATACGAACAATTACTGAATCAGTATTTACATACATAATATCCAGTGAAAGGGGAGTGTTTGCCATCCAGAAACTTAGTGGTCTGCTTTCATCAAAAATAAAAAGCATTCCTTCATCAAACCCCATCTGACCAACATCCATTAACCCTTGATTTCGCTCCATTTGTTCGTCGGCAATTGCTATTCCAATACTTGAAACTATACTGCCACCTGTATCTAAAAAAATGAGTTCACTTTCAGGAGTTATTGTTCTTCCTTGTGGTTTAGATTTTGGTTTACTAGAATCTGAATTTGAACAAGCTAGCCCGAATATCAGAATAGTGATTGTTATAAAGTTAATTAACTTCGAATGAAACATCGTGTGAGGCTCTTCCTGTTTTAAATGTTAGTGTATAAATTCCTTTTTGTAGGAATTCTAAATCATCTTCGTTTTCATTAATCACAAGATTCCATTTATAGGTGTTGAATCCATGTTTACCAGTAGTATTAATTTCAGTTATTAGTTCTCCTTCTTCGTTTTTCACTTCGACTGATACACCCTGATTTTCATCATCATTACCTAAAAAGTAGACGAGAGCAACTTCCGGCAAGTTTGCTTCTCGATATTGCACAGAAGATTTACCCCATCTATTAGAATATCGTATGCTCTTTGGAGTTGTTCCTGTAATTTGTTCTTCAAGGCGATTTGATACTTCATGAATTGGTTCTATCTCCATCACATAAATAGAACGGCCATGTGTTCCGATTACTAAATCTAAATCTCTGGGGTGTACAATCATATCATAAGATGCAACATTTGGTATACCGGCCAAATAATGCCAGCTTTGCCCATCATCAAAACTGAGGTATGTACCATGATCTAAACCACTATATAAAATGGATGGGTAAATTGGATCTTGAACTATTACGTTAACAACATCATCCGGTAAGTTCCCTTTCAGCGATGTCCATGTTTGACCATAATCTGTGGTCTTATAGAGATAAGTTTTAAATTCATCATTTCTATAGCCATTTAGCGACACAAATGTTGTTGCCTCATCGAATTTTGATGCGTGTATTTCGCTTACCCATCTGCCTTGTGGCAAAAAATCGGAGACAGTTGACCAACTTGACCCGCCATTCTGAGTTACTTTAATATTCCCATCGTCAGTTCCAATCCAAATTAAGCTAAAATTTAGTGGAGATTCTGCAATAGTTGTAATGGTAGAATAAGGAACATCTCCATTTGGAAAATCATTGGATACATCCGGGCTAATTGGAGTCCATGTTTTTCCCTCATCCAAACTTCTTACTAATCGCTGCGATCCAAAGTAGAGGATATCAGGATTATGATGACTGATATTTACAGGTGTATTCCAATTATATCTAAATCGTGGTTCACCAACATCATGACGAGGTGAAATACGATCGAAAGACTGCTTGGAAAGTACAGTTCTAAAGTAATTTCCATATTGAAAACCTACATAAACTACATCACTATTGCCGGGTTTTGGAGCTACATGCATCCCATCTCCACCAAATAAGCGAGTCCATGGCTGTGCCCTGTTTCCTGTTGAGGTAGAAGACCCTTTATAAGTTCCATTATCTTGTAAGCCACCATAAATGTTGTAAGGTTCTTCCATATCAACATTTACACTGTAGAATTGGCCGAGCGGGGCAACGTTATGATGGATAAAGTTTTCACCTCCATCATGGCTTTCATATAAACCGCCATCGTTGCCAAGAAGTATGTGCTCAGAATCTGCCGGATCAATCCATAATGCATGATGATCAACATGAACAGATTGATTCTCTGCCTTTGGATTCCATGTTTTGCCACCATCGGTAGATTTTAGAAACGGTACGCCAAAAATATAAATAGTCTCAGAATTATTAGGGTCTACTCGAATTTCACCGAAATAATAGCCATAAGTGAAATACACATTATCTAAAGGATATGAATTTGCCAATTCCCAAGTATCTCCACCATCTTCAGATCTATACACTTCGGCTCCAACAATTTCAGTATCAAACAGCGCAGCGTTTGCATCGCCAAGATATTCTGCCAGAGCTATTGGAGCGTATTTACCTTCTGCAATATCACTCTTTACTTTAAGTGCATTATAAGCGCTTGGAAAACCACTTCTGCTTAAAAATTGATTAAGTTTCTTGTTATCCAATGCTTGAAAGTCATCTTCAGAAATGTTTACAAACGTATTTTGTGTGATCTGATCGTTTTCGGCTTCACGTTCAGTTTTAGTTTCAAGTTGATTATCCAAAATCATGTATAAGATGTCGGGGTTCGAATGGGAAATATCGAGGCCCATCCGCCCAACATGTTCACCATCAGGTAAGCCATTTGTAATGCGATTCCAGGAATCACCGCCATCAACAGATTTATACAAACCACTTCCGGTACCACTTTCTTTAAAATTCCAAGCTTTACGATCTCGCTCCCAGGCTGTTGCCCATAAAATGCTTGGATCATTTGGGTGAATTAATAAGTCAATTACACCGGTAGAATCATTTATAAAAAGTGTTTTGGACCACGATGTACCGCCATCTGTAGTTTTAAACACTCCCCGTTCTTTATTATTCGAGTAGAGTGCTCCCATACTCGCAACCCAAGCAGTATTTTCATCAGTAGGATGTGTTACAATTCTACCAATATGCTGAGAATTCCTTAATCCTACATATTCCCAGTTTTCACCTCCATTCAAACTTTTATAAACACCCGTGCCTGCATAAGTTGATCTCGAACTATTGTTTTCGCCGGTTCCTGCCCAAATTATATCAGGATTTGATTCTGAAATAGCCAGATCACCAATTCCCAATGCACCACCAGAGTGATCAAAAATAGGAGCCATCGTATTACCACTATTTTCAGTCTTAAAAATACCACCAGACCCAATTCCTAAATAAAATACTTTCGAATCCTCCGGATGAACAGCAATATCAGTCACTCGACCACTCATTACAACTGGTCCAACACTTCGAATTGGATAATCTTTAAAAATAGTAGATTGAAAATGCTCTGATCTTAATTTGATAGAAGCTTCTAATTCATCAACCGTAGTTGGTTGGATTTGGCCTTGTGCAATAGTAGAAATGAAAATTCCAATAAAGAGTGCCAGAGTAAAATATCGCATGATATCTGTTTGGTTAGTTTTGTGTAGCAATGATATAAAAATGCAGCTATTAAATTTCTAAAATTTCATTGAATAGACAAAAGAAACAAAAGGTGGGCAATTCATTGAAATTCATACGAAATAAGCCTACCTTTATACAGCGGTGAGCGTCGTAAGGCACTCACTTTTTTTTGTTTCTGGATTTTGGCTATGACACCCGACATTACTCTACAAATCAAGGATCTCGCGGCTCCCCTAGCAGAGGAGCGTGGGTTTTTTGTGGTTGATATTGAACTTAAGACAGGTTCAGGTAATGAACTTTGGGTGTACTTAGATGGTGAAGAACGTGGAGTTAATCTAGATGAGTGCGCAGAAATTAGTCGTGAATTAAGTTTTTTGATTGATGCACATGAAATTCTGGAATCGAAATATCGATTGAACATTTCATCTCCGGGTTTAAGCCGACCATTATCTGATTTTCGTCAATATTCGAGAAACCAAGGCCGTTTTATAAAAATACGGTACAGAGAAGGTGAAGAAACTAAAAAAGTGAAAGGTAAACTTGATGAGGCATCGCAAGAGAAATTAACAGTGATAGAAACTGAGGGTAAGAAAAGTATCAAACATCTAGTACCGTTCGATTCGATAATTGAGGCTAAAATCGTACCCCAAATCTAACTAAATATACATGCAGAACGATTTATCAAAACAAATTATATCATCATTTGCCGAGATCGCAAAGGATAAAGGAATAGACCGCGATTTGCTGCTTTCTATTTTGGAAGATGTGTTTCGTACCATGATTCGAAAAAAATATGAAACTGATGATGCATTTGAGGTGATTTTAAATGCGGACAGAGGTGAAATTCAGATTTTACATGTTCAGGAAGTTGTTCCATCAGAAGAATTATCAGATCCGGTATCTGAAATAGCCTTAGAAAATGCTCAAAAAATTGATCCGGATATTGAGTTATATGATGAACTAGCTCAAGAAATACAAATAGTTGATTTCGGTCGTCGAGCTGTAATGATGGCGCGACAGCAGTTAGCCCAGAGAATTCGTGAAATCGAAAAAGATAATATCTACGAAGATTACACTGATCGTGTTGGTGAGATAATTCTTGGTGACGTATATCAAGTTCGCCACAATAAAGATATTCTAGTGAACCATAACGGGATTGAATTATTACTGCCTAAGAACGAGCAAATCTATAAAGATCGCTATCGTAAAGGGGATACAATCAGAGCTGTTGTAATTGGTGTTCATATGCGTAATGGGAATCCCACTGTTCTTATTTCCAGAACATCTGAACTATTTCTAGAACGATTATTTGAAAATGAAATTCCGGAAGTATTTGATGGTATCATTGAGCTTGTAAAAATTGCTCGGTCACCGGGCGATCGTTCTAAAGTTGCCGTGCTTTCTCATGATGAAAGAGTTGACCCTGTTGGTGCTTGTGTTGGAATGAAAGGAATTCGTATTCATGCTATTGTTCGTGAATTACAGAATGAAAATATCGACGTTATAAACTACACAAAAGACAAAATTGAGTTTATAAAGCGTGCACTTCAACCGGCAGATGTAGTGAAAGTAGAGCTTGGTGAAGGAGGCGAAAAAGCCAATGTTTTAGTACCTGCTGATGAGGTTTCAAAAGCAATTGGAAAAGGCGGAGTGAACATCCGTCTAGCATCAAAATTAACGGAATGCGAAATCGATGTTTACCGCGAGGTTGAAGAAGAAGATGATATCGATATAAACGAATTCACAGAAGATTTTGGGGCAGATATGATCCGACAACTACATGATATTGGTTGCGATACTGCGCGTTCTGTACTTGACCTTGATAAAGAGGAAATTGTTCGTAGAACTAATGGCGAGATTTCTGAAGATCAGGCAGCAAAAATAATTGAAGTAATTGCTTACGAATTTGATGATTAAGCCATTACACATTAAAACAAATTTCTTTAGTTTAGACTAGACATAAAAAGCTAATATGCCCATAAACCTAACTAAACCGTTATTCAAAGTAGCATCAGAATTCAATGTTTCTACTCAATCCATCGTGGATACACTTTCAGATAACGGAATGACTGCAGCAAATCGCCCGAACTTCAAAATTACTGCTGAGATGTACGAAGTTTTGGATAATGTTTATGGGGAGGATAAAGCTCGTAGTCAAGATCATGAACGTGCAAAAGAAGATTACGAGAGTCGCCGTAGCCATATGATGAATCAACGTAACGAAAGTGTTACTCTTGATAACATCCTTGAACCTCTTGATGAACTTGCACCTATTGAACCTGCACCTTCCAATTCTATTGAAGAAGATTTATTGGGTGGACTTGAGCCACTTACTGAACCGGAGGTAACTGTAGAACCGGTTGATGAGGAAGTCTCAGAACCTGAGGAAGAGATTGAAGCTAAAGCAGAAGAAACTGCTACAGCTGCAATTGGAGTTGAAACTGAGGAAACGACGGCCGCGACTGAATCTGAAGAAAAACCGGAATTAGCGGTTGAGGAAGTCGTCGAAGAACCTGAAGAAGTAACTGAGACAAAAGTTGAAGAGGTACCTGAAGAAATTATTGTTGAAGAGGAGATTGTTGACGAAACACCTCAAGATGTATCTGAAGAAGATGTAGAAAATCTAGAGGTTGTAGCAGAAACTGAAGATGAGTCTCCGACTCCGGAGGAAAGTGAAGTGGATTCTGATGCAGTTTCTGATGAAGAAGCCACTGAAGAAACTCCGGCAGCTCCAAAACCGGGCGAACCAATTATTAGAGGTAGAGCAGACAAACTTAAAGGAACAAAAGTTCTTGGAAAAACTGCCTTTACTAACGATTTAACATCTGACTCTAAAGTACGAAAGAAGAGAAAACGTAGGAAAGATCGTCCTACTGAGACTGAGTTGAAAGCCCAACGAGAAGGTAAGAAGACACAAGGAACTGACCAGAAGAAAAGCCAAAACAATGCTTCTTCGAATAAGAAACCTGTAGTTAAAAAGCAGAAGCCGAAGAAAGAAAAAGCAGAAGTTGATAAGATTGATGTAGATAAGATGATGCGCGAGACCCTCAAGAAAATGCAGGGTACAACAACTGTAGGTAGTAAACGTGGTAAGCGCCGTCGCCAAAGAAAGGAAGAGCGAGAAGAAGAGTTGATGCAACAGCAAGAACTTCATGATCTGGAAGGCGAAGTAATTGAAGTTACTGAATTTATTACTGCAAATGATTTAGCTGAAGAATTGAGTGTTGGTGTAAATGATATCATTTCGGCTTGTATGAGTATCGGTTTGATGATAACTATTAACCAACGACTAGATGCTGGTACCATTGAATTGGTAGCCGGAGAATTTGATAAACAAGTTAAATTTATAGATGCTGAAGAACTTGTAGTTGAACTAGAAGTTGAAGAAGACAGTGAAGAAGATTTAAAACCTCGTGCGCCGATTATAACGGTAATGGGTCACGTCGATCACGGTAAAACATCGCTACTTGATTATATTCGTGAAGCTAGAGTTGCTGAAGGTGAAGCAGGTGGAATTACGCAGCATGTTGGTGCATATCAGGTAATACAAGATGACCGAAAGATCACATTCTTAGATACTCCAGGTCACGAAGCTTTTACTGCAATGCGTTCTCGTGGTGCCCAAGCAACCGATATTGTTATTCTAGTTGTAGCTGCCGATGATTCTGTAATGCCTCAGACTATTGAAGCAATTAATCACGCAAAAGCTGCCGGTGTTCCATTAGTTGTTGCTATAAATAAAATGGATAAAGACGGAGCCACACCGGATAGAATAAAGCAACAATTAACAGATTACGATGTGTTGGTTGAAGATTGGGGTGGTACTGTTCAGTATGCACTTGTTTCTGCGAAAACCGGTTTAGGAATCGACGATTTACTTGAAAAAGTGCTTATTGAAGCTGAATTACTCGAATTAAAAGCTAATCCGGATCGTAGAGCTGAAGGAGTTGTACTTGAGGCACGATTAGATAAAGGAAAAGGTATTGTTGCTAATATTTTAATTCAAAATGGTAGCATGAATGTTGGTGATCCATTTGTAGCGGGGCCATGTTTCGGTCGTGTTAGAGCCATGGAAAATGATAAAGGAACTCGCGTTGAGATAGCAGGGCCAACAACACCGGTACAACTTACCGGTTTTGATGATATGCCTCAGGCCGGTGATAAGATTGTGGTTGCTGTCGATGAAAAGACAGCTAAAGAGGTAGCTAATCAACGTCAACAAATTCGACGTGAGCAGGCTCTGCGCAAAACCAAGCACATGACTTTAGATGATCTTTCTCGACGTCTTGCTCTTGGTGAGGTTTCTGAGCTTAACATCATTATTAAAGCGGATGTGGACGGTTCTATTGAAGCACTTTCGGGATCATTGCAAAAAATAAGTACAGATGAAGTAGCTGTAAACATTATCCATACAGGTGCAGGAGCAATCTCAGAATCTGATGTATTGTTAGCGTCAGCTTCTGATGCAATTATCATTGGTTTCCAGGTTCGTCCAACGGCTCAAGCAAGAAAACTTGCTGAAACAGAAGAAATCGATATTCGATTATTCTCAGTTATTTATGATGCCATTGATGAAGTTAAAGATGCACTGGAAGGCTTATTACGTCCTGAATTGAAAGAACAAATGTTGGGTATCGTTGATGTTCGCGAGATTTTCAAAGTATCCAAAGTAGGCACAATTGCAGGTTGTTATGTGACGGAAGGGAAAATTGATCGAAATAACCCAATGCGGATTATTCGCGAAGGAGTTGTTATTTACGATGGTGCCATCGGTGCTTTAAAACGTTTTAAAGATGATGTGAAAGAAGTTGCCTCAGGATATGAGTGTGGAATTAGCATTCAAGGATACAACGATATTAAAGTTGGAGATTCCTTTGAGAGTTATAAAATCACAGAAGAGAAACGAACGCTCGAAGACGTAAATTAGCAGGTAAATCAGCCTATGAGTTTCAGAGTAGAACGGCTTGGTGGGTTACTCAAGAGAGATCTTGGCGAAATCATTCAGCGAGAATTTCAACCTGATGGAACTTTTGTTACTGTCACTCAAGTACGAGTTACACCGGATTTATCTATAGCAAAAGTATATCTAAGCGTTTTTGCTCCGGGTAGAGATAATCAAGTTGTTTTTGAGTTCATTGATGAGCGAGTTTCTCAAATAAGGCATAAACTGGCAATGCGGATAAAAAACCAAGTGCGAAAAATCCCGGATCTTCACTTTTATTCTGATGATACCGCAGAGTATGTAAACAAAATGGAAGGGTTGTTCAAGAAAGTGGATGATCAGCCTAAAGCTCCTGCCGACGAAGAAGAATGAGCAAAGCTCCTGACTTGAGTCAACTCCCGGTATTTGGAGCCCATCATTTACCGGAACCTACCTTCGATTTTCAGGCAGGCTCGGTACTCTTAGTAAACAAACCACAAGGTTGGACCAGCTTTGATGCCGTTAAGTATCTTCGCGGTAGAGTAAAGTGTAAAAAAGTAGGGCACGCCGGAACACTTGATCCAATGGCTACCGGACTCCTCATCCTTTGTACAGGAAAAGCCACAAAAACCATCGATCAAATACAGGGTCAAGAAAAAAAATACTTAGCAGAAGTTACCTTTGGTGGGAGAACTCCTAGTTATGATGCAGAGTCAGAAATTCAAGAAGAAGCTTCGTTCGATCATATTACAATAGAAAAAATTCAGCAAGTAATTGATGAGCTATTTACAGGGCAAATAATGCAAGTTCCACCTATGTATTCTGCTTTGAAGCGGGACGGCAAGAAATTGTATGAACTGGCACGACGTGGAAAAGAAATTGAATTAGAAGCCCGTCCTGTAACAATTTATTCTGCACGAATTTTAGGTTTTGAGAATCCAAAACTTCAAATCGAGATCATCTGCAGCAAAGGCACATACATCAGATCCATAGCACATGACCTTGGAAAAGCGTTAGATTCACTCGGATATTTAAGTGCATTGGTGCGAACACAAATTGGGAAATATTCAAATTCCAATGCACTCACTCCTCATCAATACAATGATATTTTGAATACTGATGGCTAAAATTACTCCACTAAAAGAGGTTCAAAGAGATATAAACTCGGTGGTTACTGTTGGAACTTTCGACGGGGTTCATGAAGGACATCGTGCTATAATGGATACATTAGTTCGGCAAGCAAAAGCCAGAAATGGAAGAAGCGTGGTTGTTACTTTCAATCCTCATCCTCGAACAATTATTCATTCTAAATCGGATGGAATTAAGTTGTTAACTACGCTTAGGGAGCGAGCTGAAGTTTTAAACTATATTGGAGTAGATGAACTTGTTGTAATTCCGTTTACCCGTGATTTTTCATTGCTTAGCAGCGAAGAGTTTGTGAAAGACATTATTTATTCGAAAATCGGGATCAGCGAATTTGTAATTGGGTTCGACCATCATTTTGGGAAAGACAGATCAGGGACCATCGAAACCCTTCAAAAATTAGGACCGGTTTTAGGATTTGATGTCTCAGTAGTTTCAAAAAAGGAAATGGGGGAGACTACGATAAGTAGCACAGTTATACGAAAAGAAATATCTGAAATTGGTGATATGAATCGATCTGCTGCGCTATTAGGGCGCTACTATATGTTGAATGCATTAGTAATTCATGGCGATGAACGCGGTAGAACCATAGGTTTTCCTACTGCCAATTTACAGCCTGAACATCCCGACAAAGCATTGCCAAAAAATGGTATTTATGCCGTTAAAATTAGAGTGGATGATGTTTGGTACAATGGGATGATGAACATTGGTGTTCGACCAACTTTTGATGGCCACACAAAATCGCTGGAAGTAAATATCTTCGATTTCGATGAAATGATTTATGGAAAAATGGTTCAAATTCGTTTCTTTGATCGCATTCGTGATGAACAGAAATTTAAAGGGTTAGACGGATTGAAAAAACAATTGAAATTGGATAAAGAAGCAGCCGAACTAATCTTATCCTAATTAAAATTAAAAGTGTATCTATCTGCCTGATAGTATTTTATGATCACTTTTTCTTTGACCTTAGACAGAGATTTCCAATCTTAACGAGCGTTAATAATAAAAATAATCAAGATTGTTGTGAGATACTTTCCTCTAGTTTTAGTTCTACTTTTTCTAACTATTTCTTGCCAATCTAAGTCTCAACCTGAATCTGATCTAGATATACTCGGTAACGAATTTAGAAGAAATTATGATGCAAATTTCGATTCGCTGGTTTGGGCGGATGAATTTGATGGGGAAGGGATGATTGATACGGCAAAATGGTATCACCAAACTCAGATTCCTCCCCATGGCGAATGGTGGGGAGGCATAATACAACACTATACAGATCGGGTTGAGAATACGTATTTGAGTAATGGAGCTTTAAATTTAGTAGCAAAGAAAGAAATTTACGAAGATCAGGGTTGGACTAAAGAGTACACTTCAGCTAGATTAAATTCAAAATTTGCCTTTACCTACGGTCGAGTAGAAGTTCGGGCTAAGGTACCATCAGGAGTAGGGACATGGCCGGCAATCTGGATGCTAAATACAAATATTAATGAGACCGGTGCCTATTGGGAACAACAAGGTTTTGGATCTACTAATTGGCCTGACTGTGGTGAAATTGACATTATGGAGCATTGGGGGAAAAATCAAAATCATGTTTCTAGTGCATTACATAATGCTTCCAGTTATGGATATAATGTCGAGAATGTAGGTGGCCAAATGCTCGATGACGCTTCCAACAAATTCCATATCTACACTGTGGACTGGTCACCGGAAAGAATGATATTTAGTGTGGACGGAGTGGAGCATTTTACTTACAATCCGGAAGTTAAGAATTCCAAAACCTGGCCCTACGACAACAATTATTACATTTTGATGAATATTGCTATCGAACAAGATATTGATCCGGAGTTCAATGAAAGCCCATTGGTTGTGGATTATATCAGAATCTATCAATAATCGCCGAATTGATGAGTAGTTGATACGATAAAGGTTTAGTCAATTGAAATTGTTAAGTCATTAAATAGTCACTTTTTCTTTGACTAAGATTCTTCTCATTTTAAATATTTCATTTCAATTTTTTTTGAAGAAAAATTTCTTTTAAGAGTTGTTTTTCCATGATGATAGATTGCATAATCATCGGTATTTCTATCAATATTGCACCCCATCCCAATTATATTATATTCACCAATTTGAACATTATGTTTTACAGATGAATTAAGCCCTAAGATTGAAAAGTCACCAACTATTACATTGCCACCCAATGTAGCTCCACTTAGCAAACAATGATTCTTGATGGAAGAATGATGACCCACATTCGCACCAAATAGAATGGAATTATCATCTATCGTAACGAATGGTTGAATAATGGAACCCTCACCAACCCAAGTATTTTCACCAATCTTCAGATTGTTCCACGTAGTTGCTTTTGAGGATATGTAATTAGTCATTTTATAACCCTTCATTTTGGCTAAATCAAAGATTCTTTGTCTTTCTTTATTCAGACCAATTGCTATAAATAAATTGAATTCTTCAGGTGGATAGTTTTTTTTAATTGTATTAAAATCAATGACAGGGTGCCCATTTAGAACCCTTTTTTCCATGTATTGTTTTTCAACACAAAAAGCGCAGACTGTATCTTCTGAATCATTGGAAATTAAATACTCAACATATTCAGCAAAATTCCCATTACCATAAATCACTATATTCATTTTGTTTTACTAACTAGATTTAATGACAAAAAAATTAAGATAACTAGTTTTCATTTATAATTTAGTATTTGTTACTCAGTCTCAACCACAAATTCATCGTCTAAATGTGGCTCCAATAATGCGGTATAAGCAACATCATCAGCGTGAGGGTGGTAAATAGAGTGGCCTTTTTCACTCCCAAAAGTCGGAAGCAATCTCAATTAGATTTCCTTCAGGATCGGCGATCATAGCAGAGCGAAGTTTCCATGGCTCATCTCTTGGTGCATAGATTTGTTTCGCGCCAGCATCTACTAACTTGGAAAAAAATTTATCCACGTTTTTAGGATTACCCACATTTATCGCGAACTCAAAAGTGCCGTTTATGCCACTGGGAAATGTGGGAGTTTGACCAAGTAAATCCGGTAATTGTTTACGTTCAAACATTGAAAATCGAATACCGTCATGCCTGAATTCAGCATAAGGACCATCGCCTTCCCAATCAATTTCTAAACCAACCGTATCTCTATAGAATTTAACCATTCGAGTGAGATCGGTTACGAATAGCCCGATCATATTAAATTTCATTTTCATTTTCTGTCAATTATTTGATAAGTATCATTTTCAGATTTCACCACATATTCCTTTTCGATTAACATATTGGCTAACCAATCAGACATTAATTTATAGCCTAATTTATTGAAATGTTTGTCGCATTCGTTATAGAAATAAGGATAATTCATACCTGTCGAGTCGACATAATTGATTGCTAGATTAGTCGGATCAAATAGTGGAATCTTAAGTTTTTCTGCTATTTGTGAAATTCGAACGTTTGGTTTCTTCATATCAAGCTCAACTTGGTTTGTTATTTCAAATGTTCTTTTCCAATTCTTATCAACTTGAAAAGGTGTAGGGAAATTTACCAATATTAAGTTTGGGGCTTGTAATTCTTTGAATCTCCGGAGTGATTTTTCAAGAAGATCATATCCTTGAGAGAGTATATATGGCTCGTCAGGATAATATGGAAACCCAATAATTTCAGAGAATTCGAATTTTACATTTAAGCCAATCTGTACATAAGATTTTAAGTTTCCAAAACCACGTTTTACAAAGTATGGGGTAAATAATCCGAAAGGTAAATTGTCTACATTTTTCGGTTCAATTTGGCTGGTTACGGATAAAAATACATCGGAACTATCTGCAGTCGGATAGTTTAGTTGTAAGTCATCAGAGGCAAAACCTTCATCAATAGCCGCGACATTGTCATACAAATCGTTATAACTCAAAAAGAAGACGATCACAATATCGGGCTCGAATTCTTGCGCGAAATTATCGTATAAAGCAGCAGCATGAACATTACCAAATCCACCGCTTGTGCCAAAGTTTAGGACTTCAATTTGGTTGCCGAATGATTTTTGAAGCAGAGAAGGAATGGTATGCTCATTTGAGACTCCATAACCTTCCACATACGAGTCTCCAATCAACGCAATTTTAGCCTTTTTCAAATCAACAAAGGTGTCTTTTAATCCAAATTCATTGGTTTCATAATCAGCTTTAAAACATTGCAAAGAATGTGTGATTGCATTATTTGGATAATGCCAAACTTTCCAATACTCATTTGATGTCATGTAATCTTTACTTTGTTTTTCAACAGATAATAAAGACGGAGAAAGTGTATGAACAGCTTGTAATAAAACCTCAACAAAAACTACTGAGAAGATGATGCTAACTAGAACTAGTAGCCAATTTCTATAATCAAATAAGTGAATAATTAATTTTCTGCGCAATTTATGCTTCTGCTGCACGACGTTGTGTTAATTTAACTTTGATAAACTCGACTTTTTCATCGCTTAAATCATAGAAGAAAAGAAGACTGCCGGTAAAAAGATACAGTACTCCAGGTATCACAGAGAAAGATAATTTTATTGATTCTATGGCTTCAAGAGTTTGCGCGATTAAAGCACCATCATAATTAGCAATGGTAAGTAACCAGCCGACTATTCCTACAGCAATTCCGCCACCTATTTTTTGTACAAAGGTTGTAGCTGAGAAGAACAACTCGGTTGCTCGTCTATTGTTTTTCCATTCAGAGAAATCAGCAATGTCAGTAATCATGACCCACAATAATGGGATGGTTGGAGCAATTACTAGTTTAGATAGAATGTTAATTTTTGGGTAGTTGCTTACATTAAAGTATGATTTGATTTATTAAGCCAACTAAATTTAAGTAGCTATTAAAATATTAAAGTGGTGGAATGTAGGAAAACCAATCTTAAACGCTAATGTGCTTTTCTAGTATTTATTGGGCTAATAAAAACAATCAATGTATATGTGAACCACTGAAACTTTACTTTCAATTAATTAAGTATCAAAACGGAAATCAAAAGGGAATAAATAATGAGTGATAATATGTCTGGTGATATTAGTAAATGCCCATTTCATAATGGATCCATGAAACAATCAGGTGGTACCGGTAACAGAGAATGGTGGCCAAATAAATTGAATCTGAATATTCTGCGGCAACATTCGGATCTATCAAATCCAATGGAAGAAGATTTTAACTATGCCGAAGAATTTAAAACATTAAATCTAGAGGAAGTAAAAAAGGATTTAACGGATCTAATGACGGATTCACAGGAATGGTGGCCGGCAGATTATGGCCATTACGGGCCTTTGATGATTCGAATGGCTTGGCACAGTGCAGGAACCTATAGAGTAACTGATGGCCGCGGTGGCGGTGGAGCTGGAACTCAGCGATTTGCTCCTCTTAATAGCTGGCCTGACAATGTGAATTTGGATAAAGCTCGTTTATTGCTTTGGCCGGTAAAACAAAAGTACGGGAGAAAGCTTTCTTGGGCCGATTTGATGATTCTTGCAGGAAACGTGGCTTTGGAATCAATGGGATTTAAGACATTTGGATTTGCAGGCGGTCGCGAAGATGTGTGGGAACCCGAAGAAGATATTTACTGGGGATCGGAAGGAGAGTGGCTAGGTTCGAAACGTCACACAGATGATGGGCAACTTGATAAACCTCTTGGTGCAGATCACATGGGATTGATTTATGTAAATCCTGAAGGACCAAATGGCGAACCTGATCCCGCAAAATCGGCAAACTTCATTCGTCAGACGTTTGCTCGTATGGCAATGAATGATGAAGAAACAGTTGCCCTAATTGCGGGTGGCCACACATTCGGTAAAACTCATGGAATTGCACCGGAATCTCACTTAGGTGCTAATCCTGAAGCTGCTGACATCACCCAAATGGGACAGGGTTGGGCAAGTACTTATGGTACCGGAAAAGGGGCTGATACAATCACTAGTGGGCTGGAAGGCGCATGGACACAAAAACCAACAGAATGGACGAATCTTTTCTTCGAGAATTTATTCGGATTTGAATGGGAGCTTGAAAAAAGTCCGGCTGGAGCCTGGCAATGGAAAGCCAAAGATGGAGCAGGTGAAGGAACCTTCCCTGATGCTCATGATCCGCAAAAAAAGCACGCTCCATTTATGCTAACCACTGATCTTGCTCTGCGTATTGATCCGGATTATGAAAAAATCTCTCGTCGTTTTCTTGAGCATCCTGATCAGTTTGCAGATGCTTTTGCTCGTGCTTGGTTTAAATTGACTCACCGCGATATGGGACCACGAAGCCTTTATTTAGGTGCTGATGTTCCTGAAGAAGTTCTGATCTGGCAAGATCCTATTCCTGCGGTAGATTACCACTTACCGGACGATGCTGATGTTACAACATTGAAAGAACAAATTTTAGCATCTGGATTGACAGTTTCTGAACTCGTTTCCGCAGCTTGGGCTTCTGCTTCAACTTTCCGTGGGTCAGACAAAAGAGGTGGCGCAAATGGTGGTCGAGTTCGACTAGCTCCTCAAAAAGATTGGGAAGTGAACAACCCGGAACAATTATCTAAAGTATTAAACGCACTGGAAGTAATACAAAAAGGTTTTAATGATTCGAATTCTACAAAGAAAATTTCTATCGCTGATTTGATTGTTTTAGGTGGATCGGCTGCAATAGAAAAAGCAGCAAAAGATGCAGGAATTGAAGTATCTGTTCCATTTTTTATCGGGCGCACGGATGCATCTCAAGATGAGACAGAAATAGAATCTTTTGATTGGCTAGAACCAGAAGCGGATGGTTTCAGAAACTTCTACAATGCAAAACACAACACTACAGCAGAAGAAATGCTGGTTGATAAGGCTCAATTGATGGGGCTTTCTGCTCCGGAAATGACGGTTCTTGTAGGCGGAATGCGTGTATTGGGTACCAACTATAATGGCTCTCGTCATGGTGTTTTTACAAGTACACCCGGCACTCTGACTAATGATTTCTTCAAAAATGTTCTTGATTTTGGAACTACGTGGGTGGCTACAACCGATACACAAGATGTATTTGTTGGTAGTGATCGTAAAACAGGAGACATCAAATGGTCTGCCACTCGTGCTGATTTGATTTTTGGATCAAACTCTGAGTTGCGTGCAATTGCTGAAGTTTATGCGAGTGCGGATGCCCATGCAAAAATGGTCAAAGACTTCGTAGCAGCATTTACAAAAGTGATGAATGCAGACCGTTTCGATTTGAAATAAGAAGTCGAATTTTGGACTTAAAAAAAGGGTGGTAGTTGGATCACCCTTTTTTGTTTCTGAAAAATATTCATTTCTAACTTAGGTTGTGAATTAAATAACCGATAAGGCAGATACATTATTAGAATATTTTAGGATAAATATTTGTGTGTTATGTCGATTGTTGGTTTACATAGAAACACGTATCTTTGGCGTCTTATTAATCGATTAAAAACTAGTTATAACTGAACATTGCAATGAGCATAACTGCAGAAGAAAAAAAGGATCTCTTTAAAAAGTTTGGCGGAGCCGAGGAGAACACTGGTACAACAGAAGGCCAGATCGCTTTATTTACTCACAGAATCAATCATCTGACAGAGCATTTAAAAACCAATCAAAAGGATCACGCTTCACGTCGCGGATTATTAAAATTGGTAGGAAAACGCCGACGTTTACTCAACTACCTCATGAAAAAAGATATCCAAAAGTACAGAGAGCTTATCAAAGATCTCGGTATTAGAAAATAATATTAAGGCTCCGGTCAAAAACGGAGCCTTTTTCAATTCTCTCCCGGCTGCAAATTTGCTAGCTATTTTCCTATCCAAACAACAAGCCGGGATAAAGCAACAATAAAAGTAAATTATATAAATGAAAGAAGATTTTAAAAGTGTAGAATTTGCACCTGGAAAGGTGTTATCTGTGGAAACAGGAAGAATCGCAAAACAAGCCGATGGCGCTGTAGTAGTTAGAATGGGTGATACTATGGTACTTTGTACCGCAGTAAGTGCCAAAGAACCAAAGCCGGGCCAGGATTTTTTCCCGTTAACTGTAGATCATAAAGAAAGTTTTTCAGCTGCCGGGCGTTTTCCGGGCGGTTTTATGAAAAGAGAAGGACGTTCCTCTGAAAAAGAAATTTTGTCAAGTCGTTTAATTGACCGTGTATTGCGACCATTATTCCCTAAAGGGTATGTATGTGATACACAGGTTATTTCAAGTGTGATCTCATCCGACGACGAAAATGATGGTGATGTATTAGGTGGAGTTGGCGCTTCTCTTGCTATCCATTTATCTGACATTCCATTTGATGGCCCAATGGCTGAAGTAAGAGTGGGAAGGGTTGACGGTAAGTTTATTATCAATCCTACAAGAACAGAATTGGAAGACAGTGATATTGATATGACTGTTGGCGGTACTGATAACAGTATTTTGATGATTGAAGGTGAGATGAAGGAGATTTCTGAGGCAGAAATGCTTGCTGCAATTAAAGACGCTCATGCTGCAATCAAAAAATTATGTGATTTCCAGAACGAGCTTCGAAAAGAGCTGGGTAAGGAAAAAAGAGAATATGTTGCTCCGGCAGCAGATGAGACAATTGAGGCTAAAGTTTCTGAATTAGCTACTGCTAAAATTAGCGATGTTGTAAACATTGGTTTAGGTAAAGAAGATTACAACGACAAAATCCGTGAAATAAAGAATGAAGTTGTTTCAGCTTTAGATGAAGAGTTTGAAGATCAGATTGGCGAAGTAAAGAAAGTACTTAGCAAAATTGAAAAAACTGAACTTCGAAACATGATCTTAGAAAAAGGTCGTCGAATTGATGGTCGTTCAACTACTGATATTAGAGATATTTGGACTCAAGTTGGATATATCGCTCGTGCTCACGGTTCTTCTATCTTTACTAGAGGAGAAACACAAGCACTTGTTTCTGCAACATTAGGTACTCGACGTGATGAGCAAAGTG
>Ga0316205_10001758_pt1 | contig 25361 bp, 19 predicted proteins | sample 3monthpyrite_MG_FD_204941 | JGI IMG/M metagenome (GOLD analysis project Ga0316205, IMG submission 204941) | Microbial mat bacterial communities from mineral coupon in-situ incubated in ocean water Damariscotta River, Maine, United States -... | ecosystem: Environmental > Aquatic > Marine >... | reverse complement strand
AGGCATGTTATGTGCCGCTTTTGCACAAGGCGTCTCGCTCGGACGATTTGTTTGGCTCTGACGACCTGGCCGCGGGCCAGATGCCGCTCGATCTCGCACTGGAGATGCTCAAACCCGTGCTGGAAGATCCGTCGGTTCTTAAAATCGGTCAGAACATGAAATATGACGCCAAGATTCTTGCCCGCTACGGCATCAACGTCGCGCCCATCGACGACACGATGCTGTTGTCCTATGCGATGAACGCGGGTCTGCACAATCACGGGATGGATGCGTTGTCGGAACGCTATCTCGAACACACAGCGATCCCGATCAAATCCTTGCTGGGCACCGGCAAGTCAGCGATCACCTTTGACCGGGTGCCGCTTGAGGACGCGGTCAAATACGCCGCCGAGGACGCCGACATCACCTTGCGGCTGTGGCAGAGTTTCAAGCCGCAGTTGCACAAGGCTGGCGTCACAACAGTCTATGAAACAATGGAGCGCCCTCTTGTTCCGGTTCTGGCGCGGATGGAAATGGCCGGTGTCAAAGTGGATCGCGATACGCTGAGCCGGATGTCTAACGCCTTTGCCCAGAAAATGGCCGCGCTGGAAGCGGAAATCCATGAACTGGCCGGTGAAAAATTCAATGTTGGCTCGCCCAAGCAATTGGGCGAAATCCTGTTCGACAAGATGGGCATCGCGGGCGGTAAAAAGGGCAAGACCGGCGCCTATGCCACCGGCGCGGACGTGCTGGAAGACCTGGCAACCGAACATGATCTGCCCGCACGGGTGCTGGATTGGCGGCAATTGTCCAAGCTCAAATCCACCTATACCGACAGCCTGCAAGAACACATCAACCCCGAGACCGGCCGCGTGCACACCAGCTATTCGATTGCAGGCGCCAATACCGGCCGCTTGGCTTCGACCGATCCGAATTTGCAGAATATTCCAATACGCACCGAAGACGGGCGGCGCATCCGCGAGGCGTTTATCGCCGAACAAGGCAAGACGCTGGTATCCTTGGATTATTCGCAGATTGAATTGCGCATACTGGCCCATGTGGCCAGAATTGACAGCCTCAAACAGGCCTTTCGCGATGGTCAGGATATTCACGCCATGACGGCCTCGGAGATGTTCGACGTGCCGCTGGACCAGATGACGCCTGACATTCGCAGGCAGGCCAAGGCAATCAATTTCGGTGTGATCTACGGCATTTCCGGTTTCGGGCTGGCGCGCAATCTGCGTATTCCGCGCTCTGAAGCCCAGGGCTTTATTGACCGCTACTTTGAACGTTTCCCCGGCATCAAGGAATATATGGATGATACCGTGGCCTTCGCAAAAGAGCACGGCTATGTGCAAACGCTCTTCGGTCGCAAGATCCACACCCCCGAGATCAATGCACGTGGGCCCCACGCCGGCTTTGCCAAGCGTGCCGCCATCAATGCGCCCATTCAAGGCACAGCGGCCGATGTGATCCGGCGCGCCATGGTGCGAATGGACGACGCGATCAAGCAGCTGCCCGCGACCATGCTGTTGCAGGTGCATGATGAGTTGATTTTTGAAGTGGATGACGGCGCAGTCGATCAGACCATTGCGGTTGTCAAAGAGGTCATGGAGAGTTCGGCCATGCCGGCTGTCAAACTGGACGTCCCATTGGTCGTGGATGCAGGCCAGGGTCGTAATTGGGCAGAAGCGCACTAGCCGGGGCTCCGCCCCCGCCCGCAAGGGCCTGCGGCCATTGCGGGCTGCCCCGAGGTATTTTGAAACCAAAGATGACAATACGATCTACGACCAGACGAGCCGGCTTCGCCGGGATTGCGCGCGCCTGTGCGCCGCCCATCGGGGCGCAATCATGCTGATCCTGTTCAACAAGCCTTTCGGCGTATTGTCGCAATTCACGGACGGGCAAGGCGATCGCGCGACATTGTCGGATTTCATCGACCAGCCTTCGGTCTATCCGGCAGGGCGCCTTGATCGCGACAGTGAAGGGTTGTTGCTATTGACAGATGACGGGCGGTTGCAGGCGCGCATCGCTCATCCCAGACACAAGATGCCAAAGACATATCTGGTTCAGGTCGAGGGCGATCCCCATAACAGCGCGCTTGCCGCTTTGGCCAATGGTGTTCGGTTGAAAGACGGCATGACCCGGCCCGCGCAAGCACGGCGGATCGCGCCCCCCAGATCGTTGTGGCCGCGTGATCCACCGATACGGGTGCGAAAATCTGTGCCCGACAGCTGGATCGAGCTGATAGTCACCGAAGGCCGTAACCGACAGGTTCGCCGCATGACAGCCGCCGTCGGCTACCCAACATTGCGCCTGATCCGGTGGCGGATTGGACCATGGGATCTGGCGGGTCTAGGGCCCGGCAAATGGGTGGTCACAAAGGAGCATGCCTAGACCAAAGGCAGCCAATTCAGCCCATTTTCGGTGGTGGTTCGGGGGTGATATTCAGCGCTGATATGGCCCGAATAGCCGGATTGATCCAATGTCTCAAAAAATGCGCGAAAGTCGAAGCCGGACGTGGGCTCATGGCGATCCGGCAGCCCTCCAATCTGGATATGGGCCGCGGCAGCGCCAAACTCATCCCAGGCCTTCTGCGCATTTCCGGTGATCTTGTGCGCGTGATAAACGTCAAATTGAAGGTGCAGATTGGGTCGGTTCACGGCACCAAGAATATCGCGGGCGAGCGCGAAATCATCCAGGAAATAGCCCGGCATGTCACCATGATTGATCGGCTCGATGGTCAGGCTCTGACGCGGCGCTATATCCGCCGCCCATTTCAGGTTTTGGATGAAACAGGCGCGCGCCTCTTCGCCGCTGGCAGCGCCGGCCATGATATGGATATGGTCGGGGCGCAGCAGATCTGCATAGCGCAGCGTGCGTTTGAAATCCCGTTTGAACCGTTCTTGCTGGGCAGGCTGCGCGGCAAAGCCCGCCGGCCCACCGGTATAATTTGGCGGCGGACAATTGATCAGCACCAAGCTGATCCCGGTTTCTTTCAGACTGCGCGCGATCTCGAGGGCGGGCTGGCCATAGGGGTCCAGAATTTCAACAGCCGCAAACCCGGCGGCCGCCGCCTGCGCGATGCGCGCCTCTGCCGGATATTCGCGAAACAAGAAGTTCAGGTTGGCCGCAAATTTGGGCATCAGAACTGGACGTCCTTTGACGGCACGATCGGGAAAAACGCGCCATGCGACCAAAGGCCAAACCAACTGTGCCGCATTATCTCATGATGCGCCCCGATATCGACCAGTCGATAAAAGCTCTTGCGGTCGATCAGCGCGTCGAGATTGGCGCGCACACGGACATAAGGGGCAGGTTCCTGTGTGTCGGGATCGCGTTCCACACGGATTGGCGCGTCTGGGCCGGCCTCAACCAGATCACCTACATTTGTTTCAAAACGCAAAACCTGATCGCGACCGGGCGCGTCCACGGAAAAATCCACCGCCAAGAAGGGTGCGTCATCCACGCGAATGCCCACTTTTTCAACCGGGGTGACCAGAAAATAATCGTCGCCGTCCTTGCGCAGAATCGTCGAGAACAAACGCACCAGTTCAGGCCGCCCGATGGGTGTGCCCATATAAAACCACGTTCCGTCCCGCGCGATGCGCATGTCCAGATCGCCGCAAAACGGCGGATTCCACAGATGCACCGGCGGCAAACCGCCCTTTTGGGCCGCGCGCGCCGATTTCGCGATGCTTTCTGCACTTGGCTTCACGATCATTTGTCCTGTCACTGGTTTTGCTGTTTGCGGGCAGCGGAATAGTTACGTTTAATGAGCATATAGCCAAGGCAGGAGACTTGTCATGACAGATGACACAAATTTGGTCAGCGAAATCGAGGCGCTTGGCGAAAAACTGAGCGCAGCACGAGCGGAAATCGAAAAGCGCATTATCGGCCAGACCGGCGCCGTTGACCTAACGCTGGCGGCGATGTTGTGTGGCGGCCACGCCTTGCTGATCGGTTTGCCGGGGCTGGGCAAAACGCGTCTTGTGGACACCGCATCGCGGGTTCTGGGGCTGTCTACGGCCCGTATTCAATTCACCCCGGACTTGATGCCCGCCGACATTCTGGGCTCCGAAGTGCTGCAAACCGCCGAAGATGGCAGCCGCGATTTCCGGTTTCTCAAGGGCCCGGTCTTTTGCCAATTGTTGATGGCCGATGAAATAAACCGCGCCAGCCCACGCACCCAATCCGCATTGCTGCAAGCGATGCAGGAGCGCGAGGTAACAATCGGCGGACAGCACCACCCCTTGCCGCAACCCTTCCATGTCCTGGCCACGCAAAACCCGATTGAGCAAGAAGGCACATATCCACTGCCCGAGGCCCAGTTGGACCGCTTTCTTTTTCAGATCTCGATGCATCATCCCGATCGTGCCGCGGAAGAGCGGATCATTCTTGAAACAACAGGCGCAAATGATGCCCAAGCCGCGCCGGTGCTGGACGCATCAGCCTTGATCGCCGCGCAACAAGTGCTGCGTCGCATGCCGGTCGGAGAAGCCGTCGTGCAGACGATCCTGGATATTGTCCGCGCCTTTCGCCCAACAGACGACAGCGCCTCGGAATTTGTGCGCAATTCAGTAGCCTGGGGCCCGGGGCCCCGAGCGGCGCAGGCCCTCATGCTGGCGGTGCGCGCGCGCGCGCTGATGAGCGGTCGCCTGGCGCCAGGCACTGACGACGTGTTTGCGCTGGCCGTCCCGGTGTTGACCCACCGAATGGCGCTTGGTTTTGCAGCCCGTGCCGAAGGCCATGACGTTGACAGCCTCATTGAGGCGGAATTGTCGCGCATGCATGACCGCGTGGCCGCCGCATGAGCCAGACCGCGGCCCATAGTTTGCGCGCGCAGTCGCAGGTTCTGGCGGGCAAACTGCCCCCGGTTCTGGCGCAGGCGCACCATCTGGCCGCGACCATTCAACTGGGCACGCATGGGCGCAGGCGCGCGGGTCGCGGCGATGAATTCTGGCAATACCGCCCGGCCCAGCCCGGCGACGCACGGCGCACCATCGATTGGCGGCGATCCGCCCGCGCGGATCAGCATTATGTGCAGGACAAGGAATGGCAGGCCGCGCAAACCGTGTGGTTCTGGGTCGATGCTGGCCACTCGATGCAATTTTCCAGCACTGATACGGGCCCGACCAAAGCCCATGCCGCGCAGGTTGTGGCGCTGGCGCTCGCGATACTTCTGGTGCGTGCCGGAGAGCGTGTTGGCCTGATCGGTCAGACGCAGCTGCCACCGGCAGGTGGGGAATTGCAGATCGAGCGTATGGCATTGAGCATGGTCCAACCCCCGACTGCGCCCCCCGAATATGAAACACCGCATTTGCGCGGCATCCCACGCTACGGCCGGTTGGTGTTGTTGTCGGATTTTCTGACTGACCTGCCGCCCCTGATCACCGAGATTGATCAGGCCAATGGCGCGGGCCTGTCTGGCGCCATGGTGCAGATGCTCGACCCGCAGGAAATTGATTTCCCGTTCCGTGGCCGGATCATTTTTGAGAGCATGCAACGCAGTTTCCAACACGAAACCAGGCAGGCTGGCGCGTTGCGCGCAACTTATGCCGCCCGGTTGGCAGAACGCCAACAAGCCCTACATGACCTGGCCCGGCGCACCGGGTGGCAGTTTCGGACCGCGCGCAGCGACGCTTCGCTGGCGCAGGAGTTGCTATGGGTGTCCCAGGCAATTGAAAGGCGGGCGAAATGACAACCATTGCCGGCATTGGGTTCAGCGCGCCCTGGCTGTTGCTGGCGCTGCTGGCCTTGCCCGTCATCTGGATATTGTTGCGCGCTGTGCCCCCTGCACCGCTGCGCGCGGTCTTTCCTGCCGTCACGTTGCTGCTTGGCCTGGACGACAAGGACAGCACCGCCGACCGCACCCCATGGTGGTTGCTGGTGTTGCGCTGCCTTGCAGTGGCCCTGTTGATCCTCGCATTTGCAGGGCCAGTGCTGAACCCGGACCGCAATGCCCAATCCGGGACGCGCATATTGATACTGACAGATGCAAGTTGGGCCAGTGCCGCCGATTGGGACGAGCGCACCGCGCGCATTGAGCGCGCACTTGATAGGGCCGAAAGCAATGGGCAGCTTGTGAAAATTGTAGCGCTGAGCGCGGTCAAACCGGGCCAGGAATTGCCTGGCTTCGCCTCAGCCATTGTCTGGCGCGAAAACCTGCCCAACATTCGCCCTGCGGCCTGGGCGCCATCGGAGGAACAAATGCAGGCGTTGGCCGACAGCCTGCCTGACGAAACGACGACCCTTTGGCTGAGTGATGGATTGGCCCGCACCGGACGAGCGGCTCTTTATCGGGCGCTGTCAACCCGCGGGCCGGTGCGCATTGTGCAGTCAGACAAATCCGTAACGGCGATGATGCCCGCCAGATTTGACGAGGGCGAAGTTGTCCTTTCCGCCCGAAGATCCATCTCCGGGGTCGAACAGGTCTTGGGTTTGCGCGTGATAGGCCCCGGCCCGTCGGGGCTGCAGCGCAGCCTGGCCAGCGGCCAGATCACCTTTGGTATGGACGACACCGACGCCGAAACGCGCCTCGAATTGCCTGCCGAAATGCGCAACCGCGTGGAACGGATCGTGCTGGATGACATTGCCAGTGCCGGCGCGGTGGCGCTGGTGGGCGACGGGCTGCGCAGACGCGAAGTGGCTATCCTGGGCAATCGTGCTGACCGGGAAGGCCTGCGGCTCTTGTCCGGCAAGCACTACCTCAACAGCGCGCTGGCCCCCTCGGTCGACCTGATGAGCGGCGCATTCGCAGATGTTCTGCCTGCCAATCCGGATGTCATCATTCTCGATGATGTGGCCAAGATCGCCCCGGGCGAGGCCAAAGACATTGAAGCCTGGGTCGAACGGGGCGGATTGCTGATCCGGTTTGCCGGACCGCAAATGGCGGCAACCACCGTGAATGTCGGGCAAGACGATACCCTGTTGCCGGTTCGGTTGCGCGCCGGCGGGCGCAGCATAGGCGGTGCAATGTCCTGGGGCGAGCCCCGCAAGCTGGCCCCTTTCAAGGCGGACACGCCCTTTTACGGGTTGCCATTGCCGCAAGACATTCAGGTGCGTGCGCAGGTGCTGGCGCAGCCTGGCCCCGATTTGTCAGCGCGAACGCTGGCGTCGCTGGCAGATGGCACGCCGCTGATCACACGCAAATACCTTGGCGCGGGCCAAATCGTGCTGTTCCACGTGACAGCAAATGCCGAATGGTCCAACCTGCCGCTTTCGGGGTTGTTCGTCTCAATGTTGGAACGGCTGTCGGTTGCCGGCCGCAGCCAGAATGCGGATTCCCGAATAACAAACGAGGGGCTATGGCGGGCTCAGGCCCTGCTGGATGGATTTGGCACCGTGATGGCCGAACCGCCCCTGCCCATTGTTGACGGCGCCAAACTGGCGGGCACGCCACCCGGGCCTGAAAATCCGCCTGGCATCTATGCCAATGAGGGCCGCTTTTATGCCCATAACGTCCTGACTGCGCAAAGCCGGATCACGCCCGTTACCTGGCCCTTGTCGGCGCAAATCTCATCCCTTGTCGCGGCGCCATTGCGATCACTCAAGGGGCCACTGCTGGTCGCGGCACTTGTCTTGTTGATGCTGGATGCGCTGGTTTCCATGGCGCTCGCAGGGCGGATCACACGCATTCGCCCCCAGCCTGCCACCCAGGCCCTGGTATTGGTGATAAGCCTTGGTCTGACCATCGCCAGCGCGCCGGCAGACGGGCGCGCCCAGGCAGCGGACGAGCTGGCATTGGCGGCCACGTCACAGACGGTGCTGGCGCATGTGCTGACCGGCAACCCGGACGTGGATCGCGTTGCGCGCGCTGGCCTCATCGGACTTTCCGATACCTTGTTCGCGCGCACCTCAATCGAGCCCGCCGATCCCATTGGAATTGATCTGGAGCGTGACGAACTGGCTTTGTTCCCAATGCTTTACTGGCCCGTTACACCAGATCAAACCCTGCCCAGCGCCACCGCCTATGCCAGGTTGAACACCTACCTGCGCAGTGGCGGGCTGATCTTGTTTGATACCCGCGACGCAGGCCGCAACGCACTTGGCGCAGGGTCGACCAACGGGGCCAAATTGCAAGCTCTTGCCCTGCCACTGGAGATCCCGCCACTGGAACCCGTTCCTAAAGATCATGTGCTGACGCGCAGTTTTTACCTGATGCAAAGCTTTCCCGGGCGCTTTGACACGCCGATTTGGGTCGAGGCGGCACCACCCGGCGCGGTGCAGGCAGAAGGCATGCCGTTTCGCAATCTCAATGACAATGTCACGCCTGTTGTGATCGGTGGAAATGACTGGGCCGCGGCCTGGGCGGTTGATGAAAGTGGCCGTTGGCTGTTGCCCGTCGGGCGCGGAGCGGCAGGTGAGCGCCAGCGCGAATTCGCGCTGCGTTTCGGGGTCAATCTGATCATGCATGTTCTGACCGGCAACTACAAATCTGATCAGGTTCATGTGCCAGCCCTTCTGGATCGGTTGGGCCAATGAACACGTCCGCGCTGTTGTTTGACCCATTGTTGGCCTGGCCCCTATTGGCCGGTCTGGCCGGTCTGGCGTTTGTCCTTGTGATCCTGGCCTGGATCCGGCGGCTATCCGGCTGGCCGCTGCGACTGGCGGCATTTACAGCGGCACTCGCGGCTTTGGCCAACCCGGTCCTGCAAAGCGAGGATCGCGATCCCCTGCCAAATATCGTGCTGGCCATCATCGACGAAACAGAAAGCCAGGGCATCGCGCCAAGGGCCGACCAGACCGCCCTGGCAATTGCCGAGTTGACCCGCAAACTGGATGCCACCCCCAATACCGAATTGCGCATCCAAAGGCTGGATGACAGCCCCGACAACGCGGGCACGGCGTTGATGCAGGCCTTGACCGATGCGCTGGCCAATGTCCCGCCTGAACGTCTGGCTGGCGTTTTCTTGATCAGCGACGGACAAATTCACGACGCCGAGCGCGCGCCTGCCCTGCCCGCACCCGTGCATCAACTGATGACTGGAAAGCCCGAAGAATGGGACCGGCGACTGAAAATAGTTGCCGCGCCAGCCTATGCCATTCTCGGCGAAACCGTGGAATTGACCGTGCGGATCGAGGATCAGGGCATGTTGCCTGACACGATTGATACAACCGCCACGCTGACGGCATCTGTGGATGGCGAGACGCCCTTTGACCTGGAACTGCCAATTGGCGAGGACATCACCTTTTCAGTTTCCCTGTCACATGCCGGCGTCAATATCATCCATTTGTCCCTGCCCCCGCAGCCCGGGGAACTGACCGACCGCAACAATGATGCCGTCATCCAGATCAACGGCATCCGGGACCGCCTGCAGGTCTTGCTTGTCAGCGGCGAACCCTATGCTGGTGGTCGCACCTGGCGCAATTTGCTGAAATCCGACAGCGCCGTCGATTTGGTACATTTCACCATTCTCAGACCGCCGGAGAAATTTGATGGGGTCCCGGTGGATGAATTGTCCCTGATTGCCTTTCCCACGCGCGAGCTATTTGTTGAAAAGATAGAAGAATTCGACCTGATCATTTTTGACAGGTATCGAAGGCGCGGTCTTTTGCCAGGCCAGTATTTCGAGAATATCCGTGATTACGTCTCCGGCGGCGGCGCAATATTGGTAACGACCGGGCCAGAATTCGCCTCGGCAAATTCAATCTTTTATTCGGCCTTGGGTGAAATCCTGCCGGTCGTGCCCAGTTCCCAGGTGATCGAAGAGGGGTATCTGCCTCGGGTCACCGATGTGGGCCGTCGCCACCCTGTGACGGAAAACCTTGGTGACGACGATGCGAGCGGCACACCCCCATGGGGTCGCTGGATGCGCCAGATCGAGATGACTGCGCCCTCGGGCCATGTTGCCATGACCGGGGTGGATGGCGCGCCATTGCTGGTGCTGGATCGCGTTGTTGACGGGCGTGTGGCCGTGCTTGCCTCGGATCAGGCCTGGCTGTGGTCGCGGGGCTTTGAGGGCGGCGGACCGCAACTGGAACTGCTGCGCAGGTTGGCACATTGGCTGATGAAGGAACCTGAACTGGAAGAAGACGCGCTTCAGGTCAGAACCGAAGGCCAGTCGATGACGATCACTCGGCGCTCAATCGATGCCATGCCCGATAGCGTCACAGTCACAGGCCCCGATGGCACGCGCCAATCGCTGGCGCTGAGCGAAGTGTCTCCGGGCAAATTCGCGGCCCAATTCAGCAGCCCGCTGCAAGGGTTGTTCCGCATAGAGCAAGACGGCCTTTTCGCCGTGGCCGCTCTGGGCCCTGCCGCGCCACGCGAGTTTGAAGAAACGATCGCGACGGCCGAAAAACTTGCGCCCTATCTGCGACAACAGGGCGGCGCGGATTTCCGGCTATTTGAGGGCGTGCCTGAACTGCGTTGGGTCAACCAGGGAAGGCCCACTGCGGGCAATGGCTGGGCCGGATTGATTGACCGCCAGGCCTTTGTCAGCACCTCGATTTCGCTCAGACCGGTCCTGCCGGTATGGGCGTGGCTGTTGCTGGCCGCGGGGCTAACCATCGCTGCATGGCTACGCGAAGGGCGACGCTAGCGCGGCGGGCCAATTGGTCGGGCGCTCAACCCACCTGCGGGGAGAATTCATCGAAAGCGGCCGCCAGCAACGCACGGGTATAGTCGGATTTTGGCGCGTGAAACACTTCTTGGGCGGCGCCGTGCTCAACGATGTCCCCCTGTTTCATCACGATGATCTGATGACTGAGCGCCCGCACAACCTTCAAGTCATGGCTGATAAACAGATAGGCCAACTGATACTTTTGCTGAAGCCGGCGCAACAAATCGACAATCTGCACCTGAACGGTCATGTCCAGCGCCGAGGTTGGCTCGTCCAGCACCAGCAATTTCGGCCGCAGCACCATCGCACGTGCAATCGCGATACGCTGGCGCTGACCACCTGAAAACTCATGCGGGTAGCGGTGCATCGTTGCAGGATCCAGGCCCACTTCCACCATCATTTCGGCAACAAGTTCGCGGTGGGGCCGTTCGGGATCGACCTCATGCACGCCCAGCCCTTCGGCGATGATCTCTTCGCAGGTCATGCGCGGACTGAGTGAGCCATAGGGATCCTGGAACACAATCTGCATATCACGCCGCAGCGGGCGCATCTCGCGGTTGCGTTTGCCCTGCAACTGCTGCCCCATGAACACGATCGGCCCATCCGATGAAATCAGCCGCATCATGGCCAAGGCCAGCGTCGTCTTGCCTGATCCACTCTCACCCACAATCCCGACGGTTTCACCGGCCCGCACCCGCAGGCTTGCTGCGTTCACCGCTTTCACGTGCCCCACGGTTCTCTTGAGCAAACCGCGCTGAATGGGAAACCAGATACGCAAATCCTGTGTGCTGGCGATTTCCGGCGCGCCCGCGGGCACGTCCGCTGGCAATCCTGTGGCCTCTGCCTCTAGCAGCGCACGCGTATAGGGGTGCTGGGGCGCGGCAAAAATCCGTTCCGTTGGCCCGTGTTCGACGATCTCGCCATCCTTCATCACGCAAACCCTGTCGGCAATGCGCCGCACGATGGTCAGATCATGGGTGATGAACAACATCGACATATCTTCGGTGCGTTTCAAATCTGCCAGCAGGTCCAGGATCTGTGCCTGAATAGTGACATCCAGCGCTGTTGTCGGCTCATCCGCGATCAACAATTCCGGCCCGTTCGCCAGCGCCATGGCGATCATCACCCGCTGGCGCTGCCCGCCCGACAATTGATGCGGATAGGAGCCAAGCCGCCGCTCGGGATTGTCGATCCCAACCTTGTTCAGCAATTCGATGATCCGCGCGCGTGCGGGTGCTCCTTGCAATCCCTGATGCAGGGCAATGCCCTCCATCAACTGCTTTTCCAGAGTATGCAGCGGATTGAGTGAAGTCATCGGCTCTTGAAAGATGAACGAAATGTCATTGCCGCGCACCTGGCGCAATCTGCGCGGGCTGGCGCCCACCATTTCCGTGTCTCCATACAGGATCGAACCGCTGACACGCGCACTGTCAGGCAACAGGTTGACCGTCGAAAGCGCCGTGACCGATTTGCCCGATCCGCTTTCGCCAACCAAGGCAACTGTCTCACCCTTGGCCACGTCAAAGCTGACGCCATTCACGGCCATGGTTTCCTGCCCATCCTGGCGAAATCCGACCCGCAGGTCTTTGACACGCAATACCCGGCTCATGAAAATGTCTTTCTGGGGTCAAACGCGTCTCGCACGCCTTCAAAAATGAAAACCAGAAGAGACATGATCACGGCATAGGTAATGAAGGCGGTGAAGCCCAACCAGGGCGCTTGCAGGTTTTGTTTGGCCTGCAAGGTCAACTCGCCCAGCGATGGCGAAGAGGACGGCAGCCCAAAGCCCAGAAAATCCAACCCTGCCAATGTGCCTATCGCCCCGGTAATGATGAAAGGCAACATGGTCAGCGTTGCGACCATCGCATTGGGCAACATATGGCGGAACATGATTTTCCAGTCCGATACACCAAGTGCACGCGCCGCGCGCACATATTCGAAATTGCGTGCGCGCAGGAATTCAGCCCGGACCAACCCGACCAATGCGGGCCAGCCAAATATGATTGTCAGGATCACGAGTAGCCAGAAACTTCGACCCATCGCGGCCACGACAATGATGATCACATAAAGTGACGGTGTAGAGCCGTAGATCTCCAGCACGCGCTGAAAAATCAGATCCAGCCAGCCGCCAAAGAACCCTTGCAAGGCACCCGCTACAATCCCGATCACCGACGACACAGCAACGACGATGAATGCAAAGAACACCGATAGCCGAAACCCGTAAATCACCCGCGATACGACGTCTCGTTTCTGGTCATCCGTGCCCAGCCAATGCACAGCCGTCGGTGGGCTGGGTGCGGCGCCGGGTTGGTTTGAATGGGTATCAAAACGGTAACGGATCGGTGGCCAGACAATGAAACCACGTTCGATTTCCTGTCCATTGACCACGCCGCTGGCCGCCTGTTCCATGATCCCGTCGGGATCATCCCAACAATCCTGCAATCCGCCGGATATGATCAGGCATTGCACCTCGGGATCGCCATATATGGCTTCGGTCCTGAAATCGCCGCCAAAAGCGGATTCTGGATAGAATTTGGAGATCGGGGTGAAATACTCACCCCGATACTGCACCAGGATCGGCTTTTCATTGGCCAGGAACTCTGACACCAGCGAGATCGCGAACAAAACGGCGAATATCCAGAAGGACCACACCGCGCGCCTGTTCTTCTTGAAATTGGCCAGACGTCGCTTGTTGAGCGGTGATAATTTCCACCGTTTCTTGCGAGGCTCAGGCACGATCGGTGCCGGGCTGTGATCTGGAAGCGCGCTCATGCCTGCCGGGCCTCGAAATCGATCCGGGGATCGACGAAAACATACATCAGGTCAGACAGAATGCCGATCAACAACCCGATCAGCGCCCCGATATAGAGTGAGCCAAACAAGATCGGATAGTCACGCTGCAGCGCCGCCTCATAGCCCAATCGCCCCAATCCATCCAATGAAAAAAGCGTTTCGATGATCAGAGAACCGCCAAAGAACAGCCCCAGAAACATACCCGGAAACCCGGCGATCACGATCAGCATCGCATTTCGAAATACATGCCCATACAGAACCCTGTTTTCAGTCAGGCCCTTGGCGCGTGCCGTCATCACATATTGCTTGGATATCTCATCCAGAAACGAGTTCTTGGTCAACAACGTCAGACCCGCAAATCCCCCGATCGACATTGCGATTATTGGCAAAGTCATATGCCAGAAATAGTCCAGAACCTTGCCGATCACGCTCAGCTCTTCCCAGTCGGGGCTGGTCAGCCCACGCAAGGGAAATATCTGCCAATACGACCCGCCCGCAAACAGAACCAGCAACAAGATCGCAAAAAGAAACCCCGGAATGGCCGCGCCTGCGATGATCGCCCCCGATGTCCAGGCATCAAATGTGGAACCGTCGCGGACCGCCTTGCGGATGCCCAAAGGGATCGACACAAGGTAGGAAATCAACGACGCCCATAGCCCCAAGGAAATTGAGACTGGCAACCGCTCCAGCACAAGTTCGACCACGTTGCGATCGCGAAAATAGCTGTCGCCGAAATCAAAGCGAATGTAGTTCCACATCATCAGCAAAAAGCGCTCAAGCGGCGGCTTGTCCAACCCAAACTGTTTTTCAAGCGCCTCGATGAACTCCGGGGGCAACCCGCGAGACCCGGCATAGCCGGAAGTCTCACCAATGGCCTGGGAATTGGTAGCCTGATTGCTTTCGGTCTCGGACGCGGTGCCGGTGATACCTTCCAGAACGTCACCCTGCCCGGTGGCTTGGGCGATCGCCTGTTCCACCGGCCCGCCGGGCAGAAACTGGATAAGGACAAAATTCACCATCATGATCCCAACCAGGGTCGGGATCACCAGCAACAATCTGCGCAGAATATAGGCACCCATGGCCCGCGCCCTAGCGCAAGACGCCGGCGGCTTTCAGTGCCTCCGCCTTTTCGGCATTGAACCACCAGAAATCCATTTCGCCCAACGCATAAGGGGGCAACGGATCAGGGTATTCATACATGTCAAAATAGGCGACCGTATGCTTGTCCTTGAACCATTGCGGCACTACAAAACGCTCGGCCCGCAAGACCCGATCCAGCGCCTTGACGGCCGGGATCAATTCTTCCTGGGTTTCAATGTTTCGGATCACCGTGATCAAGGCATCCACAGCGGGGCTTTTCAGACCCATTGCGTTGAAGACCGAAACATCTGCCTCTTCCGACCCGAACCGCTGCGCCAGCCCCGAGCCAGGCTCGTATCCGGTAGAAAAATTGCCATTCACGATGTCAAAATCAAACGCATACCGCCGATCCACCCATTGTGCCGGGTCAACACGGTTCAAAGAAGCATCGACCCCCAGCGCACGCAAATTGTCCACGAAAGGGTTGATCACCCGGTCGAATGCCGGGCTGCGCTCTAGAAATTCGACACGCAGCGTTTCACCGGCTGCATTGCGCCGCATGCCATCGTCGCCAACCGGCCAACCGGCTTCGTCCAGCAGGGCCGAGGCGCGGCGCAGATTTTGGCGATCCAATTGCCGCGTGCCCGACATGGGCGCCATGACCGGTTCGCTGTCCAGAATGCCATCGCGCAGCAATTCAGCAATCGGCTCAAGTATCGCCAATTCTTCCGCGCTTGGCAGGCCAGTTGCCTCAAGATAGGAATTCTCCGCAAACGAATTGATCCGTTCATACAGACCATAGAACAAGCTCTCGTTCGACCATTCGAAATTGAACATCAAACTGATTGCTTCGCGCACCCGAATATCTTCGAACTGCGGCCGCCGAAGGTTGAAGGTGAAGGATTGACCGCTGGCCATCGTGCCGTCATTCAGCTCTGCCTTGACAACATACCCATCCTGCAAGGCCGGAAAATCGTAGCCCGTGGCCCATTGTTTAGACGAGTTCTCGACACGAAAAGTATACTCGCCTGCCTTGAAGCCCTCAAACGCGGCATTTCCATCGCCGAAATACTCGGCGCGCAAAGTTTCGAAATTGTAGCGCCCCACGTTGATTGGCAGATCGCGACCCCAATAGTTCGGATTGTAACGAAACACGACATTCTCGTTAATTTCGTAGCTGTCCAGAACATAAGGGCCTGTTGTCAGCGGAATGTTCAGGCTGCTTTCGTCCAACCGCTCACCAGTCTGCCCATACCATGCTTTGGACAAGACCGGGGTAGAGGCCGCCTGGCCAATACGGTCGCGTTTGGGGCTATCTTTCTGGAAGGTGAATTTGACCTGCGACGGGCTCAGTGCCTCGACAGATGCGATTATCCGGCTGACCCCCTGGCGAAAGCTCTCCAAGCCCTGCTCCATGAACAGCTCATGGGTAAAAACAACATCCTCGGCGGTCACTGGCGTGCCGTCTGAAAAGGCAGCCTCGGGCCGGATGTTGAAAATAACCCAGGAATGGTCCTCGGGATATTCCAGCGATTCACAGATCAGGCAATATTCGTCGTCAATTTGATCCGCCACGCCTGTCATCAAACGTTCGACGCCAAACGACGCGCCCCAGCCGGGGCTGCCTTTTCGGGCATAAGGGTTCCAACTGTCAAAGGTGCCTTGGGTCCAGACAGCCAATTCACCGCCCTTGGGTGCATTGACGTTCACATAGTCCAAGTTCTTGAAATCCGCTGGATATTTAAGCGTTCCCAAAAATGAAAACCCGTGCGATTTGGTGATCTCTTGCGCCGCAAGCGAACCCGCCCAGAGGGCAGAAGCGGCTATGACGAAACCGGTCAGCGCCACGTGCTGTGCGCGCCGCGAACACCACTTTCGTGCGACCAGCGCTTGCGATGACAATGAGTGTAGAGACATAGGGATCCTCCATCCGAACGCGGGCCACTCCCCGAGCCCATTAGCTAAAATAAAGCTAAATTGCGCGCTATCGAGTATTCAAGGCGAATTTGGGTGAAATAGTGGTTAACACACCGAACGGTGAACGATTGTGGGGTGATTTACCACAAAAAAAGACCGCCCCCATGGGAGCGGCCCATTTTTTCAGCATTTGGCGGGCTGACTTAGCCGCCGAACGTGGCCAGATAGGCAATCAGATTGGCCCGATCTTCGCCTTTGGGCAGGCCACGGAAGCTCATCTTCGTGCCGGCGGCATAGCCTTTTGGATCTTCCAGGAAAGCATCAAGTGCTTCGGGTGTCCAATCGCCGGGCAATTCCGCCAACGCGGTCGAATAGCCGTATCCAGCCACGCCACCGATGTCGCGGTCAACGACGCCGAACAGATACGGACCGGTGCCATTCACCCCGTCTTCAAGTTTGTGACAGGCGCTGCACTTGTTCCAGACACGCTCACCTTTTGCGGCATCTGCGGCCGCGAAAAGTGTTGCGAAATCAGGGCCCTCTTCGACGACGTCGCTCGCACCATCGGCGCTCGCAACTTCGATCACATAGCCAGAGGCATAGGCTTCGCCTTCGCCCTTTTCCTCACCGCCGACGTGGTAAATGGTTTCCGACGCCCAATTGGCGAGCAGGAAAATCAGCAACGCGCCGCAAAAGCCGCCGATTATTTTGGTCATAGTCATTGTGTCGAACATGTCGCGTTCCGTCTTGGATCCTGTTTGCCGCCTTCTATCCGCTTCCATGCCTGTTGTTCAAGGTGTAAGAGGCGCGACCAATCGCCCATCTTGGGCAAACTGCAAGAATTGTGCCCGATGACCAAGAGAATCGCCTTCCAGGGAGACCTGGGCGCCTATTCGCACCAAGCCTGTGTGGATGCGCGGCCGGATCATACACCGGTGCCCTGCGCCACCTTTGAAGATGTGATCGAAACGGTTCGCCGGGGCGATGCCGACATCGCCATGCTACCGGTTGAAAACACCACCTACGGTCGCGTCGCCGATATGCACCGCCTGCTACCCGAAAGCGGGTTACACATCCACGATGAAGCTTTCGTGCGGGTGCATATCAGCTTGATGGCGATGCCGGGCGTCACGCTGGATGAGATCGACACCGTGCGCGCGCATTTGGTGTTGTTGCCGCAGTGCCGCGAATTTCTGGCCCGCCACAACATCCGCAGTGAAGCCGCCGCAGACAGCGCCGGTGCGGCGGCAAACATCGCGGCGGAAAAGAACATGCATGTGGGCGCACTTGCCTCGGATTTGGCAGCCGAAATACACGGGCTCAACATTCTGGCTCGCCACATCGAAGATCATGACCACAACACCACGCGTTTCTTGCTGATGGGCCGCGAGCCAAATTATACCAAACGCGGGGACCACGGCATGATCACCAGTTTCGTGTTCCGCGTGCGCAACATTCCTGCGGCCTTGTACAAGGCCATGGGCGGGTTCGCGACGAATGGCGTCAACATGACGAAACTGGAAAGCTATATGGTCGGCGGCGCCTTTACGGCCACCCAATTCTACGCCGACATCGAAGGCCATCCCGACGATCGCAATGTCAGATTGGCAATGGAGGAGCTGGATTATTTCACCTCCCACATTGCCATTCTGGGCACCTATCCGGCGGACCCCAAGCGCTTCTGAAAATCTGGTGCCGCTACAGGCTCAGCGCGCGCATGGGGTTGTGACGCAATTCGACATCGCGCGCAAAAGACGCAACACGCTCAGAAAACTTGCGGTCCAGATTGCCCTTGGCGAATTTGAGCGATTGTATAAGCAACCTTGCCTGCAGATTGCGTGGACGCAAATCCAGCCCGATCTTCAGACGGGTGTGCAACTGCGACAATTCCAACAACTCAAGGCTCAATTTTGCATCGATCCCATTGGAAGCCGCGATCACGCGCAAATCCTCTGGTGCGCGCATTTGCGCGACCTCGGCGTTTAACCTGCGATCCTTGCCACGATAGGGAAATTGAATGGCCCACCGCATGCCGACGCCGACTTCTTCCATGCGGTCCAGGCGCTTTACCTCAACACCCCGCCGCCGGACCTGTTTTTCAAACCTCAGAAAATCTGTGGCAGCAGCATAGGTCACTTCAATTGGCGCATCCACATCTTCGCGGGTTGAAAACTTCATGGCAGGCGGTCTGTCCCGATTTTCCGGCGCAAGACCACCGGTGTTTTTCTCTTGTTCGCCAATCTCGCAGAGAAACCCGGCCTAGTCCAGATTGTCCGCAAGCCAGTTGCGCATCAGAAATTCCGCGATGGAGCCTTTGCGGGCCGGTCTGATGACGTTCGAATTTCCCGCAAACACCTCTGCCAATTCGCTGCGGTTGATCCATAGCGCATCTTCCAGTTCCACCGGATCGAGTGTGATCTCGCGGTCCAGTGCCGTCCCATGGCAGCCCATCATCAGCGAATTGGGAAACGGCCACGGCTGCGAGGCCAGATAGGCAACCGGCCCGACAGAAACGCCCGCCTCTTCGAACACCTCGCGGCGCACCGCCGCTTCGATGGTTTCGCCCGGCTCGACGAACCCCGCCAAAAGCGAATACATCCCGTCCGGCCATCCAGGCGATCGGCCAAGCAATAAATCATGCCCGTGGGTGATCAGCATGATGACCACAGGGTCCGTTCGCGGAAAATGCGGCGCGCCGCATTGCGGGCAGACACGTTGCCACCCTGCATGGGCCATTTGACTGGGATTGCCACAACGGGCGCAAAACCGGTGACTGGCATGCCAGTTGAACACAGCAAGCGCAGAGGCGGTCAGCTCTGCATCCACCTTGGGCAAGCTGGACATATTCGCGCGCAGTTCGGCAAATCTCTGGCTTTCAGGCAAGCCAGGATGGCATTGCTGGGTTTGATCCACAAAGGCCCCGACCGAGGACAGATCTTCCTCGGGGGCCCAATCCAGTAGGTTGGCGGCAAAAACCGGGCCTTGTGCGTCGAGCCCCAGAAATACCATCTGTTCGCGCAGCGGGGTGATGATCTGGTGGTTCAAAGCCAACCGCACCAGACAAGGCGCCCCGTCCTGGCCAAAATCGAGCAACGGTTTGCCGCGCCAAAGAACCATTGCGCGCGCGTCGGAGCGTTGGGCCAGCATCTCGATGGCATCTGGGTCGGGCCGAAGGTCGGCCGCACGGTTCAATGTGCCATCGCCGCCAAATGTGATTTGTTCTGCAATCCGCATGACATCCCCGGTTTTTTGTCGTGCATGCCACGCAGTTTGGGCGGACGCAAAGAAAATTGACATCCCCCGATCCCACCCCTACCTAATTGATCAGGCGCGTAAATGTTACGAAAATGCCCGCCCTGTTCTGCTGTGCTTGCGACAAAGATTTGAACCGCACGGCGCCCCACCCCGGTGAGGCGCAGGTCAGCCCAGTTGGAATACTGCCCGTGACACAGCAGACCTCAGACACGACATCCCCCGATGCTGAAACACTGCATTTGCGCATCTTGGCCTCGACCGATCTGCACATGCATTTACGGCCCTTTGACTATTTTTCCGGCAGTGAGGCGCAAATATCCAGTCTGACCGGTCTTGCAACAACCATCCAGGCGGCCCGCCAGGAGGCTGCGAATTGCCTGCTTGTGGACAATGGCGATTTTTTGCAGGGCACCCCCATGTCAGACATGATCGCAGCACCGGAAATGGGCTGGCCAGCAGATGAGATTCACCCCGCCCTCGCCGCCATGAACGCATTGAACTATGATGTCGGCACCTTGGGAAATCATGAGTTCAATTTCGGACTGCGCTATCTTGGCCAAGCGACAAAAGCGGCGCACCACCCCATCGTCCTGTCCAACGCGCGCTTTGCAACGCCTACCAGGATCAACGTCCAGGCCGATGTGATATTGACCCGCACCTTCCGCATGGAAAACGGGGCCAAATCGGAAATCAGGATTGGGGTCATGGGCTTTGTCCCGCCACAGATCCTGGAATGGGACGCGCGCCATTTGCGCGGGCAGGTGCATGTGACACCGATCATTGAAACAGCGCAACGTCAGGCGAGGGCGCTGCGCGCGGCTGGCGCGGATATTGTTCTGGCCCTTTGCCATTCGGGGATTGGCCACCCAGGATCAGTTGCGCGTGGCGAAGATGTCGGCTTGGCGCTAGCCCGCTTAGGCCAGGACATCGATGCGCTGGTGCTGGGCCATGCACATCTGCAATTTCCGCAATCTGGCACCCCTCGGTCAACCACGGATATCGACGATCATTCCGGGCGGCTGGCGGGCGTCCCATGTGCCATGGCCGGGGCCAACGCGTCACATCTGGGTGTCATTGATCTGCGCATGCGCCAACGCGATGCCGGTGGCTGGCGCGTGGTGTCAGGCACGGCGCATCTGCGGCCTTGCGCGCAATCCAGCGACACGGCCAGCGCCCGGCGGGTCTTGGCGGTGACGCAAACCGGACATGAAAAGACACTGGCCTACATTCGGCGTCCAGTCGGCCAGACCGATGTGGCGTTCCATACATATTTCGCCGCCCTGGGCATGGATCAGGTCACGGCACTGGTGGCCGAGGCGCAAATCCAGGTTGCCAGGCAGGCGCTGGCGGGAACCCATTTTGAGGGCCTTCCCCTGCTGTCTGCGGCGGCCCCGTTCAAGGCGGGCGGGCGCGGCGGGCCGGCAAATTTCACCGATATAGCGCCCGGCCCGCTGGCCAACCGGCACGTGGCAGACCTCTATCACTACCCCAATACGATTTCCGCGATTCGGGTGAGCGGTGCGCAGTTGCGAGACTGGCTAGAGCGCGCGGCGGGTCTATTTGCCACGCTCGGACCTGACCATAGTTCCACCCTGCAACCGCTGGTGGATCGACGGTTTCCGATCTACAATTTCGACACCATCTTTGGCCTGACCTACCAGATTGATCCAAGCCAACCAGCACGCTTCCACTGGGAAACAGGCGAGGTTCAGGACCCACAGGCGCGCCGCATCCAGAATTTGCGTTGGCAGGGTCAACCGGTTGAGGAAAAACAGGAATTTGTGGTGACGACCAACAGTTATCGCGCCGGCGGGGGCGGCAGCTTCCCGGGGTTGGCGGCGGCGCAAAAGGTCATGACCACAGATCTGACAACGCGCGAAGCAATTCTTGCTCATCTCGCCTGCAAAGGCCGCGTTTGCACCCCATCGACGCGCGTTTGGCGATTTGCCGGGCTTGGCGGCATCCGGGCGGCATTTGAGACCAGCCCCAAGGCCCGCTCATGGCTAACAGAACCGGGCCTTCCCCAAATGCAAGATCTGGGCGATGCCCCATCCGGATTTGCCCGGTTCGAAATCACCCTTTGATCCCGATGCATCCTTGTGCGAGCTAGGGGGTCAATTCTACAGGGCGGCGGCAATGACATTTCAGGCAGTAATTTTCGACATGGACGGCACGTTGCTGGACACCGAAGCCATCGCCCTGGCCGCGGGCCACCAGACCGCGCGGACGCATCGCCAGCCCATCACACAAGCACAGTTCGAATCGTTGATCGGAAAAGAGAATGAAACAGCCATGCAAGAATTGCAGGGTTTTGGTTCGGCCGATTTGGATGTTGTGGCTTTCAAGCGAGACTGGGGGCAGAATTTTCGCCGATTGGCCGAACAGGGCATTCCGGTGAAACCGGGTGTTCTGGAATTGCTGGCCTTGCTGGATCGCGCCGGCATGCCACGTGCGGTCGCCACAAATTCGCATGAAAAGGGCGCGCGCCTGTCACTGACATCGGCAGGTCTGTTGGGACGTTTTCAAGCCATTGTCGGCTATGATATGGTCGCCCGCGCCAAACCTGCGCCTGACGTGTTTGCCCATGCCGCCAGATTGTTGGGCGCGGATCCGGCCAGATGCCTGGCGTTCGAGGATTCTGTTCTGGGGTGCAGGGCGGCATCAGAGGCGGGCATGACCGTGGTGCAGGTCCCCGATATTCTGCCCCATCACAGCCCCTTGGCCAGGATTGTTGCACCCACCCTGAGCGAAGGCGCAGCGTCAATTGGCTTGGCCGCGCAATTGCGAGAAATGGCCCGGAATATCCACCCCCAGCAAGGCGATTGACCCTTGGGACTGCGCTTTGGTCCGTGCGCGGCGTTGATCTTGCAAATCCCTTCGGGCGGGGCTACATAGCGGCTGAGAGGTTGGCGCGGGCGAGCGCCTCGCCAACCCGGTCAGGTCCGGAAGGAAGCAGCCGTAACGAGCCCCGCTTGGGTCGTTGTCCAGCCTCTCACCTATCGCATGCCCTTGCCAGAATTGGAGGCATCTCATGAGTGTAGCAACAAACCATGGGCTTTGTGCCCGGGCACTCTGACGTCCCGTTTGCCCCAAAGCCCAAAGAATGCACCTGACGCCTTGACCCATAGGCGGCCCCAATTCTTTGAACGCAAGGCAATCCAATGAACTCCGAAGTTCTGTCTCTGACCCAGCTTGGCTGGTCAAACTTTTTCCAATCCCAGCTGGAATTGGATGAAATCGGCGTGGCCACACCCGCGCGCATCCGCGAGGCGCATCGCAATCTGGTTGAAACACTTACGGAAACGGGCCCTTTGGACGTGTCCATGTCGCCCGAATTGTTTGAGGCCCGCGTGGCGGTGGGCGACTGGCTGATTGTCGCGCCCGACGGCCATGTGCGCGTGCTCGAGAGAAAATCCCAGATCAACCGCAAGGCTGCCGGTCATGTACATTACGCGCAGGCCATTGCCGCCAATGTCGACACGGTGTTCATCGTCACCTCTTGCAACAGCGATTTCAATCTGGCCCGTCTGGAACGCTACCTGGTGCTGGCCCATCAGGCGCAGGTGGCCCCTGTCATCGTATTGACCAAACCCGATCTGAGCGACACGCCCGAGACCTATCGCCAACAAGCGCAAAAGGGCTTGCCGGGTGTCATTGTCGAAATAGTGACGGCCACCGATCAGGCAGAGGTCACGCGCGTCCTTGGCCCGTGGTGCAAGACCGGGCAAACGGTGGCATTGCTGGGGTCTTCCGGTGTGGGCAAGACCACCCTGACCAATGCGCTGACCGGGCGTCAGGACGTGACCCAAGACATTCGCGAAGCAGATGCAAAGGGCCGCCACACCACCACAACCCGGTCGATGCACCGGATGATTGCCGGCGGGTGGCTGATTGACACACCCGGCATGCGAGAGCTTCAGCTATATGACATGTCCGAGGGCATAGTCGCGGTTTTTGACGACCTTGCCCAACTGGCTTTGAGATGCAAATTCCACGATTGCGCCCATGAAAGCGAACCGGGATGCGCCATTCAGGTGGCAATCGCCGCGGGTGATCTAGACACCGACCGGCTGGAGCGGTGGCGCAAGTTGCAACGCGAGGATGTGGTCAACAGCGAATCCATTGCCGAGGCAAGAGCGCGCACCCGAAAGCGGCAAAAGACCTATAATCAGGGCAAGGCACGCTCAAAACACAAGCGCCAGCATTACGACGACTAGAACAGACCAAAGATGCCCAGGCCAGCGATTGCCAGCGCCATGCCCATTGGCACGGCCGACAAACGGCGCACCCCGTGGCCTTTGGGCAGCCCCCATCCGATGCCCCAGATGGCAAAAGCGATGAGACCCGCAACCCCCTGCCAACCCAGCGCCATTTGCATGTTGGTCAGTCCGATTTGCGGTTCCTGACGCGCGAGGAATGCCCAAAACGAAATGCCAAAGGCCCCCATCCAAAGCGCCAGCAAAAACAGAATGCCGTTAAGCCGACCTTCGATATTTGGTTTTGTGCGTCTTGCCATGGCCAAAGGCCTAGCGCATGGCTGGACGCCGGACAAGACAGCGCTTAACGTGGTCTGGTCGCATCAAACGGAAAGAAACGATGGCCGATCAATCCGGGCACAATTACCAGGTTCTTGCGCGAAAATACCGCCCCGAAACCTTTGCCGATCTTGTGGGCCAGGATGCGATGGTGCGCACATTGAAGAACGCGTTCGAGGCCGATCGTATCGCCCAGGCCTTTATCATGACGGGGATCCGAGGCACCGGCAAAACGACAACGGCGCGGATAATCGCAAAGGGCATCAATTGCATCGGAGTGGATGGCAAGGGCGGCCCCACAACCGAGCCGTGCGGTCAATGCGAGCATTGTGTCGCGATTGGCAAGGGCGCCCATGTGGACGTAATGGAAATGGACGCGGCCAGCCGAACCGGCGTCGGCGACATCCGCGAGATCATCGACAGCGTGCATTACCGGGCGGCCTCGGCGCGCTACAAGATCTACATCATCGACGAAGTGCACATGCTGTCCACAAGCGCCTTCAACGCGCTGTTGAAAACGCTGGAAGAACCACCTGAGCACGTCAAGTTCATCTTTGCGACTACCGAGATTCGCAAAGTGCCGGTCACGGTGCTGTCGCGGTGCCAACGGTTTGACCTGCGCCGCATTGAACCAGAGGACATGATCGGCCTGTTGCGCAAGATCGCGGTTGCCGAAGGCGGGCAGATCACCGATGAGGCGCTGGCGCTCATCACCCGTGCCGCCGAAGGATCGGCCCGCGATGCAACCTCGCTTTTGGATCAGGCGATCAGTCATGGCGCGGGCGAAACCACTGCCGACCAGGTGCGTGCGATGCTGGGGCTGGCCGATCGCGGTCGGGTGCTGGATTTGTTTGATATGGTGATGAAGGGCCAGGCGTCAGAGGCTTTGGCAGAGTTGGGCGGCCAATATGCCGACGGGGCCGATCCGCTGGCGGTGCTGCGCGATCTGGCCGAAATTACCCATTGGATCAGCGTCATCAAAATCACACCGAATGCCGCCGATGACCCAACCGTCAGCCCCGACGAGCGCGTGCGTGGGTTGGGGTTTGCAGAACAATTGCCCATGCGCGCGCTGACACGCATGTGGCAAATGCTGCTCAAGGCATTGGAAGAGGTGGCAAGCGCCCCCAATGCCATGATGGCCGCCGAAATGGCAGTGATCCGCCTGACCCATGTGGCCGAATTGCCCAGCCCCGAAGAACTGGTGCGCAAATTGGGCGACATGCCTGCGCCCCCG
>Ga0316205_10001757_pt1 | contig 25370 bp, 26 predicted proteins | sample 3monthpyrite_MG_FD_204941 | JGI IMG/M metagenome (GOLD analysis project Ga0316205, IMG submission 204941) | Microbial mat bacterial communities from mineral coupon in-situ incubated in ocean water Damariscotta River, Maine, United States -... | ecosystem: Environmental > Aquatic > Marine >... | reverse complement strand
TGACTGAAAAGTTCAATTATTTTGAATCATAAAGAGATTTAATGAAAATTAGTGCGAAAAGTCTATTTTCGGATTGGCTGTAGGTCTTGTTTTTGGTGCTGTTATTGTTTCACCGAGATTTGCTGATTTGAGTTGGTCTAATCCCTTATTTTTGAGCCAGCAGTGGCATAAATAGCCTTCATATATGGCAAAGATAAGGATCTAATCTTGTAAGAACCGCAAATTATTACTGAAACACCTAATATTAAGCGATTTTCTCTGGTCAATTATCCATCGATCCCCTTATAATACGCGCGTTTAAAATCCGGACAAATTTCAGACATATTTCGGACAAATTAAAATAAACGCTTTCACACCTCTAATAGTAGTCTTTTGGTTTGAAGCTTTATCCAAAAGACTCGAAAAAAATGGTGTTCTATACCTTTATTTATTGGTGTATTTTACGCATTTTCGAAAGTCTTCAACTATAGTGTCTGATTAGAACTTAATAAACTGAACCGCTGAATAATTCTATGATTAAGATAAATAAAGGCTTAGATCTCCCTATCACGGGAAATCCAGAGCAAAGCATCTATGACGGACCACCCGTTACCGAAGTTGCATTGCTTGGTGAAGATTACCTCGATATGAAACCCTCTATGCATATTCGCCTGGAACATTCGGTGAAATGTGGTGATCTCTTGTGGACCGATAAAAAAAATGACGGGATCAAATATACCGCCCCGGCCAGCGGTACCATCAAAGCCATCAATCGTGGTGCCAAACGAAAATTATTATCGGTCGTCATCGAAATAAAAGGTGATGAATATGTCGAATTTGCAAAATATGATGCAAGTCAACTAGCAAGTTTAAGCCGCGAGCAAGTCGTCGACAATCTGGTTGAGTCAGGTCTTTGGCCTGCTCTTAGAGTAAGGCCGATGAGTAAAGTGCCGGCAAAAGACGCCACGCCTTGTGCCATATTTGTCACTGCAATGGACAGCAATCCACTTGCCGCTGATCCGTTGGTGATTATTTCTGAAAAAACTGAAGCCTTTAATCATGGCCTAACCGTACTCAAACATCTAACTGAAGGCGAATTATTTGTTTGTCACGATGGCAAGCAAACAATTGACCTCGAAAAAAATGAGGTCGCTAACTATCAAGCATTTTCCGGGGTACATCCGGCGGGAAATGTCGGTACTCATATTCATTTTTTGAAACCGGTTAATAGTGAACGTAGTGTTTGGCACATAGGTTACCAAGATGTGATTGCGGTTGGAGAGTTATTTACCACTGGACGATTAAATTGTCACCGTGTTATCTCCGTTGCCGGACCACTTGTTAACCAACCTCGTTTAGTACGCACTTTACAAGGCGCAAATGTATCTCAATTGCTCGCTGAGCAAATTACCCCAAATGATGAAAGGATAATTTCTGGTTCGGTTTTTAACGGTCATATCGCCGTTCATCATCGAGATTATCTAGGACGTTATCACAATCAAATCAGTGTACTTGCCGAAGGACGCGAAAAGGAATTGTTTGGCTGGTTACATATTGGGACCGAAAAATTTTCGGTAACCCGCGCCTTCATTTCTCATGTAAACAAAAATAAGCGTTTTGACATGACGACTTCCACTCACGGAAGTGAAAGAGCCATTATGCCCATTGGTAGTTATGAAAGAGTGATGCCGTGGGATATTTTGCCGACTCAATTACTTCGCGCTTTAGCGGTGGGTGATACCACTACGGCCCAGCAGTTAGGCTGTTTGGAATTTGATGAAGAAGATTTGGCACTGTGTACCTTTGCTTGCCCGGGTAAATACGAATATGGTCCCATCCTCCGCGATGTACTCACCACCATTGAGAAGGAAGGATAATGAAGAGCTTACGAGAATATATTGATCACCTTGAACCTCATTTTGAAAAAGGTGGCAAATACGAAAAATGGTATGCTTTATTTGAAGCGGCAACCACGATTTTTTATACCCCGGGTCATGTGACTCGGAGCGCATCGCATGTTAGAGATAGCATCGACTTAAAACGGATCATGATTTTTGTTTGGGCCTGTACCTTTCCGGCAATGTTTTGGGGAATGTATAACGTCGGTTATCAGGCAGTTGACGCAATGGCGACCACCGGCGTAACTGAACTAGACGGCATGCGCGGCTGGCTAATGAATTTATTTGGCGCAGAATATTCTAAAGATGTACTCAACTCGATGCTTATTGGCGCGTTATATTTTGTGCCAATTTACGCGACCGCTTTTATTGTTGGCGGATTTTGGGAAGTCCTGTTTGCATCTGTGCGAGGCCATGAAATTAATGAAGGCTTTTTTGTCACTTCAATTCTATTTGCGTTAATTCTGCCTGCCGAAATACCTTTATGGCAAGTTGCTTTAGGCATTAGTTTTGGCGTAGTGGTCGCTAAGGAAGTGTTTGGCGGAACAGGTAAAAATTTCCTCAATCCTGCTTTAGCCGGTCGTGCGTTTTTGTTTTTCGCCTATCCAAGTGATATGTCCGGCGATGTGTGGAATGTGATTGACGGTTATTCGGGGGCGACTCCTTTGGCGGCAGGCGCGGCAGCGGCAGTCGGTCAAATCGACTATGCAATTAATGAAAACTGGTGGAACGCGTTTTATGGATTCATTCCAGGTTCAATCGGTGAAGTATCCACTTTGATGATCCTTATTGGTGGTCTGATGTTGGTTTATTTACGGATTGCATCGCTGAGGATTATTCTGGGCGTATTTGGCGGTATGGTTATCACTTCTCTTTTACTCAACTGGATTGGCAGTGATAGCAATCCGATGTTTGAAATGCCCTGGTATTGGCATTTAGTCACCGGCGGTTTTGCCTTTGGAATGATGTTTATGGCGACTGATCCTGTATCCGCCTCCCTAACCGATAAAGGTAAGTTCTATTTTGGGTTTTTGATTGGCTTAATGTGTGTACTCATTCGTGTGGTTAACCCTGCTTTTCCAGAAGGTATGATGTTAGCGATTTTATTTGCCAATTTATTTGCACCGCTTATCGATCATTTTGTCGTTCAAGCCAATGTTAAGCGGAGGGCTAAGCGCTATGTCAGTTAAGAATAATCCGTCAGTTAAAGACAATCTGTCAGTTAAAAATGATTCGTCAGTTAATGAAAGCGAAACTGTCGAGCAATCGGCCAACAACGATTCTTTTATCCGCACCATAACGGTTGCCGTGGTGCTTTGCCTGGTGTGTTCGATAATCGTTTCTGGCGCGGCGGTCATGTTAAAAGATAAGCAAGATAATAATGCTTCACTGGATAAAAAGAAAAATGTGTTGATCGCGGCTAACTTATTAAAAGCCGATACCGACATTGAAACAGCATTTGCCAATATCGAACAAAAATTTGTTGAGCTATCCAGCGGTCAGTTTGTCACGATTGATAATCCCAAGGGATTTAACCAACGTAGATCTGCTAAGAATACCGATACAAGCGTTTCGATTGAAAAGGATCCTGCAGGGATTGGTCGTCGTTCAAAAATCGCTTCGGTTTATCTGGTTAGAGATGGTCAAAAAGTCGAAACCATTATCTTGCCCATTCACGGCAAAGGCCTTTTTTCTACTCTTTATGGCTTTATTGCACTTGAGTCCGACAAACAAACCATTGTGGGTCTTAAATTTTACGAACAAGGTGAAACGCCGGGTCTTGGCGGTGAAGTAGAAAACCCTCGCTGGTTGGCACTTTGGAAAGGTAAAAAATTATTGAATAACAACGGCCAGCCGGCGCTTAAGTTAGTCAAAAGTATTCCTGTTAACGAGTTTGAAGTAGACGCTTTATCTGGCGCAACAATGACAACTCGCGGCTTACAAAATATGCTTGATTACTGGTTAAGTGAGCAAGGCTTTGGCCCGTTCCTCGCGCGTTTAAACGTGCAAAAAGGAGATGCGTAAATGGCGATTGATAAGCAAGAATTAAAAGCGGTTATTCTCAATCCGATCCTGAATAACAATCCAATTGCATTACAAATTTTAGGCGTTTGTAGTGCGCTAGCGGTTACCAGCAAACTGGAAACGGCGTTAGTTATGTGTGTCGCTTTGACGTTAGTAACCGCTTGCTCGAGTATGTTAATCAGCTTGATCCGTAAACAAATCCCATCAAGCATTCGGATTATTGTACAAATGACTATTATAGCCTCGCTGGTTATTGTGGTCGATCAACTATTAAAAGCTTATGCGTTTGAAACGGCAAAGCAATTGTCGGTCTTTGTTGGCTTGATTATTACCAACTGTATTGTCATGGGACGAGCGGAAGCTTATGCGATGAAAAATGGTCCTATTATGAGCTTTTTTGATGGTATAGGAAACGGTTTAGGTTATTCGGCTATTTTAATCGCCGTCGCAACCATACGAGAACTTTTTGGTTCCGGTAGCATCTTAGGATTTACCATATTGAATCCCATCAAAGACGGCGGCTGGTATGCCACTAATGGTTTGTTTTTACTCCCACCTAGTGCCTTTTTTATCATTGGTTTTTTAATTTGGGCGCTGCGAACCTGGAAACCAGAACAAGTTGAGGACGCAAGCTAATGGAACATTATATTAGTTTATTTATTCGCTCGGTTTTTATTGAAAATATGGCGCTTTCCGCATTTTTGGGAATGTGTACTTTTTTAGCGGTTTCCAAAAAAGTACAAACGGCAATTGGTTTAGGTGTTGCGGTCATCGTGGTCCAGGTGATCACTGTGCCGGTCAACAATTTGTTATCCACTTACCTATTGCAAGAAGGTGCGCTAAGTTGGGCGGGATTACCTAATACCGATTTAAGTTTTTTAGGTTTGATCCTTTATATAGGCGTTATCGCCGCGATTGTTCAGATCCTGGAAATGACACTGGATAAATTTTTCCCGGCTCTTTATCAGGCACTTGGAATATTTCTGCCTTTGATCACTGTTAACTGCGCCATATTAGGTGGTAGTTTATTTATGATCCAGCGGGAATATGATTTTGCCGAGTCAGTCGTTTACGGATTTGGAAGTGGTTTCGGTTGGGCATTAGCGATTGTCGCTCTGGCCGGTATTCGAGAAAAAATGAAGTACAGTGATGTGCCTGAAGGCTTAAGAGGTTTGGGTATTACTTTTATTACGGTTGGATTGATGGCACTAGCATTTATGTCGTTTTCCGGCGTTCAACTTTAATAAAAAGGATAAAGAAAAATGTTAGAAACAATCATTGTTGGCGTATCCATGTTTACTCTGGTCATTTTGGCCTTAGTGCTTATTATACTGGCCGCCAAATCAGGTCTAGTTAGTTCGGGTGCGGTTCGCATTGGAATCAACGGCGAAGAGGAAAAAGCGATTACCACTAACGCCGGTGGTAAATTGTTAAGCGCGTTAGCGGATGTTGGTGTGTTTGTTCCTTCCGCTTGTGGCGGCGGCGGAACTTGCGGTCAATGTAAGTGCGTGGTTAATTCCGGTGGCGGTTCGTTATTGCCCACTGAAGAAGGACACATCAACAAACGTGAAGCCAAACAAGGAGTGCGCTTATCTTGCCAGGTGAATGTTAGACAGGATATGGAAATCGAACTGCCGGAGGAAATTTTTGGTGTTCAAAAATGGGAATGTGAAGTTATCTCCAATGATAACAAAGCGACTTTCATCAAAGAATTAAAATTAAAATTACCAGAAGGTGAAAGCGTCCCGTTCCGAGCGGGTGGTTATATTCAAATTGAATGTCCTCCTCATAAGTTAAGTTATAAAGAATTTGATATTGATAAAGAATATCATCCAGACTGGGATCATTTTAAGATATGGGATGTGGTTTCCGAGGTGAAGGAAAATGTCACTCGCGCATACTCCATGGCTAATTATCCCGGAGAAGAAGGCATCATCATGTTAAACGTACGGATAGCGTCACCACCGCCACGGAATATGAGCCTGCCAGCGGGCAAAATGTCTTCCTATATTTTCAATTTGAAACCGGGCGACAAAGTGACTATTTCGGGTCCCTATGGTGAGTTTTTTGCCAAAGAAACCAAAAATGAAATGGTATTTGTTGGCGGCGGTGCTGGAATGGCGCCAATGCGTTCTCATATTTTCGATCAATTGAAGCGTTTAAAAACGGATCGAAAGATTTCCTTCTGGTACGGCGCAAGAAGTCGTCGAGAAATGTTTTATACCGAAGAGTACGATGAACTAGCCAATACTAACGATAATTTTGAATGGCACGTTGCGCTTTCAGATCCCATGCCTGAAGATAACTGGGATGGTTACACGGGTTTTATTCATAATGTACTGCATGACAAGTATTTAAAAAATCACGAAGCACCTGAAGATTGTGAATATTATATGTGTGGACCGCCAATGATGAACGCCGCCGTGATTAAAATGTTGGAAGATTTAGGGGTTGAAAGAGATAACATCTTCCTTGACGATTTTGGCGGATAAGTAGAGATAGTCGCGAGTTTTCGAGCCACGAGTTTCGAGCTAAAACAAAGGGACAGCTTAGCTGTCCTTTTTTATTCGCCCCTACATAAAAAAGAGACCTCAATGTTTTCCATTCGAATAGCTTTTTTTATCACCGTCGTTTCCTTTATCAGTGCCTGCCAACAGGGATCAGGTTATATCCACCTTAATGGTTTTACCATGGGCACGACCTATCAAATCACATTACAATCGGACCAGCAAACTGCCGCCAGTATTCAACAACAGATCGACACTGAGTTATTAAAAATCAATCAGCTAATGTCGACCTATATTGATGATTCCGAGTTATCCCTGTTTAACCGGTCAAATTCACTCGATTGTCAGAAGGTATCAGAAGAAACTTTTTATGTGATTAAAAATGCCGTTGAAGTCAGTGAAAAAACCAAAGGTAAATTTGATGTCACTATAGGACCATTAATTTCTGAGTGGGGATTTGATAAAAAGCGAACCAATAATGTGATCCCGAGTGAGCAAACGGTTCAGCAGCTTTTACAACAAATCGGTTACGATAAAATTCTGTTAGGTGATGGTTGCGTTCAAAAGCAAAGCCCATCACTATCCATCAACCTTTCTGCCATTGCCAAAGGTTACGGGGTTGATCATATTGCATCGGTTTTAATGGCACATAATATCAGTAATTATCTGGTAGAAATTGGCGGCGAAACAGCGTCAAAAGGGGTTAATCCCAAATCCGTCCTATGGAGACTGGCGATCGAAGCGCCGGTTGAGCAAAAGCGTCAAATTCAACAAGTTTTTACACCGCTGGGATTGGGGGTCGCAACCTCTGGCGATTATCGAAATTATTTTGAAAAAGACGGTGTTCGTTTTTCACATACGATTGATCCCACTAGCGGTAAACCCATTACACATAATCTAGTTTCTGTGACGGTTCTGCACAAACAAACGATGCTGGCCGACGCCTATGCTACTGCTTTTATGGTGATGGGTGCTGAGCGGGCTGAGGCTTTTGCGGAACAGTATGACTTGCCCGTGTATCTATTGGTAAAAAATGAGAAAGGTTTTGATGCGGTGTATACTAGTGCTTTCAAAAAGCATTTGTTGTAACAATTCGGCAATTCGGCAATTCGGGAATCATTCTGCTATGCAAAGATCAACTGAAAAAATGAAGGTGGGCTTAGGGCAAATCGCTCCCGTTTGGTTTGATCGAGAACGAACCATTGAAAAAGTAATTACCTATGTAAAAAAAGCCGCGAGTCAGAATTGTAAGTTGGTCGTTTTTGGCGAAGCATTGGTGCCTGGTTATCCCTTCTGGATAGGAGCAACTGATGGGGCAAAATTTAATTGCGATAAACAAAAAACCATTCAGGCAGAATATTCTAAGCAAGCGGTTCAAATCGAACGCGGTGATCTGAGTAAATTATGTCAGGTGGCAAAGAATAATAATATTTCTGTTTATCTTGGCATTATAGAAAGACCGAAAGATCGAACGGGACACAGCTTGTATTGCAGTATGGTTTATATCGATCAATCTGGCGAGATCCAGTCGGTACACAGAAAGTTAATACCCACTTACGAAGAAAGACTCAGTTGGTCTACAGGGGACGGTCATGGGCTTGTTACTCATTCGTTAGGGGATTTCACGGTCGGCGGATTAAACTGCTGGGAAAACTGGATGCCGCTAGCAAGAGCATCGCTTTATGCCCAGGGCGAAGATCTTCATGTGGCGATTTGGCCAGGTAATCTAGAAAACACCTTCGATTTAACGCCGGTCATGGCCAAAGAAGGGCGCTCCTATGTTATTTCTGCCTGTGGATTAATGCGTCCAACAGACGCCCTAACAAGCCTTGGGGAGCTTTCTGAAGTCGCCGAAAGTAAAGAAGAACATTTAGCAAACGGTGGTTCTTGTATCGCCAATCCTGATGGCAGTTGGTTGATTGAACCTCAGGTTGGAGAAGAAGGGCTCTATACCGCTGAACTCGATCATGGGTTTGTGCGAAGAGAAAGACAAAACTTTGATCCAGCGGGGCACTATTCACGCCCGGATGTATTACAATTGCAGGTTAATCGTATCCGTCAATCAACGGCCGTTTTTAAAGATTAGATTCAGGTTTCAAAACTTATTTTAGGCGCGGTATATCATGCAAATTTTTATCATCACTTTTCTCCTAATGTTAGTCATTGTGGCCCTCATGGCAATTGGCTACATTTTCCAAAAGAAGAAAATCAAAGGTAGCTGTGGCGGCATTTCAGATCTAGGTTTAGAGAAAGTCTGCGATTGTGATGAACCGTGTGATAAACGTAAGGAACTGATGCGTCGCCTCGAAGAGCAAAAGAAAGAAGAAGAACTAATTAATATTAAAATAATCGAATGATTCCTGCACTACAACACCCGAACTATGCTTATCCACATTCCTTTGCATGTTGTTGACGTAACTTCTTTAATTTCGATGTATCTTGTTGACGATTAGCATCAGCCATTTGTCCGCTCAGTTTGACGCAGGTTTTCGTTTTACCGATCGCATTTAGAGGATAGATACTGGTGGTTGAGCTAGCTGCGGCCTTACCGCTTGTCTTTTTAGATTGTTGCTGTTGTGACATACTGGCGCGATAATCGTTGCCTTTATTTATCAATGCTTGATCAACATTGTTTTCAGTGTTCACTAAATCTTCGGACCCTTGAAAAGAAATATATTCCACATTAGAATCCGGTTTGATTTGGCTCACCACCATCTCACCTTTATCATCAGTCCACTGATAATAGGTTATCTGTTGGTTATTCTCGCCTGAAGCAAGTAGATTCACATATCGAAATCCTTGTTCAAAAAGGTCGGTGGCTGAATAAATAATAATCACGACAACAGTCAAAATAATGAAAACAGTTTTTGTCATATCGATGGTCCGATTGGCTATATTGTGAGGCGCTGACTAGTTTATCACTAATTGAATTCGTAAGCTGGCAATCCAACCTCAATTAGGGTAATTTGATTAATCGTTTCAATGCAAATCACTATAACTCTATGCATTCAAGAACCTGGCGGAACCCTATATTTAGACGCACCAATCCATTTACATGGCAATGAAATGTTTATAATGGGGGATCTGGAAAAAATTCGCTCGTTATTTCTCCCAGACCAATGGAAGAACGTCCAATTCGAGAAGTGGCGGGAAGACTACCAACCGCTTGAAAAATATCCACCGCCAGAGACGGTACTTCTTAATGATTGGCCGGCTGAAATTGAAAGCTATTCGGCTGAGAGTGTTTCGCAGGTCATAAAAAAAGGCGTCGTCTGGATGACCGCAATTACGGCAGAAAGGGTTTAAACCGACAATCTCCTAGATAAAACCTAGCCAGCATGAGAAGATAACTCACTGGATTGATGGAATAACTCCAAATAATGACATCGCGTGATGATTTAAAAAAACCGAAAAAATCCACTATTTTTGATACGGATTTTTACGCAAGCCTGATTGAAACCATTCAGGATGGCGTTTGTGTATTAAATTCAGGTCAAATCATTTTTGCAAATCAGACTTTTTGCGACATTCTTGGACAAGATTGTGAGCAAATAATTGGTCTGGAATTTACCCAATATATCGATACCGAATACCTTGATCTCTTCGATCATACTCTGCGTTCTGCTTTTGATGCTGAAAAACCTCCTCATGAGATAGAGCTAGAAATACAACACTCAACAATGCATCGTCGCTGGGTCCAGATAAAAATCAAACCGTTAGTTCGCAAGCAAAAAGAAATTTTCGATGTTTTGACGCTAAGGGATATTACTTCAAGAAAACGTTTGATCAGAGAATTAGAATTATCGGAGCGGTATTTTAAGAAAATTGTCGACAAATTACCGAGTATTTATTACCGAACAGATGCGGCCGGTATACTCACAAAAATTTCAGCCCATAGCTGTCAAATGATGGGCTATACGATGGATGAGCTGATAGGACATCCTCTTGCAAATTTTTATGCCGAACCTGAACAAAGATCTGAAGCCTTGGCAAAGATTCTGGCGAACGTCGGTAAGCCGGTCGAAGTAGAATCATTGTTGCGAAGAAAAAATGGTACAACATTTTGGGTGGCGACTAGCGCTTATGCGCGTACCGATGAAGCGGGCGATTTCTTGGGTATAGAAGGTATGTCCGTCGATATTACGGAAAGAAAAAATGTCGAAATGAACTTAAGAGAAATTGCAGTCAAAGATCAATTGACTCTGTTAATGAATCGTTTTGGTTTGCAGGAACATCTGGATAAATCGTTGCTGCGCGCCAAAAGACAGCATAGTCAGATCTCCATTATCTTTATCGATCTGGATAAGTTTAAATATATTAATGATACCTTCGGTCATCAGGCTGGTGATTATTATCTGATTGAATTTAGCAGAAGACTGTTGAGAGGTTTTAGAGAATCGGATTTAGTTGCCCGAATAGGTGGTGATGAATTTGTCATTTTGTTGGATGATAATACCTTAAGCGAATCGATATCAAAATTATTAAATCGATTGCAGGATATTATGCAGGAGTCATTTGTATTGTGTGATCAAAATGTCACGTTTGCTTATAGTTTTGGTAATGCCACCTATCCCAAGCATGGCACAACAGCATCGGATTTGCTCAACTACGCGGATCAACAAATGTATCTGGCAAAAAAACAATCGAAACAGTAAACGTCAATTATTTAGAATTAATATCAGCTCTCCTGCTTCCTCGCAATTCGATAAGAATCTGCAATCGCAATCAACCAACAAACAATCAGTACAATCCAAACATAAAGAGAAAGCCTGGCAGCTGGGTTCTCGGGTTGCTTTAATATAAATTGCATCATCAACAGAAACTCAGGAGCTATTTCTCCCACTCTAATTTTTTCAAAAAGCACCAATATTCTGGCAACATAATTGACAATAATTAGATAACTACACACGCTAGCGATCACACTGAAAACGACAGCTGAAATATATTTTTTCAGATAAAAATGTGCCGCACCGGGAAAAATTACCGTTGATAACAATACCGCTTTGATGGTGCGAGTCATTGTCTCGGCCTGTTAATGTGCCTGTTCCCAGTTGTCGCCAACACCAATATCCACAATCAAAGGGATGCTGAGTTCAACGGCATTGGTCATTAATTGATCAATGATTTTTTGGTATTCATCCACTTTATCTTCAGCGACTTCAAACACTAATTCATCGTGCACTTGCATCACCATAAAACAATCTGGTTTTTCTGTTTTGATCCATTGATGAATATCAATCATTGCAATTTTGATGATATCGGCCGCGCTGCCTTGCATTGGTGCATTGATAGCGGTTCTTTCTGCGGCTTGTCGTCGCATGCCGTTGCTGGCATTTATTTCCGGTAAATAAAGTCGGCGACCAAACAGAGTTTCAACGTAGCCTAATTCTTTGGCTTTTTCTTTGGTGGATTCCATATAGATTCCTACATCGGGATATCGAGCAAAGTAGGTTTCGATATAGTGAGCTGCTTCATCATTGGTGATATTCAATTGTTTGGCTAATCCATATCGGGACATGCCGTAAATTAATCCAAAATTCACCGCTTTGGCATGCCTTCGTTGCTCCGAAGTGACGTCGTCTAAATCCGTAGAGAATACTTCAGCAGCGGTCGCGCTATGCACATCTAGTCCTTCTGAAAAAGCCTGTAATAAACCACTGTCTTGAGACAAATGCGCCATGATGCGAAGCTCTATTTGGGAATAATCGGCGGCCAGAATTTTGTAACCTTCAGGCGCAATAAAGGCCTCTCGAATACTACGTCCTTCTGACGTTTTTACCGGAATATTTTGTAAGTTTGGATCGCTGGAACTAAGCCTGCCGGTTGCAGCAACTGCTTGATGATAAGAGGTATGCACCCGACCTGACTTTTCTTGTACCGCAAGAGGAAGCTTATCGGTATAGGTGGATTTAAGTTTACTCAACCCTCGATATTCCATAATCACTTTTGGCAGGGGATAATCTAATGCCAATTGCAGCAGCACTTCTTCCGCGGTCGATGGTTGTTTTTTAGGTGTTTTCTTTAATACCGGCAGTCCCATTTTCTCGAATAATATTTCTTGTAATTGTTTTGGTGAAGCCAGATTAAAAGGTTGATCGGCGAGCTCATAAGCTTTCTTTTCGAGTTCGATAATTCGTAAACCAAATTCGTGGCTCTTTTTACGCAAGAATTCTGAATCGATTAAAACGCCTCGATATTCTATCTCGGACAATACGGCTACCAATGGCATTTCAATATCTTTGAAAATACTTTTTGGTCCCTCCTGCTTTTCTAATTCGGGCCATAATGCCTGATGAAGTTGCAAGGTAACATCGGCATCTTCTGCCGCGTAAATCGCAGCTATCTCCAGATCAATTTGATCAAATGTCAGTTGTTTTTTTCCTTTGCCTGCAATCGTTTCAAAACTAATACAGTCGTGGTCTAAAAATTTCTTTGCTAAGGTATTCATGTCATGACGATTTCCAATACTATTCGACACGTAAGATTCGAGCATGGTATCAAACTCTTCGCCTTGCAAATCGATACCAACATTTTTGAAGATGCTTCGATCGTATTTAATATTCTGGCCAATTTTCCTGATTTTCGGATTTTCCAAAATAGGTTTTAGTTGTTCAAGTACCCAAGCTTGATCGAGTTGTTCAGGCGCGCCAGGATAGCGATGGTTTAGCGGCAAATAAGCCGCCATTCCCGGCTCAATCGCAAATGAAATACCCACTAACTCGGCGGCAATAATATTGAGTGATGTGGTTTCGGTATCCACGGCGAATAATTTGCTATTCGATAACTTTTCAATCCAATCGCTTAGTTGAGCTTTGCTCAATATTGTCTGGTACTGACTTTGGTCGATGGTGGATTCACTGGTGGCGGATGAGTCACTCCCAGTATCGTTTCCAACATGGTCTTGCTGATTGCTAACTTCTGATTTTGCATTTGCAACCGGCAGTGGTGATTTGCCTTCTTTGAGATTTTTCAGCCAGGTTCTAAATTCAAATTCTTCATAATATACTTCCAGTAACTCTTTATCCGGCGATTGCATATGCAGATCATCCAGAGTAAAAGGCAAATCAACATCCAGTACAATCGTTGCCAGTTGATAGGAGAGGCGTGCATCTGCTTCATGAGCGATCATTTTGTCGGCAAGCTTTTTAGCTCCACGGATCGGTAGGTCTGCAATTTTATCAAGATTTTGGTAAATTTCATTCACACTGCCAATACCCTGTAACAATCCCAACGCGGTTTTCGCGCCAACCCCGGCAACGCCCGGAATATTGTCTACTTTATCACCCATTAAACCCAAATAATCAATGATCAACTCAGGTGGTATGCCGAATTTTTCTTTCACGCCCTCGATATCCAAAAACTGATTAGTCATGGTATTGATCAAACTGACATGAGGATTTACCAGTTGAGCCATATCTTTATCGCCGGTCGAAATAATTGTTTCAAGACCTTGCTCGCTCGCCATTTGCGAGAGAGTGCCGATCACATCGTCAGCCTCGACCCCTTCAATCGCATATAGTGGAAATCCTAAGGCTTTAATAATGTTGTGCACCGGCGCAATTTGCGAACGCAGATCATCCGGCATTGGTGGACGGTTGGCTTTATATTCAGAATAAATATCATTACGAAAGGTTTTTCCCTTGGCGTCAAAGATCACCACAATTCTCTGGCTATCGTATTGCTTGCATAGGCTTCGCAGCATATTAATCACACCATAGATGGCACCTGTAGGCTGTCCTGACGAATTACTGAAGCCCGTTTGAGACATTGAATGGTAAGCCCTGAAAAGGTATGAGGAGCCATCGACTAAAATAAGCGGTTGAGATTGTTGTTTTGTCATATTTTGAGTGCCGGATTAGTTTGAACGGAACGGTTTTTAGTTGACCCTGTGGGACCGAATAGTTATGGTAGTCGCCGCATTTGGTTTGATGCGTAGTTTACCTTAGATTAGCAAATCGAACCTAAGGATTGTTTTAGTTGATTAAATGAACGTGTTTAATCAAATCCATTCAAGACAAACTTAAAGTATTTTATAAGAAAAACACATAACTTATTAAATTTTAAAGAGTATTTTAAATTTAAATATTTCTGTGGATAAAATAGTGTATAAAAAACCTGTTAAATAGTCTTGATTGGTTAGGATTCAGTCAACGTGTCATTTTAATGACATGCTAAAGATAATAAATACAATAGGTTACACTGTTTTTATTGCTTAACGTGGTAGTTTGAATAAGCTGTGCATAAGTTAATGAGCACTGTGAATAACCTCTCTTTACCAATAACAAATCGGCTGAAAGCCGCTAAAAATGGGGCTTTTTCTGATTGATGAAATTTCTACACAATTTTTCCCAGATCACCGGCAAGTCTATCGCCTGGCTAACCCTTTTTATGGTTCTTTTTAGTGTGGTTAATGTATTAGCCAGCTGGTTGTTCGATGTTAGCTGGATCTGGCTTCGGGAATCTGTCACCTGGATGCATGGTGCTAATTTCCTGCTAGCAGCTGCTTACACCCTCAATCGTCAGGCTCATGTTCGAGTTGACATTTTTTATGCCAAAATGAGTCGAAAGAAACAGGCACTGGTTGATTTTATTGGCACCTTATTGTTATTGCTACCCACCAGTATTTTTATCGCATGGGCCAGTTGGCCCGCTTTTTTGTTAAGTTGGCGGGTAGGTGAAGTTTCCTCAGAAGCCGGAGGCCTGCCCGCCGTTTATCTGCTTAAAGGCTTGTTGTTGCTGATGCCCTTGCTCCTCCTATTTGAAGCAATCAATCAATTAAGTAAGTCAGGGTTCATTTTGTTTTCTAAACATCAAGCGGAGCAGCAATAATGGAATGGCTTGCTCTATTAATGTTTATTTGTGTCTGCCTGATTTTACTTTCTGGTTACCCGGTTGCTTTTTCGCTGGCGGGAACTGGTATTTTATTTGCTCTAATTGGCGTTCAGATGGAGTTGATCCATCCGGCGATTTTAAAAAATGCTGGTTCTCGCTTATTTGGCATTATTCAAAATCCGACCTTAATTGCGGTGCCATTGTTTATTTTTATGGGCGGAATGTTAGAAAAATCAAAAATCGCGGATAAATTGTTGACTGGCATAGCTCACTTGATGGGGGATCGTCCCGCCGGTCTACCCATATCGGTGGTTTTAGTCGGTGCACTTCTTGCGGCAAGTACCGGAATTGTTGGCGCAACCGTCGTTACTATGGGATTGATTTCTTTGCCGATAATGCTTAAGAATGGTTATTCCAGCCGGTTATCGACTGGGGTTATTTGTGCATCTGGTACACTCGGCCAAATTATTCCACCCTCGATCATTTTGGTTTTACTCGGCGATGTGATTGCCAGTGCAAACCGTGATGCCGGTGTGAGCAGCAACCCTATGTCGGTGGGCGATTTATTCGCTGGCGCTTTGTTGCCAGGGCTTTTATTGGTCGCCATGTATATTCTGTATTTGCTGATAAACGCCAAAATCAATCCACTTGATTTTAAACAGCAAACAGAGACCACAAAAGAGGCTAATTCCAAAACAAATCCAACGGCTAACGAAAAATTTTCGATTCAGATGATCATTGCTCCCATTATGCTAATCTTGCTGGTTTTAGGCTCGATTCTCGGGGGCGTAGCAACCCCGACCGAAGCGGCCGCTTTAGGCGCCTTTGGCGCAATAATTCTTGCCGTGATATACAAAGAATTTAACCTCGGGCGCTTGAAGGAAGTCATGCAATCAACCACCCGCACTTCAAGTATGGTTTTTATGATTTTGATTGGTGCATCGATCTTCTCGCTGGTATTTCGCGCGTTTCATGGTGATGATGCCATCGAGCAGCTCTTAATCAATCTTCCGGGTGGATTACCCATGGCAATGTTAGTGGTCATGTCGACCATGTTCGTGTTGGGCTTTATCCTGGATTTTATCGAGATTGTATTTGTGGTGGTACCTTTGACCGCCCCGGTGCTACTGACACTAGGAGCCGATCCTGTCTGGTTGGGCATCATGATAGCGGTTAATCTGCAAACTTCCTTTTTAACTCCACCGTTTGGTTTTGCACTGTTTTATTTGCGAGGCGTCGCACCGGCTAGTGTGGCAACCAGTCAAATCTACCGTGGTGTATTACCCTTTATCGCGATTCAACTGTTCTTATTGTTAATGATGTCTTTATGGCCCGAAATCGTTACCTGGCTTCCTACACAGATCTATGGGTAATTAGGCTGGTACAATGGTACTGAGCTGGCACGGAGGTACTAGTCTTCCGCGCATAATTCAAACGGCGAGCAAAAAATCAATTCCAACACTCTAAATCCCAAACCACCTTACCAAGGCAATACCTCCCCATTACTATGCCAAAAAGTACCACTGTTTTTCAGGTTCAATTGATCAATTCGATCGGCTAATCGACTGGCTGATAAATCGGCTGAAATTTCACCGCCAAAATTAACCATTTCGGTTTGCACATACCCTGGATGCAACAAAGCAACCGCGATACCTTTTGGTTTGAAATCCACTGCCATGGATTTTCCAGCAATATTGAGCGCACATTTGGACATTCGATAACCGTATGAGCCGCCGGAAGTGTTATCTTCAATGGAGCCCATTCTGCTGGTTATAAATGCTACTTTACTTCCGGTGGATAAATTTTCAAACAAAGCTTCCACGACACGTATAGGGCCCAACGTATTTACCATAAATTGTTCGGTCATCTTTTCATAGTCTAAATCGCTAAATGTTTGGTTTCTTAAAATGCCGGCGTTATTGATTAGAATATGAATGCTGCGATCTTCGATCATTTTCTGTAAATGAGAGATGCCTTCTGCGGATGATACATCCACTTGATCGACCACTTCTACAGGTAATGCTTGTAGCTCTTTAGAGGTTTGACGACAAACTGCAATCACCTTCAGACCTTTTTCCAGATAAACCTTACATAGCGCCAATCCTATCCCTCGATTAGCACCGGTGATCACTACCGTTTTGCTGTCTTGACTATTCATTATTTTTGCCTTTTTCAATGTATTCGATCGAACTTATTCTAGCAGCTCGCTTAATGTCTTTCTATTGCTATTGATTAGTCGGCTGGAAATTGCTATTTTCTAAGAGGTTTTCCGTAAGCTGTTTACTATTGACTGGAAAGCACCATAGATAACTCATCTTTGTGGAGTTCCATTGTATGTTCAATCGTCGTCATTTGATTAAAACTTTAGCCGCTTCTCCGCTATTAACTATGTTGCCTGCTTTTTCTTCTGCAACCTCGAACATGCCTCAAATACTTAAAACTATCCCAAAAAGCGGAGAACAAATTTCTGCTATTGGTATGGGGTCTTATCAGACTTTCAATGTGACAGATAGTCCGGCGGAACTTGATAACTTATTAAACGTATTATCGAATTTTTTTAACGCCGGGGGGCAACTAATAGATTCCTCTCCGATGTATGGAAATTCAGAGGCGACCCTTGGTGAAGTGTTGTCAAGATTATCCTTTAAACCTAATCTTTTTGCCGCCAGTAAAGTTTGGACTTACGGGAAACAAGCAGGGTTGGATGCGGTTGAAGTGACCGAAAAACGTATGAAAGTCGACAAAATGGATTTAATGCAGGTGCATAATTTGCGTGACTGGAAAACACAACTGGCAACTTTAAACGAGTTAAAAAAATCGAACCAATTGCGTTATACAGGAATAACCACTTCCTTTAACGGTCAATATGATGATTTTGAACAAGTCATGAAAAATGAAACCCTCGATTTTGTGCAACTGAACTATAATCTTAGCGCCAGAAAGGCGGAGAAAAGACTATTACCCTTGGCCCAGGAAAGAGGGCTAGCAGTGATTGTCAATATGCCCTATGAAAAAGGTCGTTTATTCAGACGAACTAACGGAAAAGCATTACCTGAGTGGGCAAAGGAATTTGATTGCCAGTCATGGGCGCAATTTTTTCTAAAATTTATTATTTCTCATCCGGCGGTGACCTGTGCCATTCCTGCCACGTCCAAAGCACATCATATGGTCGATAATATGGCGGCGATGACTGGGCGATTACCGGATCTAAAAATGAGAAAAAAAATGGTGGAGTATTTTCTGTCGTTGTAATTTTTTCCAGTCTAACTAAGACTGATTTTCACTCCATGCTTTTAGGACCTTTTGTTCTTTTTCCCAACTAATACCAGCTTTTAGTTTTGCTTGCCTATCTTCCGGCAAAGTAACAAACCAATTATAACAATCTTTTACTACCGTTTTCATGGATCTTTCTTTTAAGCCGTTGGCGTAAGCTTTTTTGGAGCTCATTGTTCCACTTCCGGCATATTCCCCCTTTGGCGGGATCCAGGTGGGCATTTCCCGCCACGGTGCAACCTCATGTTTTTCTAGAAATTCAGCGGGCACCCAAACCAGTTCAGCTTTGGGATTTAACTCCGTCACACAAGTTTTTAATAATTTGCCAATGGTGATATCGGCGCCATTAGATTGAGCGTTAAAAGTACCTAGGATTTTATGTTCTAAACAATAAATCATCCAATCGGCCAGATCTCTGACATCAATGTATTGAATAAAATCTTTACCATCTCCAGGTGCTAATATTTGACCTCCCTTTTTGATCCTGACAGGCCAATAAGTAAAGCGATCGGTTTTATCTCGTGGGCCAACAATCAAGCCCGGTCTGATAATGGAAACATCGCCGGGCATTTGTTTTTCAGCCGCTTTCTCGCAAAGCGCCTTGAGCGGTCCGTAACTTCCTCCAGTAATTTCTTCCGCGGTTGGATCGTCGATTTTACCGGTTGGGGAATTTTCATCCATTCCAACTTTTGACCAGTCTGCATAGACCGAAATTGTTGAGACAAATAGATACTGATTAATATTGTTTTTTAAAACCTCTAATGCCATATTTACAGATCGTGGATAGTAAGCTGAGGTATCAATGACTGCATCCCATTTTCTACCAGCTAATTTTTTAACATCATCGGTATTGCGATCGCCCTTAATTAATTCAAGTTGACTAAATAGCTCTGGATTGGTTTTACCACGGTTGAATAAAGTCACAGTATGACCATTGGCCACCGCGGCATTCACTGTGTGAGGCCCTAAAAAGCCAGTTCCGCCCAAAATCAGAATATTCAATTTTTTGCCGCTTGCAGATGCCAAGCAGGAGAGGGGCAAAGTGGCCATTGCAGCGCCAGTTAGAGAGGCGTTTTTGATAAAATCTCTTCGATTGCTCATTAGTTATTCTCTTCTTTAAGATGAGTTTTCTATTATTCTAACATGGCCTCCTAAAAAAATGGCCTGCAATATCTGGGTGATTCAACTATACTTTTGTTTTAACAAACCACTAAGTATCATATTAATGACTGATCAATCCAGAAGGGCCAATACCCGTTTACCACTAAAATTAAAAGTTAAAATAGCTACTGAAACATTTTGTGCTCGCACCGTAATGACTCAGGATTTTTCAGATGGTGGACTTTTTATTGTGGATGCTGATTTGGCTAAAATGGAGACTGGCAATCAATTAACGGTTCAGGCAGATGAAGGAATTGCCGATGCTCCGATCATTAAAGCTCGGGTTGCTTGGACTAACGCCAAGGGTGCTGGGATTGAGTATTTGTTGGACTAGAATCTAGAATCTAGATTCTCGGATAATTTAGTGATTTTCAAAGACCATTGGATAACAAGTGACGCCATTTTTTTCAAATATGTCATGGTTACTGCTAAAACCTAATGATTGATAAAATTTGATGGCATATCTGGAGGAATTGACGGTGACCCGTTCGGGTTTTGCATTCGCAAGCCAGTATTGCCACAGATTTTTTCCAAAGTGTATTCGATGATGATTTTTATCTACAAAACAATGAAATATATGATTGCCTTGTTTGATCCCTAATACTGCGACAATCTCGTTATTTTCTTCGGTTACAAAATATTCATAGGCTTGATCAAAATTAGAACGAATAACTTTGGGAGTCATCGATGCTAACATCACAGCAGCACCTTGTTCGGTATATTCACAGCTGATAAATTCTGTTACCAAAGGTATCATTAGTTTGCTTATGGCTTGAGCATCTGTTGACGTTGCTTTTCTGATTATTGTTGATGAGAGCATTTTTTAAGTTTCAAGTTTTGAAAATCAGATTATTCCTGAGGATTGTTTTCTGAGATTTCTTTTAATTTTTCCAGACCAGCAACAAAGCTATCGCCAACTAAAGAATCCATTAGTAGCGCAAAATAATTACCGATAATAATTGGTTTCATTTCTCCGGTCATCGTCCAGCTTACCAATGTTCTATTGCCGTCTGTTTGATAGGACAACCCTGCTTGATAAATCGTTGGGTCACCTTCAAAACTCATATCATAAAAGACGCCTTTATCGATTGAAGATTTGGTAATGGTCAAATTTCCGCCGCCGCTATTTCCTACCCAGGATTGTGACGCGCCAACGCCCTCATGAATATCACCAATGTTGGTTTGAATGCTTGGATCGAGTTCCAGCCACGGCGACCATTTTGGCCAGTTATCTAGATTATTGACATATTCATGGATGATTGTTGTGGAGGTATTGATCTCTATTTCTCGTTTGATTTCTACCTGACCAGGTAAAATTAAACCTACCACTACTAAAATTACCAAAATGCCACCGAAAATTTTCAAGAAAGTCTGCATCTTAATTTCCTTTTTTATTCTATTTGAGGTCAAGCTATGGGAAAAATAACTTGTTGATATCATAGCATAGGAATCTAGGCTATATGATTAGTTGGTTTAGGAAGTGATCGAACGAGTGAACGGGTGAGATTCCAAGAGTATAATCCCACCCGTTATATTTTGAGGTTTACTCAGAGGAAGAGCTTTGCTTGTTATTCCACTCAGCGATCTTCTTTTTGGTGTATTGATACACATTACTCCAAAATTCATGGAAGGTTGCTCCAATAATAATACCAATAATTAATTCAATCATACTTTTCTCCTGTTTAACAAATTGACTAGTTCGATAGACTTAATCTTAACTGAGCAAGAACCGAGCCAAACAGCTAACCTATTGAAAACTATTGGTTTAACTTTTTGAAACTCGATATCTTTGAAACTTTGTGGCGATATTGACCACCTTGTTGGTAATCTACGCAACTAAAATTTAAAAAAACAGTGGTTGATTAATTTTTAACCTGTTTGACCACAAAAGCGAGGCTATTTGTTTGATTTTTATACATAAATGAGATTCGACTAAATTCCGTACCAATTTACTGGTTAAAAAAACCTCAATTTTTCGTTGAAATCCCGTTTCCAAAGGAGGGGAAAAGGTGTAAAATCTGGCGCTTTCTTGACCAATCAGTATTTTCTCGACATTAACCTGTTTAGCTTTGTCGTCTGTTCTGGCGGCGCAACGGAGTTATCAGTAATTATGAGAATTGGCCCTTACTTGCTCGACAATAATTTGTTTCTTGCGCCTATGGCGGGGGTGACAGATTTACCTTTTAGGCGTCTATGTAAGAAATTGGGAGCCGGAGTGGTGGTTAGTGAAATGGTGACCTCTGATCCGTTGTTGCAAAATTCTCGCAAGACTCGACTGAGATTAGCGCATGATTTTGTGGATGGAAAAGGTTGTGCAGATAATTCAAATGCCGAGCACCAGTCTGAACCAGGTTTACGAGTTGTGCAGATTGCTGGTGGCGATGCAGAAATATTAGCGCAAGCCGCGATTAGTAATGAGCAACGTGGCGCTCAAGTTATTGACATTAACATGGGTTGCCCGGCAAAAAAGGTTTGCAAAAAAGCGGCAGGTTCGGCGCTACTAAAAGATCCTAAGCTGGTTGATGAAATATTAAATGCAGTCGTTGCAGCCGTTGATATTCCCGTCACCCTCAAGATAAGAACGGGATGGGATAAAGACAGCAAAAACGCCCTGCAAATTGCTAAGTTAGCTGAAGAGGCGGGTATTCAATCTTTGGCGGTTCATGGAAGGACACGAGCTTGTAAATACAATGGAGAGGCGGAGCATGAAACCGTAGCTTTGGTGAAACAATCGGTGAACATTCCGGTCATTGCCAACGGTGATATTAACACGCCAGAGCAAGCCAAACAGGTTTTAGACTTTACCAAGGCCGATGGTTTGATGATTGGGCGTGCAGCACAAGGCAGACCCTGGATTTTTAGAGAAATTAATTATTTCTTAGAGCACAACCGTTATTTACCGGCAATAGAAATACTAGAAGTAAGACAAATACTGATGCAGCATATTGAGGCATTGCATGAGTTTTATGGGGAGCACCAAGGTGTACGTATCGCAAGAAAACATACATCCTGGTACTTGGCGGGAAGTGGCATGACTAATCTGCAAACCGCTAAAGATTTTAAAAAGAAATTTAATTATTTATTGTCGGCCGATGAGCAGCTCAGTGCATTGACCGATTATTTTGACCAATAACAATTTTGACTAACAATAATTTAAATCAACAATAATCAGGGTAACCCAAAAGGTAACCTACCAACTCTATATTAAGGCAAACACAATGAACTTAGATAGTCTCAATCTTGGCGGTATGGAAAATTCGTCAACAGGTAACGAGCTGAATGAAAACCAGGCATTCAATTCTCAGCAACAGAATTTCACATTACGAGAAAGTGTTGAATTGGCAATGAAAAATTATTTCGCACAGCTTGATAATGAACAACCTGCCGATATTTATGAATTAGTGTTGGCCGAAGTAGAAGCGCCGTTAATGGAAGCGGTTATGACTTACACCCAAGGTAATCAAACTAAAGCTTCCAAAGTGTTGGGATTAAACCGGGGAACATTAAGAAAAAAATTAAAGACTTACGGACTAAATTAGTCGGTTATTAGTTTTCACAAACGGGCTGTTGCCCGTTTTGTTGTTTGTAGGCGGCTTAAAACCCCTGATTAACTTTTCAGCGGAAGTTATTAGCCCGTTTTTCGTTTCCTTATAAAGAGAAAATTATGAGTTCCATTCGTGGTATCAAAAGAGCTTTGATCAGTGTTTCAGATAAAACAGGGGTATTAGATTTTGCCAAAGCCCTGGCAGAAAAAAATATCGAAATATTATCCACCGGGGGAACCGCAAAACTTTTGATGGAAAATAATGTTCCAGTCACCGAAGTCTCAAGTTATACCGGTTTTCCAGAAATGATGGACGGTCGAATTAAAACGCTTCATCCTAAAATTCATGGCGGCATTCTAGCAAGGCGTGGTACGGATGAAGCGGTAATGCAACAACATGATATTCAGCCAATTGATCTTTTAGTGGTCAATCTTTATCCCTTTGAAGCAACTATCGCCAAAGATGACTGTTTACTAACAGAGGCGATAGAAAATATTGATATCGGCGGCCCAACCATGCTGCGAGCTGCAGCAAAAAATCACAAAGATGTGGTGGTGGTGGTTGAACCAGAAGATTATGCAAAAGTTGTTTCGCAATTAGATGATCAGCAAGGGACTGACTATGAGTTACGTTATCATCTGGCATGGAAAACCTTTGCTCACACCGCCAAATATGATGCGGCAATTTCAAATTATCTGGGCAAGCGAATTGACGATTTAGAGTCACCACAAGATTTCCCGGAAAGTTATTCGGTTCAATTCAAAAAAGCACAAACCATGCGTTACGGTGAAAATCCTCACCAGGCGGCTGCTTTTTACGTTGATGATAATCCTGGCGAAGCTTCGGTTTCAACGGCCACACAACTGCAAGGTAAAGAGCTTTCTTTTAATAATGTGGCGGACACTGATGCCGCGCTCGAGTGTGTAAAACAATTTGATGCTCCTGCCTGTGTGATTGTTAAACACGCTAACCCTTGCGGCGTCGCAGTTGCTGATAATATTCTAACCGCCTACGACAAAGCCTTTAAGACCGATCCAACCTCTGCGTTTGGCGGTATCATCGCTTTCAATCGTGAACTTGACCCTGAAACGGCCAAATCGATTATTGATCGACAGTTTGTTGAAGTGATCATCGCGCCGAGTATTTCCGAAAGAGCAAAAATGGTTATCTCAGAAAAGAAAAACGTTCGGTTATTGGTTTGCGGAGAATGGACAGAAGCAAAACCAGCCTGGGATTTCAAAAAAGTGAACGGTGGTTTGTTGGTGCAAGATCGTGATTTAGGCATTATTACCGAAGATGATCTTAAAATCGTTTCCAAAGTGCAGCCGACGGCAAAACAAATAAAAGACTTACTTTTTTGCTGGAAAGTGGCAAAAAGTGTTAAATCCAATGCCATCGTTTACGCAAACCAGGAGCAAACAATTGGCGTAGGAGCTGGCCAAATGAGCCGGGTATATAGTGCCAAGGTTGCCGGTATAAAAGCGGCTGATGAAGGTTTACAGGTCAAAGGTTGTGTTATGGCTTCAGATGCCTTTTTCCCCTTTAGGGATGGTATCGACGCCGCCGCTGAAGCCGGAATTAGCGCTATCATTCAACCGGGTGGTTCAATGCGCGATCAAGAAGTAATTGACGCGGCGGACGAGCATGGTATGGCGATGGTATTTACGGGAATGCGTCATTTTAAACACTAGTTTTAAGGGCAACCTGAACAACTAATTGAGGAAGTAAATTTCTTCAATTGTAATAATAGTGGTAGGACCGGCGTACCCAAAGCACTCGCTCCGCTCGCGGGGCAAGCTTTCCACGCCGGGAAAGGATCTTAGGATAGTGTAAGATTTTACTTTTTGAATTTTGTACTTCTATTCAGTAGTGATTCCCGGCAAGATGTCGGTCCTACCTAACGAAAAATAAAGAGAAAACTAATGAAAATATTGGTCATCGGTGGCGGCGGTCGCGAACATGCATTGGCATGGAAAGCAGCTCAATCAAATAAGGTTTCTAAAGTGTTTGTTGCGCCGGGAAATGCCGGTACAGCACAAGAGGGCAAACTGGAAAATATTGCGATTGGCGCAGAAGATATTGCGGCTTTACTACAATTTGCAAAAGACAACCAGATCGAGCTCACAATTGTTGGTCCTGAAGCGCCATTA
>Ga0316205_10001755_pt1 | contig 25373 bp, 27 predicted proteins | sample 3monthpyrite_MG_FD_204941 | JGI IMG/M metagenome (GOLD analysis project Ga0316205, IMG submission 204941) | Microbial mat bacterial communities from mineral coupon in-situ incubated in ocean water Damariscotta River, Maine, United States -... | ecosystem: Environmental > Aquatic > Marine >... | reverse complement strand
AATTCTTCATCAGTCAAGTTGACGAGCGCTATGATAAGGCGCAAATATTTACTGGTTCTGATAGCGCTGTCACCAAAGATGGAGCGGATATTCAAAATACCCAAACCCCGGACCTCAAGAAACTCGCGTAGCAAGGCAGGGCAAGTGCCGTTGATGATATCAGGTGCTATCTTTGAAAATTCGGGGGCATCGTCTGCTATCAGGCGGTGGCCCCGGCTAACCAGATCGAGAGCCAGTTCACTTTTACCGATGCCACTGTCGCCCGTTAATAATACACCGCTACCCATGACTTCCATAAACACGCCATGGATAACCAGGGATTCTGCAAGTACGCTTCCCAGCAGATATTGGAAGTGACTGATGACTTCATGACTGTTGGCTAAACTGGTGAACAATGGAATGTTGCGTCGGTCTGATAGCTGTAAAAAGTCGTGAGGTACATTTTCGCCTTCGGTTATTAGTACCATGACTGTATTTTCTTCTGAGAAAATCTGGTTGATGGCATCGGTACGAGAATTTTTCCCCTGCTTTTCAAGGTAATCAATTTCGGTTTTCCCTAGCACCTGAATTTTATTGGGGTGAATAATGTTCAAATGGCCAATCAGTGTTATATATTCATTGCCTTTAGTGTTCCTGGATTTAATGACGCGCTGACTACCCTGTTCACCTGCCTTGCATTCCAGCTCCAGGCTTTTCTGTAACTTTGAAACCAGATCCTGGACTGTAATGTCATTCATGCGGCGGTGCTGACTTCTTTATTGCTCAGGAGTTTATATAGCTGCTCCTTTGTTTCACTCTTGCGTAGTGCTTCACAAAACTTTTCGTCACTGAAGATTTTTGCCAGCTCGGCAAGAATGGCCAGATGTTCGTCGGTAAAGTGATCAGGCACCAGTAGGCTGAATAAGAGATCAGTGGGTTGGTTGTCAATCGCATCAAAGTCGATCGCCGTGTCAAGTTTGACAAAAGCGCCGATGGCTTTTTCCCTTCCCGGCAGGCGTGCGTGAGGCAGGGCGACTCCATGCCCAAGCCCGGTACTGCCCAATCTTTCGCGATTCACGAGGCTGTCAAAAATTTCATCCTGATTGATGTCTGATTCTTCAGTTGCCAGCAATTTGCTTAATGCTTCCAGGGCCTTTTTCTTACTCCCGGAACTATTATCGCAACTAATTCTATCAAGTACGATAAGATCTTCTATTTTCATATGCTTAAACTTTTCAGTTGATTTATCTGCGATGATGATTGGTGATTTTTTCTTTATGTTTGACGACCTGTCGGTCAAGTTTGTCAATGAGGCCATCGATAGCGGCATACATATCTTCCTGGGTGTCATCAGCATAGAGGTTATTGCCGCTTAAATGAACGGTGGCCTCGGCTTTTTGGCGTAATTTTTCTACACTTAGAATGACCTGTACATCGACAACCTGATCAAAGTGACGCTCGAGTTTTTCCAGTTTGGTTTCGACATAGTCACGCAGTGAGTCGGTAAGATCTACATGATGTCCAGTGAGGTTGATTTGCATATTAAGCTCCTTGGTTGGTTGACTAAGCCAGTCGTTTGCGTTCATTGGATGACGGAAATGACATGGCTTCTCTATATTTTGTTACAGTACGGCGTGCTACTTTAATACCTTGTTTCATGAGTAAATCGGCTATTTTACTGTCACTTAACGGTTTTTCATGGCTCTCGGCAGTGATGAGCTTTTTGATAATGGCGCGAATGGCTGTAGCAGAGCAAACACCACCTTCAGTTGTACTGACATGACTGGAAAAGAAATATTTAAACTCAAAAATTCCGTTCGGTGTGTGCATGTATTTCTGTGTAGTGACCCGGGAAATGGTTGACTCGTGCATTTCTACTGCTTCGGCTATATCCCTCAATACCAAAGGTCGCATGGCTTCCTCTCCATAGTCAAGAAAACCACGTTGTCTTTCGACAATACAGCGTGCGACTTTTAGCAGAGTTTCGTTACGACTTTGCAGGCTTTTAAGGAACCAGCGCGCTTCTTGCAAATGATTTCTGAGGGAATTGGTATCATCGCTATTATCGCTACGGCGTATGAGTCCGGCATACTGTTGGTTGATGCGAATGCGTGGCATGGTGTCAGGATTTAATTCAACTGTCCATTTACCCTTGATTTTTTTTACCAATACATCCGGGACTATGTATTCGGGGGTTGCCGGAGTAATGCCTGATCCCGGCCTTGGGTCCAGTGTCTGAATGAGCTGGATGGCGGTGTTCAGTTCTTCCTGACTGATATGCATTTGACGCATGATGAGTTTAAAGTCCCGGGAAGCCAGTGCGTCCAGATGTAATTGAACCAGTGTCATTGCAGTTTTTACTTGTATATTATCCGTATCCAGATGATTTAACTGCACCAGCAGGCATTCCTTTAAGTCTCGTGAACCGACACCCACAGGATCGAATTGCTGAATGCGGTGTAATACGGTCTCTACCTCATCATAGTCAATAGTTTCTTCATCGGCCAATAAATTCTGGATGATACCCTGGTGTATATCTTCCAGAGGGATATAGAGATAACCATCTTCATTAATAGCATCAATAATTGACATGGCTATGGCGCGATCAGCGTCTGAGAAGGGGGTCAGTTGCATTTGCCAGGTGAGATGGTCACGCAAACTTTCGCCGGCAGCATTGGCACCTTCCCATTGTTCCTGTTGATCATTACCAGGTTGTGAGTAGGAGGTAGAGCCATCGTAGACATCATCCCAGTTACTGTCGGTTGGCAGGTCCTCCGGGAATTCATCCTTGCTGGTGAGTTCCGATGTTTCTGTGGCAGATTGAGTATCGACTGCATCCTGATCAGATTTCTTTTCTGCAGCCTCTCTGGAGTTGACGTTTTCTGCTTCATCTTCTGCTACTTCCAGCATGAAATTGGATTCCAGGACGTTCTGTATTTCCAATTGCAGATCTAGTGTAGACAATTGCAGCAATTTGATGGCTTGCTGCAATTGCGGGGTCATGTGCAGACGTTGTTCATGACCAAGATAAAGTGATTGTTTCATATGCTATTGTGCTTAACTCAATCGATAAAATGTGATCTCATTAATAAACATTTTACTGCATTTATTATGCCAGTACAGTGAGATTGCGTATTTATTTGAATAAAATTGGCTTGCTGGGACTAATATGTCTAAATAATTGAATTATTTAGACAGTTAAGGTTTCCGCGGTAACGGGCAGGGCTATAGTGAGAAATCGTGACCAAGATATACCTCTCTAACTTGTTGATTATCAAGGATTGATGCTGGTTTGCCCTCGGCAATAACCTGACCCTCACTTAATATATAGGCCGATGTGCAGATTCCTAAAGTCTCACGTACATTATGGTCTGTAATCAGGACCCCTATATCTCGTTCACACAGGTGTTTGATAATTTGTTGAATATCGACAACAGAGATTGGATCTACACCGGCAAAAGGCTCATCAAGCAGAATAAATGATGGGTTCATCGCCAGTGCGCGTGCAATTTCTGCACGCCTGCGTTCACCGCCGGAGAGGCTGATGCCTTCATTGTCCCTGATATGGCCTATATGCAGGTCATGCAATAAACCTTCCAGTTCAACTTCGCGCTCTTGATGTGAGAGTTCTTTGCGGGTTTCCAGGATAGCCATAATATTATCGTGGACAGTCAGCTTGCGAAATATCGAGGCCTCTTGAGGTAGATAGCCTACTCCCGCGAGCGCACGAGCATGCATGGGGAGTTTGGTGATATTCTGCTGGTCAATCAAGATGTCGCCCTGGTCAGAAGGAATCAGGCCGACAATCATGTAGAAGGTGGTTGTTTTGCCGGCACCATTCGGGCCAAGCAAACCGACGACATCACCTGTCTTGATCGAAAGACTGACATTGTCGACGATCGTACGATTTTTATATCGTTTTACAAGATGTTTGGCCTGCAAAATACTCATTGTGACGACTGCTTGTCTGGTGTGTTGTTTTCGGATGCAGGCTGTATAGTGATGGTCACACGATCACCGCCACTGGTTTTTCCTGCATTGACAGTGTCTTTGTTGATATTGTAGGTAATGCGATTACTGGAGAATTTATTTGCTCCCTGGCGCAGAGAGGCGTCTTTTTCAAATACGACAATGTTGTTACTGGCATGGAATGTCATTTTGCCTGCAACCGCTGAAATATTTTTTTTGCCTTTTTCAGCCTGCTGCTGAAAATTAACCGGTTTGCCTTCAGCCACCATTGTTTTTAATTTACCATCCAGGGTATTTACGATGAGCAGGTCAGCTGTTATACGCATACTGCCCTGGCTCACGACGACATTGCCACTATAGCGACTGGAGCCCGCTTTTTTATCGATACTGGCCTTATCGGCCTCGACGTTGATGGGTTGTTTGCGGTCAGTGTCGAGGGCAAAAATATTCATCGAGCCCAATATAAGGGACAGGCTGAGAAGCAGGGTGGCGCTTTTAGAATTGAGGGGCATAAGAACCTCTAACGCGGGCTAGTAGTTGAATGGTTTCATTGCTCATGTCGGCTAGCATGCCTTTGGCCTGAATAGTAATGCCATTGCCGCTGAGTTTTATTTCATCTTGCGTGCTTATGGTGTTATTTTTTGGACTGATTTTCAATGACTCTGTCGTTATAAGCAGGGGTTCTTTTTGTTTGCCGGAAGTGCCTTTTATCACAACATTGCCGTTCAGTAGTACCTGATGCCCTCTGGCGCTGACATTGCCGCCATTCGCTTTTATTTGCCAATGTTCATCTGCAGTTCTAAATAGCTCCACATTGGGTTTTTTAAGCTGTGTCTGATCAGACTCTTTAAAGTGTAGCATGCTATCTGCGTTCAGGTGGTATTGCATCTTTCCTGTCTTATCCATCAGCGTGAGATTGAAATTTTCAATACTATAATCAATTTCGCCTTGTAATTTTGCGCTATCCGGCAACGCTTGCTCCGATATTTTTTTAGTCAGTTGTATACTGAGCGTTGCCGCAAGACTGATGAGAACGAGGAGCAGAAAGGTGCGTAGGCGTGTCATCAGTCTTTATGAAGGTAGCTTTCCAGTTCAGCTTGCAGGCTACCTTGTGCTTCCATAATCATTTCGCAAACATCTCTTCCTGCGCCTTGGCCTCCAACACTGGGTGTTTGCCAGTGTGAGTGTTTGATGACCATCGGGTGAGCGTCCTGTACCGCTATGGCCAGGCCGACCTGGCTCATGACAGGCAGGTCAACCACATCATCGCCGACATAGGCGCATTCGGCTGGGGTCAATTGTTTGTTTTTTAGTAAATCACGAAACGCGACGGTTTTGTCATGTTGTCCCTGATAAACAGTTTTGATGCCAAGATCGCTGATACGATGTTTGACCACCTCAGAAGTTCGGCCGGTAATGATCGCTATTTCAACGCCTGTTTTTTGCAGCATTTTCATGCCGTGGCCATCGCGAGAGTTAAAGGCTTTGTATTCCTGCCCGTCATCACCGATGAAAAGTGAGCCATCGGTTAAAACGCCGTCTACATCAAAAATAACTACCTTGATAGCTCTGGCTTTTTCCAATATGTCTTTCATGATGCTTGTTTCCCATTCACTATATTTCTTAACACAGCGGCTTAAACGACGCCTGCTCGCAACAGGTCATGCATATTCAGGGCGCCGACCAGTTGATGGCTATCATCTTCAACCAGCAGTGCATTGATTTTGTGCTTATCCATGAGTTGCAGGGCCTCGGCTGCGAGCATGCCCTTGCGCGCAACTTTGCAATGCGACGTCATAATATCCTTGATGGGCGTATGATGGATATCCAGTCCCAGATCCAGGGTTCGACGCAGATCACCGTCTGTGAAAATGCCGATAATTTTCATTTGCGAGTCAACAATGGCCGTCATGCCCAGACTTTTTCGTGTCATCTCCAGCAATGCTTCGCCCAGTAGAGCATCTGTACCAATAAACGGTATGCTATCGCCTGTATGCATGATTTGTTCAACATGTAGTAGCAATTTACGCCCCAGACTGCCGCCGGGGTGAGATCGAGCAAAATCTTCTGCGGTAAAGCCGCGCGCTTCCAGCAAGGCAATCGCCAGTGCATCACCCATTGCCAGGGTGGCAGTAGTACTGGATGTGGGTGCAAGATCCAGCGGACAGGCTTCATTTCTGACACTGACATCAAGGTTTACATCAGCGCTACGGGCCAGTTCAGATGTCGGCCTACCGGTCAGGCTTATCAGGGGTACTGCCAGTCTTTTGATGAGTGGCAGGATAGTGAGAATTTCGGCAGTTTCTCCGGAATTTGATAAAGCGATGACGACGTCTTTACTGGTAATCATGCCCATATCACCGTGGCTGGCTTCACCCGGATGGACAAAAAAGGCAGGGCTGCCTGTGCTTGCCAGAGTGGCCGCTATTTTGCCGCCAATATGGCCCGATTTGCCCATGCCAATGACGACGATTCGACCTTCGCAAGCGAGCATAATTTCGCAGGCATGATGAAACTTTTCATCCAGGCGCTCAATCAGGTCAATAATGGAATTGGCTTCGGTTTTAAGCACTGCCTTGCCAAGATTAATAAAGTTCAGCTTTTTCATGGTGTTGTGTTCATTATTTCGTAGGGGCTGGGCGCATTATACCTGTGCTGGCCGATAATTACGCTAAAGGATAACCCAGTGTCGTTATTTTATCAGTAATCTGTTCTTGAGACAGTCCGTGGCCGGAAACCGTCACCTGCTTAGTTTCAAGATCAACCTCTACTTCCTCTACACCGGGCAGTGTTTTCAATCCTTCCTGGATGGCGCTGACGCATCCCATGCATTTGATGTTTTGTGCTGTGAGTTCGATCGTTTCCATAGCTGTTCCCGCTTTTAATGAGTGCTCGAAAAATAAAGCACAATCTGGTAGGCAATAAAAATACTGAACAGGATACCACCCTCAATGCGATTGATTTTACCGGCTGTCCTGAAACCATATGACATGGCAAACAGTAAAATAGTCAATGTTATCATAACCGGGAAATCACGTTCGAGGATCCCCTCAGGCACAGGACCCGGGCGAATGACACCCGGTATTCCCAATACAGCCAGTAAATTAAACATGTTGGAGCCAATAATGTTACCGATGGCAATATCATGTTCTTTTTTGTAGGCGCTCATCAATGAGGCCGCCAGTTCAGGCAGGCTGGTGCCCACGGCGACAATTGTCAGGCCTATAACAACATCGCTGACACCCAGTGCGGTAGCAATAGTAACTGCACCGTTCACCAGTAATTTGGAACCCAACAGCAACATCAATAACCCTACCAGAAACCATACACTGGCATTGGTGGTTGTGATGCCCGTAGGTATCTCATCCTCGAATTCCTTTATAATAGGGTCTGATTTGCGTGAGCGCAGACCCAGCATGGTGATGGTATAAATAATAACAACCATACCACTGAGCAAAATGATACCGTCAATTCTGCTGAAGTTACCATCCATGAATAGCACCAGGGTACCCAGGGTGATGGCGAGTAATACCGGATATTCTCGCTTTAGCGTTTCAGATCTAACGCTAAGAGGAATGATCAAGCCGGTAAAGCCAAGCACCAGAGCAATATTGGCAATATTTGAACCAATGGCATTACCAATAGCCAGTCCCGGGTTGCCATCATAGGATGCCACCGCAGAAATCAGTATTTCGGGAGCTGAAGTACCAAAACCGACAATGGTCAGACCAATGATCAGCGGGCTGACGCCGAGGTTACTGGCCAGCGCTGAAGCACCCATGACAAAACGATCAGCACCCCACAACAGAATCACTAAACCGGCAATTATTATTAATATATTTTCAAACATAGAGTGTACTTTTTAGTATAGGATCAGGGTTAAGTGCTTTTTACCCGGGTGGCTCCGCATCTTGTGCAGCGAAAACGCGTCACCAGGCGGCCTTGTTTGACATCGAACCCCAGTTTTTTGTCCTCGACCCATTTGTGGAAATCGTGTCTGCACAGGGTTTTCCCCTTGTGTTTCTGGCTGGGTTTCGGTTTTTTAAATGCTAAGATATCGGCCATGCGCTATTATGGCGTTTCCGTTATCGCGGTACAAGTTCGCCGCCGGACGTATTCAGAATTAATGGCATTAAAGCCTCCATGATTTAAGTAAAAGAGTTCAATCTATGACAGCAGACCGTATTGTTACCGGTTCCCTTGGCTGGACCCACGCCGATTGGGATAATGACTATTATCCGGAAGACCTGCCGGAAGACTGGCGTCTTGATTATTATAGCCATCATTTTCAGTTTATTTTAATGCAAACCAATGAATGGTTACATGTCAGTCCGAGAGACATTGAGCAATGGCTGGATGATGTCAACGATGCATTTGAATTCTTTCTGGCTATACAGCCTGAAGCGATCAACAGTACATCCATTAAACAAATCGCTATTATCAAGGCGGGACTGGGGGGACGTTTGCAGGGCCTGGTTATTTTGAATGCGAAAAGCACCCTGCCTGAATCAGTTATCCAGCCATTGTCGGCGTTGACAACAGTTTATCTGGATACTGATCTGTTGACTGATTTGCCAGCGGGTACCAATCCTTGCTGGCGCAATGAACGCGAGGTGTCTGATTGTGTTATCGGCTTTATCCCGCCGCCAATAACAAAAGATATGCGTGCCATGCGTGCACACATCGAGAGTTTTCTCCAGCAATGCCAGGCGCAACGGCTTTATCTGGTCTATGAAGGCCAGGCTCCTTCTACGAAAGCCATGCAGGATGCGCAGGTGATTATACAATTGCTGACCTAACGGCTTTTATTTTCGCGATTTGCCTTTTAGATGATATTCACTCATCGAAACAGGGCGGGCGGTAAAAACCAGAGAGCCTCTGCTCAATCCGGAATTCATCAGAGGTTCCCTGGCTATCAGAATGTTGATAGCGCTATCAGTATAGTAAAGAAGCCATTTTTTTACGGTATTGAGACACCAGCTCACCACTATTACCGAGCATCTCAAAAACCTTGATCATATCCTTGCGTCCAATGTCATCATCATATTGCCGGTCGCGTTTCATGATTTCAAACAGCTGCTCCAGCGCACCTGCAAAATCACCGTTGGCCAGATACACCGTGCTAAGCTGATGGCGGGCTTCGCAGTTATCAGGGTTTTCATTCACGGCCCCGATAAAGTCTTCAACATTACCCAGGTTTTCGGCCACAGCCATGACTTCAAGCCGGCTTAATAGCGCGGCCACATCGGGTCGCTCTTTTATATCAGCAGGCAGGGCCTGTAATATCTGTTTAGCATCTTCGTATTGTTGTTCTTGCAGCAATACATCAACATACTGCAGGCGGATATTGTTATTCTGAGGGTCATTGTTAATGATCTCGATCATTTCCTGTCTGGCATTCTTATCACCTGAATTGTATTTTTCCAGAGCGGCAAGCATTAAAGTATCGGACTCAGAGCTTATGTGTTTTGACAGCAGGCCTTTGATTTCGGATTCCGGGATAGCCCCCGTAAATTCATCCACTACCTGTCCATCCTTGATCAGTTTAACCGTAGGCACACTACGTACTGCAAATTGCTGTGCCAATGGCTGCTGCTCATCGATGTTGACTTTGGCGAGCTTGAAGGCACCCTGATATTCATTTACGATTTTTTCCAGAACCGGCATCAGGGTCTGGCAGGGGCCGCACCAGGGGGCCCAGAAATCGACCATCACCGGTGTATCATTCGATGCGGTGATAACATCGTCAGCAAAGGTTTCCAGGCTGGTATCAAAACTATGCATGTTAAACTCTCATTTAGAAGACAGGTTTTTATAGATAAGGTCAGAATAGCATGGATTCAAGAGAACAGATCAATTGATATATTCATTCGATGTCCTTAGTGCATGGTTGGCCAGGCAGGGCCGAAAAGCCAGTGTCTTTGAAAACCTGGTCAATGAAATAAAGAATAATCACCGGTTATTGATTTTGTTTGATTCCTTTTACACTACAATATTGTTATCTAATACAACGCACTGACTATCAAGATTCGCCCATGCACAGTAAAAAAAGACTTCTAAATATTCTGATATATGGCCTGCCGGTGTTGTTTCTGAGTGCTTGTGCGCAATTATCGACCGTACACTACAGCAAGGAAGTGGATCGTCAGGGGCTGCAACGTCATATCATCCAGGCAAATGCTTTTCCACTGGTCTATTACAGCAGGCCAGACGATAAAAAGACGGATACCTTGCACGTCTATATTGGTGGAGACGGTATTCCCTGGCAAAACAAAATCTTTAAATCAGAAGACCCCGGACCCTATCATCCACTGGTTTTGCAGCTCATGAAGCAAGATAGACAAACCAGTATTTATCTGGGGCGCCCGTGTTATCAAGGGCTGGCGAAATTACCTCCTTGCCAGCCAAAATACTGGACTTCTTCCCGGTTTTCTCACGAAGTGGTGGATAGTATGGCTGCTGCACTGAAGCAACTTCAAGCTCAATACCAATATAAAAAACTGGCATTATTCGGATATAGTGGGGGAGGCGCTCTGGCAGTGTTACTGGCGCATCAGCTACCCCGGACTGAGCTTGTGGTCACGATAGCAGGCAATCTGGATACTGAGGCCTGGACTGCCTTTCATTATTATTCTCCGATGGATAAATCGATCAACCCGGCCAGGCAAGCAGCATTACCCGTATCAGTCAGGCAAATTCATCTCCAGGGCGACCGCGATATCAATATACCTCCACAATTATCAGCCAGGTATATAAAAAAACAACACGATGTCACCGTGCTTAATTTTGCAGCAGCGGATCATACCTGTTGCTGGCACTTATATTGGCCTGAGTTTTTATCGGTGATTAAAAATGCAACTACAAATGAATAATTATATAGTGACGGCGATCAATACTTAATTCAGACGCTAAGAACCGGCAAAATAACCGGGTTGTATGACCCGGCTTTGAAGCCATGGATGACAGTACGCAGGTTTGCCTGGCTTATGGCGTATCAATCACTTATTTTCCTTTTCCTACGATAGTAATACTGCCGATAATCATGACAATACCTGCAAGCTGCAGTTTGGTTAATTGTTCATCAAGAACGATATAGGCGAGTATCAATGTCATGACCGGCCCGATAGCACTGATCAGTGCTGTTTGACTGGCGCCAATTCGTTGTATGCCCGCATTCATCATGTAGGCAGGCAAGACTGTGCAGAAGATGGCCATGGTCAGCCCAATCAGGTAAAACGCCGACGTCATGCCCGGTAACTGCACGCCATGTTGCAGCCCATAGTGCACCATGGTGAATAGTGTTGCGACGGTCATCGAATAGGATGTAAAGCGTATCGAACCGATCCTGCTGATTATTTGTTGACTGCCGACCATGAAAATAGCAAAGCTGAAGGCGGCAGCAAATACCAGGCTAGCTCCCTTGATAATATCAGTATTCACTCCGGAAGGATGAGTGATAAACATCAATAACATCCCCAGGTAAGCAACCGCCAGGGCAGCCTGTTCATAAGGCCGAATTCTGCGCCTGTAAAGCAATGCGGTCAGCAAAACAACCAGTGTCGGATACAAATACAGTATCATACGCTCGAGCGACGCTGAGATAAAAGCAAGACCGGAGAAATCCAGTAGGCTGGAAAGGTAATAGCCTAGAAAGCCCAGCGCAATAATGGCCATTACATCGAAGCCTGTCATCCGTAGCTGTTGTGAACGAGCGTTGGTACGCACAGCGACAAGCAGAAAAAAAGGTAAGGCAATCGACATGCGTATCGCCATCAGGCTGATGGCATCTATATCCTGATCCAGCGCATAGGCCAGCTTGATCAGGATTCCTTTGGAGGCAAACCCCAATGACGCCAGCACCACCAGGCCCATACCAACATACAATGAGCTCGATCGTGTCGTCGTTGTAACTTGTTCAGTGTCCATGATGATCCCTGCCATGACACCGAAACAGACCGCGTAAAACAAAACAGCCGTGTCAGGATGCCACGGCTATTTGTTACTGTCTTGAATTTCAATACAATTTCGTCAGCCGTGAATGCTCCATACCAGTAGCCACGGTTTTAGAATGAAAGAAACTGCAGAAATTATTGTATTTTTCATGTTTTGAGACTAGTGTTTTCCCAATTAGGTGTCAATTACCTTATGGTGTTAGAACACAGTGATTTCTCAAATTGTATTACAAAGTATAAACAGTCGTACTTTGATCTGAGTAATCCTGGGTTTATGTAATAAAAGATTTATCGATTTTTCCGTATATTAAAGCAATGCATATTTGACGTGGTTGATTCCTTGTATAAGAGAAGATGATTCTCTGACGCGAATAGCGTTTACCTGTAATAAATACCATTCTACCCTGAAGCCATTTTACAATGTATTGTCTGGAATTTTTATTCGGCAGGTTCCTGAAAAAAGAGAAGTGCCGATGGCGGCACTTCTCTCATTGATGGTAGTTAAATTTATATTACACGACAGTGATTCGGGTTCTGGCTGTACCGAGTACCGCACCAGTGATCCAGTGTTTAATGTCGATTTCTACTGTATATCTGCCAGTCCGTGTAGGCTGAATAATACAGTCATAGCGTTCAGCAGAGACTGCGTCAAGCTTTGTTACCTGGATCGAGCGTGGCAAAGGGCGTCCATCTGATGCAATGACTTCCGCAGTTAAGCCGCCGAAGTGGATTGTCTGCGGTAGATAACCGGCACATATATAGCGCACTAATAAACGTTGACCTCTGTTCATGGTGACGGCAACCCCTGGATTGGTCAGCGCAGATTGTGCACCGTCTACTCCACTGATGACGAAATAATCCGGATTTAAATCATTTAAACCGACATCGCCACCACAGGTGCCAGCGGCCCAGCCCAGTGTATGCCAGGACGAGTCAATCTCATCCACTGCCCAGATAGTCTCAACATCATATGAGGGGCCACCTTCAAAGGCTCTACCAGGACCACTGGGTGGATCTACAATCAGTGCGCCGTACATCCCCATTTCAGCATGCAATACGGTATTGGTATGGCAATGGTAAAAGTAGGTTCCCGCGTGCGCTGGTCGCCATTGATAGGTATAGGTACCGTTTACGTCCCAGGATAGATGGCCCACGCCATCGCTGCGGTACTCCGGTTCGATACCATGATGATGGATGGTGTGAAACATCATCATGCCGACGTTCAACCGGGTATGGCAAATCTGGCCTTGACGAACCCTGATCGGGGCAGAGGGGAACGTGGCTGTGCCCATCCCTCCACCACCCATGCCACCACCACCGGCGGTATCACTAAATCCCCACATGGTCACCGTTCTGCCATCATCCATAGTCATTGGTATATTCATGTCGATGCCGCGCTGGATTAATACATCCGGGTTGGAGACAAGCGGGGGTACCAATGTATTGTTGACCGGATAGACATAGCAGGCAGCGCCCATTCCGCCACCGCCACCGCCACCGCCACCGCCACCGCCGTCCATGCCGCCGTCCATGCCGCCGGATGTTGAGGAGGTTGTCGTTGTGCTGTCAGTGCTACTGCGTGATCGTCTTCTACCCATGATATCTCCCCCTTATTCGAAAAAAATGTCAGTCATTGCGCCAAACATGTACAAACCACCACCAGCGGTCTGCGTCATCTCGTCATGCAGGTGCATGGGATACTTGCCCTTTGAGGTCGCAGGCCAGGCATCGGGTGGTGCCTCATAGGGGAAGATCACATCGGTACGGCCCATATTGCCATCCAGGGGAACGATGTCCTTTTTCCATATGTCTGGTCGCACCTGTCCGTTACTGGTTAACCATTCCATATGGTTTGCATGCGTGTGCACAGAATGTTTTGCCATGCCGGGATTCAGCATACGTATCAAGGTACGGTCACCTATATGTCCATGCAGGGCTGAGCGGTGATCATGCATAGCATCTATGGCAGGGTCACCGTTGCCTGGCGCGCCTGGTGGCCGTCCACTCAGGCCGTTTATGGTGAAGTACCGGGGTTTGAATGCAGAATTAGGGGTTTGCCGATTACGTACGGCATTGTTCCACGCTGGATCGATTTCATTGAAGACCCAGAATTTCTGTATTCTGAATGTTGGACTACCTGCATATAGACGGTTGGAGCTACCTTGCGGCATAACGGCCAGTCCACCATGTAATCCGGTCACGCGATTATACGGTGCATTCTGGTTATCGTAGTAGAGATAGGAACCGGCCCTGGTTGGTGTAAAGCTAATGGTTTTGGTGGTACCACCACGCACCTGACCACTATCCACAATACCATCGATCTTGAAACTATGTGTTGTACCAAGAGTATTCACAATGGTGATACGAACAGTGTCACCTTCCTGAACGATTAAGTGTTCGCCAGGAATATTGAGACTGTTACGGCTACTACTGAACCCGCGGAAGTATACATTCACACCATCAGGCTGGGCTATAAAACCTTCGTTAATATAAAAGGTCTTCTCAATGGTAGCCGCATAACTTCGTGGCATCCAGGTTATCAAGCCAGCACTACCTAGCATGGCTCCACTGAAACTGGCTGCGCCTGCCTTCAGAAATGTACGTCTTTTCATGCCTCTCTCCACATAAAATTGTCGACGTGTATTGGTATGGATAGAGAGATTGATTATGTCTGTAAGTACATCGTTTCATGTGATGCAACTGAATGTGATGGATATATTGAATAGAGCTCTTAACCGTCACACCGATCTTACCAGCACTACTACCGGTTTAATTTTTCAGTAAATATAGACAACAAGCAATCTGAATCCCTATTCCTATGCGCAAGACACGTGTGTATGAAATAACGAGTTATCAGGCGGCAGTGTGGCCTGTTTGTCTGGAATGCTCCGCAATAAATTGTGGCGGGCGGGTGATACCTGTTTGATGTGGTATAAGCAACATTAAACAGGTGAGTGTGAAACTCGAAACCAAAACAGGTTGTGGTTTTGGAGCGAGCAATATTAATGGCCTCTATTGTTACTTGAAGGACGATTTTATGTCAAGCGCTGCGTATCAACTATAAGAGCAATCAATGGCTTGAAGGGTTTCCCGGTTTAATGAGAGAGGGTTTTTTCATGCATTAAGCGGATGTCATGCATTAAAGTGGTAAACATTTGTTTAGTAGAAACTATTTCTGCTGCTACCTCGATCATTTTGCGTCGATGTGAGCGCGCATAACTACGCAGGGCGGTTTCTGCTTCGCTAGTACTCATGCCCGTCTCGCCCATTATCAGGCCGATAGCAATACTGGTTTCACGACTTGCGCTTAATGCGAAACTAAGATTTTCTTCTTTCTGCTTCATTGAATGTATATCCGAAGACCTGGACAGGGCGGCTTCTATAGAGGGGGCAATTTGAGCAGCGCTCAGTGGTTTTACCAGGTAACCGAGCGCACCTTCTGTAACGGCCTGGTTGACGATGTCGGCATCATCAAAAGCAGACAGGAAAAGAAAAGGTACCTGTGATGTCTGTGCAATCTGACTGGCCGCCTCGATACCAGACATGCCAGGCATGCGCATATCCAGTATGGCCAGGTCCGGACTCTCTTCCGCACAGGTACGCACGGCTTCTTCTCCCGAAGAGGCTTCCAGGATTTCATATCCCAGTTCGCGTAAACCGGCGCTGAGCGTGGCAAGAACCAGTCCGTCGTCATCAGCTACCAGAATGCGCGCCTTGGTGGTGGTCTGTTTATTCATGTTCGTTCATATCTTTATATACAGGAGGCGATAAACGGATTATGGCTGTCACAGTATCTGCTTGCTGTTGAATATCCAGTCTGGCTCCGTGTTTGGGCAGTAATGACTTTACCAGACTGAGCCCTGTACCAAGTCCTGCTTTATTTGATAAATCGAAACCTTGTGGCAAGGATAGTGATTTATTGATAATTTCAACTGTAGCGTGATCTGCTACGCATTTCAAATTGACCAGTACTGGAGTTTTGTCCTGACGTAGCGAATGTTTGACGGCATTAAAGATCAGTTCGTTTAGTATCAATGCGATAGCGACGGACATTTCTTTTGCCAAAACAGGTTGTTGATGATTCTCCTGACAGGTGAAACGGACCGGGTATCCGGTCATATTGGCAATCGATAGTGAAATTTCTGCGGCCAGGTCGGCTAATTTAATGTCACCGTTGTCTTCACTGCACTCGAGGCCATAGACTGCCGAGACGGTATGTAGCTGGCTAACTGCCAGGTTAATAATATCCTTGCTTTCAGGGTGACGCGTCCCATGTTGCATGAGCAATCCCGAGACACCCTGAAGGTTATTTTTGATGCGATGGTGTACTTCACGAATAAGTGTTTCCCTGAGTTTTTTTTCGGCAGCAAGCCGATTAACTTCCGCATGCTTTCTTGTTGTGATATCGGTAATCAAACCTATCATTTTCTCTGCGCTGGTTTGTTTGAAGGGTTCCAGGTTTCCCGTTATCTCAACCCAGAGAACAGATTGATCATCACCCTGAACGCGATGCTCCAGGTGGCATGCCGTTGCCTGCATCTTGCAGCTGCTGATGGAAGATTGAATACGCTTGCGGTCATCGGGGTGAGCCAATTGCAGGTATTCATTTAATGTCTGCGGCATCTGTCCGCCAAAGATTGAGTGTGCATTCTGTGACCAGGTAAATTTACCTGAGGGGACATCCAGTTCCCATGTGCTGACATTACTAAAGTCCAGTGCATTCTGCAGTTGGTTGGTGGCATCGCCAAGTGCTTGATCTGACGCAAGTCGGCGTCTTTCCTCCCGTTTTAAAAAAGTCAGCAACAGCAAACTGATAAAAGCGAAGACCAGAAACAAAATAAATGTCTGATACCAGACAGTGTTTTTTTGTTCCCGCGCAACTGCCGGATCCGGTATGTCTACCAGGTTCCAGAGAGTTCCTGTTACATGCTTCTCAAATATTATCCCGTTGAGTTGTTTGGGAGTTAATAAGAAATTTCCATTGAGCTCAGTGAGATCGATACGGGTACCTGCGGCCGTCACTTCAATGAGCCCTTTGATGTCTTCTTTCAGTAACATGAGTTCATGGCGATGAATTTGCGCATTACCGATTAATCTTGCCAGTAGTTCAGGTTTGAAACTGACAAAAAACACACCTTGACTGCTGTGTGTATTTCCCCAGGGAGCCATGATATCAAAATGATAGCTGTCTACATGGGGGTGGATATAAACTTCATAGGTGTGGTTGTTAGAGACATAACTTCGAATATCGATCTGACAAGCTTCATTTACCAGCAGATCATAATTGCCTAATAACACTTTGCCGTCCTTGTTTGCAATCGTCACGGCAAAATAATCCGGAAATTGTTCCGCTACTGTATTCTCCAGTGTTCGTCGTGCATTAATGTCGTCGGGATTCTCAGCAAGATAAGTGATAAGTTGTGCGTGATTGTTAGTAAAATTTGACACTTGCCGCTGTTTTTCATGGATGAATGATGAAATCTGAAAAGCAGTTCCTTCTACGGATTGTTTTGCCAGTTCGTGTTGGTGTTCGTGAAAATCATTAAGCCGAACATTGGCTTGCCATACCAGTAAGATACTGGAAAGTAGCAACAGGATAGCCAGTGCCAGCGTGGTATGAGATTTATAGCGCCACTCAGGATTCATATTTAACCATAGGGAAAGAGATATATATGCAGAAAGTGCATAGATTATCTATAAGTTACTATGAATATACTTGCATTAAGCATGATTGTAAGTTTTGAGGGTCGCCTATTAGCCTGCCGCAGTCAATAGTCTATAAGTTCTCTGGCTACTATGAACGTAACCTTTAGAATGATTTATGGGATTGAATCAATCGGTCAGACCTCATTGGTCCTTGATGTGATTGGCTATGCCGATTAATGAGTATGCCAGTACATCAACGTTGAAATATAAGCCTATTATGGATGTCCAGTAAAGTTGGTAATTCCGGAAAATCAAAGATCAAGACATGCCCCTCGCTGACTCCAGGGCGTAGCGGGTGTTCGGTTTTGTGGCCGTTGGTATGCTTGTTTAATCTTGACATTCAGTGTTTGGTATCTTCACGCAGCTGCAATAATAATTAGCAAGTTGGGATACGAGGGTAATGTTGTGAATGAGTATGTTGTTGTGTATTAATGATCAAGATCTTGCCACATGGCTGAGCAAAGTTTTGTTGCTGATGTTTCAGTGAATACTGGAAAATTTTTCAAGCGTGCTTCATGTTTTGTTTTGATTAAAGAGGATTGACAGAACAGTGTAATGGTCAACCTGCAGGTTTTGATGGTCTAGAGGTTTTAACAACGTGTGTAATTAAACTGAAAATAGTAGGTACAATGTCGAATAATGTGATGTATCATACATCGCGCTTACAATCAGCTGTGAATAATGGACGCGTTTCAGCACGTTACCTTTATAGATTCACACTGTCATTTAATCACATTAAATTGAATCTCTAAGGAAGGAGAAATTATGAATCATCGATGGATTTATTCGTCTGCTATTTTCGTTTTTGCCGGCTTCACCTTGCTTGGTGCTGGTCCTATGGCTATGGCCAAAACGCCACTACTGATTTCGGTGGAGTCGCCTTATGGTATGCAGAAAACGATTGTTAATATCAAGCAATCATTAGTAAATAATAACTTCCGTTTTCTGCGCGAGCAATCGCTCAAAGATGGGCTGGGTGGTTCTGAAGACCCTAACTTCCGTGTATTGTATTTTTGTAATTTTGCCGTGGCGCATGAAGCCATTCAGCGTGAAAAGCGCATTGGTTTTATGTTGCCCTGCAAGGTGACATTGATTAAAAAGGACGGCAAGGTGACGATCCATTATCTGGACCCTTCAGCGGCCAAGAATGTCAGTAACCGTCATTTAAACAGCCTGTGCGACAGGATCACTGTTTCGTTGAAAAACCTTGTCGAGGAAGCCACGTTATGAAGTGGTGTAGTATGAGTGCCTTATATATATTAATGGTCACGCTGTTTTTATCAGCCTGCAATTTGACTCAAGTCGTTGTGTCGAAAAATGATTTTCCTGACACGATGATGAGAGTCCAGCAGGAGCTGAATAAAAAAGGCTATCAGGTGACGCGTATTCAAGCGCTGGACCAGGGCCTGGCGAAAGCAGGATACGACATTGAAAATTACCGTATTATTTTTTTTGGCAATTCACTGGATTTTGATATTGTGCAGCAACGCTATCCGGAGTTGACGGTATTTTTGCCACTGTCAGTGACCGTGTATGAAAATGACGGCCGTGTCTATATACAGAGCATGCCTTTCTCCATGGCGCAAAAGGCAACACAGGATCACGAGTACCTGGCCATGGTGGCACGATGGAAAAACGATGTTGATCAGGCTATTCAGTTGGCGGCAGTACCATCTCCTTGAAGTGTTATTTAACCTGTATGGTAACCATGCAGAGCATATGGACATGCATGTGAACGTCATGATTGATGACCATGTCGTCATATAAAGTTCGCATACTGTTAGTATCCGCTTTATAATCACCTGCACCGGGGTCATTAAATCAAGGTTTTAATTTAACATGCTGGACAATTCGGAAGCGCAACAGCAGGACGAGATGCTGGTACGCATTAGTGATGTGCATTACGCCAGGGGATCGAGGAAAATCCTGCAGGGAATTGATATCGATATCCCCAAGGGTAAAGTGACTACCATCATGGGCCCCAGCGGTTGTGGCAAGACCACCTTGTTGCGTCTGATCGGTGGCCAGTTGCAAGCATCACAAGGCAAAGTGATGGTAGATGGCCTGGATGTGCATGCCTTGAATAATGATGATTTGTATAACCTGCGCAAGCGCATGGGCATGTTGTTCCAGAGTGGTGCCCTGTTTACGCATTTATCCGTGTTTGAGAATGTCGCTTTCCCGGTACGTGAGCATACCGATTTGTCCGAGCCTTTGGTGCGGGCGCTGGTATTAATGAAATTGCAGGCGGTGGGACTGCGTGGCGCACGCAAGCTGATGCCGGCTGAATTATCCGGCGGCATGGCCAGACGTGTGGCACTGGCCAGGGCGATTGCGCTGGATCCAATGATGATGATGTACGATGAGCCGTTTACCGGCCAGGATCCGATCACGGTCGGCATCATCATGCAGTTGATTCGTTTGTTGAATGACAGCCTCGGTATGACCAGTATTATAGTCTCTCATGATGTGCAGGAAGTATGTGCCATCTCCGACAAACTCTATATGATTTCGGACGGCCACGTGGTTGGCGAGGGTGGCCCAAGTGAATTACAGCAGTCCGGCTCTGACTGGGTTAAACAGTTTATGAATGCCTTGCCCGATGGTCCGGTGCCTTTTCATTATCCCGCAGATGCATTTGCGCAGGATCTTTTGCAGGGAATGGATTAATGCTGGACTGGTTACAAAAACTCGGACAATCCGGCATGGGCATGTTTCAACATCTGGGGCAGGCGACATTATTTCTGCTACAGATTATTATCAGTATTCCTACACTGTTTCGCCATCCCCGTTTGCTGGTTCAGGAGCTCTATTCAGTGGGCGTGTTGTCACTGGCGATTATCTCGGTGTCCGGACTTACGGTGGGCATGGTGTTAGGCCTGCAAATGTACAATACCCTGGTGGATTTCGGCACCGAGGACTCGCTCGGCCCGGTGGTGGCATTGTCGCTGGTTCGTGAGCTCGGACCGGTACTGACGGCACTGTTGTTTTCCGGGCGAGCCGGTTCTGCCCTGACGGCAGAAATCGGTTTGATGAAAGCCACTGATCAATTATCGGTCATGGAAATGATGGCAGTTGATCCGGTCAGGCGCGTGGTCGTGCCACGCTTTATTGCCGGTGTGATTTCGATGCCATTGCTGGCGGCGATGTTCAGTGCCGTCGGTATCCTTGGTAGTTATATGGTCGGTGTGGGTATGCTGGGTGTTGATGATGGTGCGTTCTGGTCGCAGATGCAGCATAAGGTATCACTGGGTGCAGATGTCATGAATGGCGTCATCAAGAGTGTTGTTTTTGGAATAGCAGCGGTATGGATAGCGGTATTTGAAGGTTATCAGGCAGTGCCGACAACCGAGGGCGTCAGTCGGGCAACCACGCGCACAGTAGTGCACACGGCTTTTGCTGTGCTGGGACTGGATTTTATATTGACTGCAATCATGTTTGGAGACAGTTAGCATGCGGACAAGCAGAACGGTGGAAATATTGGTGGGCTTATTCATTGCCCTGGGTATGGCGGCTTTTTTTATGTTGGCCATGAAGGTCAGTAATATTACCGATTATACCGAAAATGATGTCTACGAGGTGAAGGCACGCTTCGATAATATCGGCGGACTGAAGGTCAGGTCTCCGGTGCGTATCGGCGGTGTGCGTATCGGCAGGGTGGCTGATATACGGTTTGATGACAAATTACTGGAAGCGGTAGTGACCTTGCATATTAATCGTGCCTATAGCCGTATCCCTGAAGACAGTGGCGCCAGTATTTATACCGCGGGTTTGTTGGGTGAGCAGTACATCAGCCTGCAACCGGGCGGCTCTGAAGAGTTTTTAGCCGATGGCGGCATCATCGTGGAAACCCAGTCAGCGTTTGTGCTTGAACGTATGGTCGGTAAATTTCTCATTCAGGAAGCAGAGAGTAATGGAAATAAATAACGCCGAAAGTGTAGCCATATGAGTGCCAGCCTGGAAAAAATGACTGATCAGCACTATGTTTTGTCCGGCGAGCTTAGTTTCGAATCTGTGCCCGCCCTGAGTGGCTCCATATTGCCATTACTGCAGGAAAATGCCCGGCTGGATATCAGCCTGGACAAGGTCAGGCGTTCGGATAGTGCGGGTGTCGCCATGTTGGTGGAATGGTTACGCCTCGCCAGGCAGCAGGATAAACCCTTACGATTTCTTGATATCCCGGAGCAAATGTTGTCTATCGTCAGGGTCAGTGGACTGGATACTATTTTGCCACTTTCACGCTCCCGATAGACTTTTTCATTAAAATACCGCTATTTTTTGTTAAATTCCGCCGGAATTCCTCCCGTTTTCAGTTGAATTTCTATATCATTGCCTATCCGGGATTCCTGCACGGCGGCAATGCCGTTTTTTACGCTTTTTCCTGACTGTATGCAACTGAGGATGGTTTGTAACATAATGATTACTAAAGAAGAAATTAAGCAACTAATTGAAACTGGCTTGCCTGGCTGTGAAGCCATGATCGAAGGCGATGACGGCTCGCATTTTGATGGAGTGGTGGTTTCCAGCGAATTTGCAGGTAAAAACATGCTGGCGCAACATCGTCTGGTATTCAATACACTCGGTGATCGTATGCAGACAGGTGTTATTCACGCATTGGGCATGAAGACATACACACCCGAAGAATGGAAAGCGCTGAAAGGATAATTCCGCTTCAGCATGGATAACAAGAATAAAGAGCAGTCAATATGGATAAGTTAATTATCAGCGGTGGTGGTCCTCTTTCGGGTGATGTACGCATCTCCGGTGCCAAGAATGCGACCTTACCAATTCTCGCCGCGACCTTGCTGGCCGACGGTGTTATGCGCGTGAGCAATGTTCCGCATTTGCAGGATGTTACTACAACCATGGAACTACTAGGGCGTATGGGCGTTGACCTGACCCTGGATGAGCGCATGACCATAGAGATCAATGCCGGCAGCATTCGTGAGTTTCATGCACCTTACGAACTCGTAAGAACCATGCGTGCTTCGATTCTGGTGCTGGGCCCTTTACTGGCACGTTATGGCAAGGCTGAAGTGTCCCTGCCTGGTGGTTGTGCGATTGGGTCACGTCCGGTTAACTTGCATATTGACGGCCTGCGTAAACTGGGTGCGGATATAAGAGTTGAAAATGGCTATATACACGCCAGTGCCAAACGCCTGAAAGGCGCTACTATCGTTATGGACCTGGTGACCGTTACCGGCACAGAAAACATCATGATGGCAGCAGCACTGGCCAAGGGTACTACCTTGATTGAGAATGCAGCACGCGAACCCGAGGTCGTTGATCTGGCCAATTGTCTGAATTGCATGGGCGCTAAAATCAGTGGCGCCGGAACGGATACCATCACGATAGAAGGTGTCGATAATTTAACGGGTGCTGAATACAAAGTGTTACCGGATCGTATTGAGACCGGTACTTTTCTGGTAGCCGCTGCTGTCAGTGGAGGTCATATCAGGGTCAAGGATACCAACCCTGCATTACTCGATGCGGTGCTCGCCAAGCTCACTGAAGCGGGTGCTGAAATTACGTGTGGCGATGACTGGATTGAACTGGACATGCATGGCAATAAACCACGATCGGTGGATATTCATACCGCGCCTTACCCGGCATTTCCTACCGATATGCAGGCGCAATTCACCGTGTTGAATGCCGTATCCACCGGTACCGGAACGATACGTGAAGCAGTATTTGAAAATCGCTTTATGCATGTGCAGGAGTTGCAGCGTATGGGTGCTGATATTCGTGTTGAAGGCAACATGGCAATTGTTAAGGGTGTGGAAAAACTCACTGCTGCACCGGTGATGGCAACGGATTTACGTGCCTCTGCCAGCCTGGTGCTGGCGGGTTTGATTGCTAAAGGCGACACGGTTATCGACAGGATTTACCATATTGACCGTGGTTATGATCGCATTGAAGAAAAGTTGCAACAGTTGGGTGCAAAGATCAGGCGTGTACCTTCATGATGATGCCAATAAACTAGAAAGTTGATGAGTGTATGAAAGATATATTTACTATTGCCTTATCCAAGGGGCGTATCTTCAAAGAGACCATGCCGCTGCTGGCGCATGCCGGTATTGAACCCGTGGATGATCCGGAAACCAGCCGTAAATTAATTCTGGATACTAACCAGGAAGACGTCAAGCTGGTGATTATCCGCGCGACCGATGTTCCCACCTATGTACAATACGGTGCAGCAGAAGTGGGCGTAGCGGGTAAGGATGTACTCATGGAGCATGGCGGTGAGGGTTTATATGAACCGCTGGATCTGGAAATTGCGCGTTGTAAACTGATGGTGGCAGGTCCCGCCGGAGAACCGACACATCAGGGACGCCTGCGTATTGCCACCAAGTTTGTCAATTGTACCCGGCGCTATTATGCCGAACAGGGTAAGCAGGTGGAAATGATCAAGCTGTATGGCTCCATGGAGCTTGCCCCCCTGGTGGGTCTTGCCGACCGCATTGTGGATGTGGTGGATACCGGCAATACCTTGAAAGCCAATGGGCTAATGCCGCTGGAGCATATCGCTGATATCAGTTCGCGCCTGGTAGTCAACAAGGCTGCCATGAAAATGAAACATGAACGTATCAGGCGTTTTATCAGCCTGATGCAGGAAGCTGTGGAAAAAAACCGTAACCGTACCTGACAGGTTTTGTCATTATGTCCGCTATTAAACGCTTGAATTCGACCGATGCCGGTTTCAGTGAAACCCTGAAAGCATTGCTGGCCTGGGAATCTGTATCGGATGATGCTGTATTCAGTATTGTCATGGAAATTTTATCAGCCGTGCGCCAGCGTGGCGATGAAGCATTGGTTGAATACACGCATCGTTTTGATCGCTTGCAGGTTTCATCCATATCGGAACTGGAAATTTCTCCAGCTCGTTTGCAAGCTGCTGCTGATGCCATTCCTGTGGCCGAACGTGAGGCACTGGAGCTGGCTGCGGAACGTATACGCGCCTATGCTCAGCATCAAAAAATGGAATCATGGTCCTATACTGAAGCAGACGGTACCTTGCTGGGTCAGCAGGTGACAGCGCTGGATCGTGTCGGTTTATATGTGCCGGGCGGCAAGGCGGCATATCCTTCATCAGTACTCATGAATGCCATTCCGGCCAAAGTGGCGGGCGTTAAAGAGTTGATTATGGTGGTGCCCACGCCCGATGGCGAAGTCAATGATCTGGTGTTCGCTGCTGCCCATATCGCAGGTGTTGATCGCGTGTTTGCCGTCGGGGGTGCACAGGCCGTGGCAGCATTGGCCTATGGCACTGACACCATTCCGCAGGTTGATAAGATCGTTGGCCCGGGTAATATCTATGTCGCCACAGCCAAGCGCATGGTTTTTGGAACGGTAGGTATTGATATGATTGCAGGGCCTTCTGAAATACTGGTGGTCTGTGATGGTGCTACTGATCCTGACTGGATTGCCATGGATTTGTTTTCACAAGCTGAGCATGATGAAGATGCGCAATCCATTTTGCTTTGCCCTGATGCGGATTTTATTGATCGCCTTGAAGCCAGTATCGAACGTCTGTTGCCGACGATGGAAAGAGCTGAAATCATCAGGCAGTCATTAGCTGAGCGTGGCGCATTGATCAAGGTCAGGGATCTGGATGAAGCCGTGGAGTTGGTGAACTATATCGCACCGGAACATCTGGAGTTGTCCGTTCAGGAACCAGAAGTCATGGCATCGAAAATCCGTCATGCCGGTGCTATTTTTATGGGACGTTATACTGCCGAAGCCCTGGGTGACTATTGTGCCGGGCCA
>Ga0316205_10001753_pt1 | contig 25393 bp, 22 predicted proteins | sample 3monthpyrite_MG_FD_204941 | JGI IMG/M metagenome (GOLD analysis project Ga0316205, IMG submission 204941) | Microbial mat bacterial communities from mineral coupon in-situ incubated in ocean water Damariscotta River, Maine, United States -... | ecosystem: Environmental > Aquatic > Marine >... | reverse complement strand
CCCCAGTTTTTCATTGCCTTTTTTCAGCCTTTTTAATTTCTTGGGTAATGGCTTTTGTCGTCGCGAGTTTGATCCCCAAAGATCTGGCGATTTTTTTGTTCACTGCAACAGAAAATTCATTTGGGTAATATTCTTTTTGATCAAATTTTTTATTTATGAAGAACAACCTGGTGATATTACTTATCTGGTTACTTATTTGTTCAGGTTGTGAATAAACAGCAGCGATAGCACCTGCTTTAACATAAGCTTGTGAGAAACCAATGATAGGCAGTTTGTTCCTATAGGCTAATAATAAAATACCTCTTATTGTGCTTTTGTTGTAGATGATAGGATCTGGAAGTGTCAACAATACATTCGACTTATTACTTAATGCTTTAAGGGAGGAGGTAAGTTCATCTGTATTTTTTATTTCTTCAATGTTTATCTGCTGAGAGGTTTTAATGGAATTTCTTTGCAATGATTTAGTCAAATCTTTTGTGTATGGGCCAAGTAATATGCCTGATTTTTTATTTGGACCTAAAAGTGCTGTAATTAAATTAAACTGACGATCTAAAGGCTGGTCTATAAGTATTCGACTCCAGTTGTTTTTGTGTGGGAATCTAGTTTGTAAGGATTTTGAAATATGCCTAGGTATTAGGGCGCTTAGTATAGGTGTACTAATATTGGTTTCCAGCAGAGTCTTAGTTGTCTGACTGCCTACAGCAATTAATAGAGAATATTTTTTTAAGGTTGTTATGTCTAATTGCTGTGGTTTTAGTATCATTTTGCTTACGAGGTAGCCTTGTTCAGGCAGCTTTAGTTGTAGATGATCAATAAGTTGCTGGCTAAAGCCTTGCGATTTTTGGTATACAATAAGTATGTTGTTATCAGTTGTGTTTGCATGAATATAATTAGTTGATAATAAAAAAATAATCACAATTACAAACCGCATAATTTCAGACACAAAGAATTTTAATGGCGTAAAACCATTAGTTCTTTGGTTGTCTATGCTGCAATTTGGTAATATGCCTTGAATCATTCCGTGTAATACTTTATTCCTGTAATATTGTCTGGTTAAGGTGAGAGCTCTTACCATTCAATTTACTGTTAATTATTCTACTTAATTGAACTTGAATGCAAGTTCAAAGTATCCTCTTCTGTCCTGTTCACTGCCTGGAATTTTAACACTTTGTTGTGCGGGCTCATTAAAGCTGGTTTGTGTATAATCAAAATGTGTCCCGCCCAGGTTTTGAACTATAAAAGAAAAATCGATACGTCCGCCAGATGTTTTGTGTGATTTTCGTATAACTAAATCGACTTTTGTATAGTCTTCAGCGGACCTGTCTTTATAGTCTTGAGTTGGGTCAGTCCGATTGCTGGTACGATCTAACCAGTCCATATCCTTTACATGATAAATGGAAAGGCTAGTGTTCAAGTTGCTCGCCCATTGTTTCATTAACATAATACCAAAGCTCTGCTTGGGTGAAGACTCTTCCAAACGTCCCACAATTCGTTCCTGATCTTTTGCAGAGAGGCCGGGCTCAGATATTTCAGCTGTTATCTCAACATAGGCATAATATGTATATAAGCGTAATTCAGGTGTTATTTGATAGTCACCATATGCCTCAAAGCCCTGTGTATCAGTCTTTGCTGCGTTATCAAAAAAAGCAGCGCCTGGGCTTCCTATAACACTTGAAGAGATATAGCCTGGATCAGTTGGGTCATAAGGTATACCAAGAGCAGTATTCAGGTTGTCTATGTTTTCATTGGGGACATTTTCTAATTGACTAATACCGGATATCAGAGAATTAATTTCATCTTTAAATAATTTAAAATCAATAACGAGTTTATTGTTAAGAAAGTTCATCATCCAGCCAAACTCGAAGCTGGTTATTTCTTCTGAATTGACATTTCCCGGAGAAAATATCTCAACATCCACGAGTTGATCGCTTCCTAGCATACCAACTATTGGGTCATTGGCTGCAAGTGGTTGTCCGTTATTTCTTGTTAGAACCTGTTCTAAAGCGACATAAGCTGATTCATCAAATATGGTAGGGGTTCGGGTTGCCTTTGATGCGCCTATTCTGAAAGTATGGTTATCAGTAAGGTGATGAATCAGGGCGAGTCTGGGGGCAACATCAGTGCCTGAAATGTCATTGTTTTCAATCATTAGGCCGGCATTTAACAGCCAGTCTTCTGTAAAACTGAATTCACCATGGGTGAATGCCCTGTATAATAAAAGACTATTATCAGCATTCGGGTCAAATACATTATTAGCGCCTACTTTATCGAGTCTAACACTGGTGCCCGAAACTAGCCTGAGTGATTCAAGGGGCTGGTAGTAGTATGAAATTTCTAAATCATGGCGTTCAGAAGTCAGGTCAAAGGTATCGTAAACATCAAATGAGTCGAGGCCTAAAGGTGATACATCAACGGTGCCTATAAATGATGATTCAAAACTATTAGTTGTATTGTAATAGTACTGAACAGATAAGCTTGTTTCATTTTCAAAATTGTGCTCAAGCCGGAGTTGTTGAAATGCAGTTTTCACTTCAAAGTCATTATCAATATCACCTACAAACTCTAGAATATCGCCGTAAGTGCTATCCTGTGCACCTCCAGCATAATAGAGCTGAGTTGATAAGTTAATTTGATAATCGAGACGATAACTCAGGTAATCTGTTTCAGTGAAGTCATTAAGCAGGTCGGTTCCAGAGTTGTTTTTTGTTCCTATTGAAACCCGATAGTCCAGATCATCAGACTGCCCGCCAAAGCGATAAAACACATCGGCTGTATCATGCGCCCCCACAGTACTCTTAATATAGTGCCCCTGATCTTCTGAAGCATGTTTAGTTGTTATACTGACGACCGCTAAAAAAGCGTTATTACCATAGGTAGAGGCATTTGGGCCTCTAATTACTTCCAGGCGTTCTATATCATCTATTGTTACTACGAGATCTGACCAGGAGACGCCTGCCAGGGTTGGCAAATAAACAGAGCGACCATCAATAATCAACTGTATGCGGCTAGACTCTCTATCGCTATGCCCATGATAAGTTGCTACGGGGTTATTTCCATTTAAATAACCGACTGTAAAACCCGGTACCAGTCTCAGAATGTCAGGGATAGTTTGTGCACCTGATGCATCAATCATTTGTCGATCTATTACTGTGGTTGCTACAGGCGATTCGTTAAGCGGTTGAGACAACCGTGTTGCTGAGATAATAACCGGCATATCATCCAGATACATCTCTTCTGAGCCAAGCATAGCAAAGGTATCATCTGAATTTACGGCTAACAGGCTTGTCGGTATTAGTAACAGTCCGAGAAAAGGTATATTTGAATTCATTTAGTGTTTACAGCGACTCACTGATTTAATTTTAGGAGGCCCCTAATTATGTGATAATGTTCTGAATTCCCCGAGGCGTTATGATTATAAAGTTGATTCTAGCAGCTTTTGTTGTAAAAACTAATTTTGAAAGTGACTAAATTTATGCATTCTGAAGAATTTCCTACCTTAGAAGACTTTGTCGGCAATACCCCGTTGGTACGCCTGCAACGGCTTGTACCTAATAATAATATTGTACTTGTTAAGCTGGAAGGTAATAATCCTGCGGGGTCTGTGAAAGATCGGCCTGCCATGAGTATGATCAAACTGGCTGAAGAACGGGGTGAAATTAAACCTGGCGATACCTTGATTGAAGCGACCAGTGGGAATACAGGAATTGCGCTCGCTATGGCGGCAGCCATTAAGGGGTATAAAATGATTCTAATTATGCCTGATAATATGAGTGAAGAACGTCGAGCCAGTATGAAAGCATATGGGGCTGAATTGATCAGTGTTACCCAGGAACAGAGCATGGAAGGTGCGCGTGACCTTGCTCTGCAGTTGCAGTCTGCTGGTAAGGGAATAGTGTTAGATCAGTTCAATAATCAGGATAACCCTGTGGCGCATTATGAAGGCACAGGCCCAGAAATTTGGCGTGATACTAAAGGCAAAATTACACATTTTGTAAGTGCAATGGGTACAACAGGCACCATTATGGGAACATCGCGTTACCTTAAAGAGCAGAATACTGAGATTCAAATAGTCGGTGTACAACCAGAAGAGGGCTCTAAAATACCCGGTATTCGTCGCTGGCCGAAGGAGTATCTCCCCGGTATCTTTGATGAAAATCGTGTTGATTTGATGATAGATATTGGACAGCACTTAGCAGAGGAAACCACTCGACGATTAGCTTCTGAAGAAGGTATCTTTTGCGGAATTTCTTCTGGAGGCGCAGTTGCAGCCGCATTAAAACTGTGTGAACAGGTTGAAAATGCGGTCATCGTATCTATCATTTGTGATCGTGGGGATCGTTATCTATCAACGGGCGTTTTCCCTGCTTGAAATTAAACTCAATAGTTAGTTTATTAGTACAGAAATATTATAAGTTCAGTTGTTTTTTAGCGAACTGATACTTGAATTACAGAAAGAATTTATTATATGTCAAAAAGAAGAGCACGTAGAAAACGCCTGCCTGAAGAACTTATTGAAGCGACTATAGAGTCATTAAGTCCAGAAGGTAGAGGCGTTGCGCATATTGAAGGCAAGGTTGTATTTATTGATTTTGCACTTGCAGGCGAAGTTGTAGAGTTTAAATACAGTCGAATGAGCAAAAAATTTGATGAAGGTCGCGCTGTAAATATATTAAAAGCGGCAGCAGATAGAGTTGAACCTATTTGTGAGCACTTTACCGTGTGTGGTGGTTGCAGTATGCAGCATCAGAATCATGAAGCACAGATACACAGTAAGCAGGATGCGTTGACTCATCAGTTTAAGTATCTGGGGCAAGTGGAAGCAAAAAGAATTTTACCGCCATTAAGAGGGCCGGTTAAACACTATCGGCAAAAAGCTCGATTAGGTGTGAAATATGTACATAAAAAAGACAAAGTGCTGGTTGGCTTTCGCGAAAAAGGAAACTCCTTTTTAGCTGATATACTCAATTGTCCCGTATTACATGAATCAGTGGGTTTGCGTATTACAGATTTATCTAATTTGTTGGTAACAATGAAAGCCAGGCAAAGTATCCCACAGATAGAAGTTGCAGTAGATGATACAAAAACAGCTCTGGTTTTTCGACATCTTGAAGAATTGTGTGAAAGTGACAAAGTCGCTTTAATTGATTTTGCTAAAAAGAATGGTTTACAAATCATGTTGCAATCCGGTGGGCCGCATACCATAACGCCTTTGTGGCCTGAAGACCCGCCAGCTTTAAGTTATACATTAGAAGAGCAGCAGGTCACAATTGAATTCCAGGTTAATGATTTTACTCAGGTAAATAGTGAAATTAACCAGTCAATGGTGAGTAATGCGTTGCAAATGTTAGAACTGGATCCACAAGATAAGGTATTAGACTTGTTTTGTGGTCTGGGTAACTTTACTCTGGCAATGGCAAGGCAGTGTGCAGAAGTTATCGGGGTCGAAGGCGCAGAAAGTATGGTCGTTAAGGCTCGAGAAAATGCACAGCGAAATAATATTGAAAATTGTGAATTTTTTGCCGCAGATTTATCTCAGGATATATCAAATGAAATGTGGTTATGCAAGGCGGGTGTTAATCAGACTTACGATAAAATATTGCTCGACCCGCCTAGATCGGGTGCTATGGAAATGCTCAAATATATTGGTAAATTAAATGCAAAGCGAATTGTTTATGTTTCCTGTAATCCGGCAACACTGGCACGGGATTCGCGTGTATTAGTACATGAGCATGGTTATACATTGGAAAGTGCGGGAGTAATGGATATGTTTCCACACACCGCACATGTGGAATCAATCGCTTTGTTTACTAAAGTTATTTAATTATTCATGAAAGACATTTTGAAAAAGTTAGAAAAGATAATTAAACAGCATGCTGCTGAGCAAATTATGCCCCGTTATAATCAGGTGGCGTACAGGTTTAAGCAAGATGGTAGTCTGGTGACCGAAGCTGACTCTGAAATGCAAAAAGCGATGATTGTTAGCCTGCAACAACATTGGCCTCAATACGTAATACTAGGCGAAGAAATGGAAGAAGCAGAGCAGCAACGACAACTGGATAGTGATGCTGCAGGACTGTGGGTATTGGATCCGCTTGATGGCACCAGTAATTTTGCCAGCGGAATTCCCGTTTTCTCTGTTTCAATAGCATTAGTTATAAACTCTGAAGTTGTGCTGGGGCTGATTTATGATCCGAATAGAGATGAAACGTTTACTGCGATTAAAGGGGAGGGTGCCTGGTTGAATAATCAGCCTTTGAAGAGTCAAACTGAAAGAGGCTTCTTACATCAATGCACGGCACAAATTGACTTTAAACGACTTAAACCTGAGATGCGGGTTTGCCTTTCACGTGAGCATCCTTATGCTTCACAGCGCAATTTTGGCTCGGGTGCGTTAGACTGGTGCTGGTTAGCGGTAGGGCGTTGCCAGATTAATATACATGGCGGGCAAAAACTTTGGGATTATGTGGCCGGTCAGCTAATTTTAACTGAAGCAGGTGGTTACGCTAAAACATTTGGTGGCGACAAGGTATTTAAAAAGACATTAGCTCCCAGGTCTGTTATGGCTGCCGTAAATCTAACCTTATTTAAACAATTGCAAAAATACCTGACTTCATTGGAATGCAGGAAATAGTCAATATTCGGGTGAGTCTTAATGCCGAAGATTTTAACAAATTAAAGAGATAAAATATAAAATGAAAGCATTTGTAATCAATGAAGATCAAATAAAGAACGCAGTCATGATGCTGGCGGGTGCTTTACTTTTTGCCTTTATATTAGGTTATTATTTTGGCTCTCAACCATCGTCAACTGTAGAGTTACCATTACCGGTAAACCAGAATGCAGATTCAGAAGAAGATATTGCTCAGGCCGAAAATGATGTTGGTCAGGAAAATATAATCGCTGTATCTGAAAAGCAAGATGAAGCTGCTGAAAAAAAACGTTTACTGCAGAAAAAAGAAATGGCTGCAAAAAAAGCGGCTGAAAAAAAAGAACAAGCCAAAAAGGAAGCAGCTAAAAAAGAGCTAGCCCGAAAGGAAAATCTTAAGAAAGAAGCAGCTAAAAAAGAACTGGCTCGAAAAGAAGCGGCTAAAAAAGAGAAGGCTCGAAAAGAGAAGGCTCGAAAAGAGCTCGCTAAAAAAGAGTTGGAGAAACAAGAATTAGCAAAAAAGGAACTAGCAAGAAAAGAAGCTGCTGAAAAAGAAAAAAAATCGGCGCAAATAAAATCAAATGAGGCTGGATCTGATATAAATGATGTGCAAATGCCTTTAGATTCAGATGATGCTGATGTTGAGAAAAAAGTTTACTCAATACAGGCGGGAATGTTTGCTAGTGAAGCTAACGCAAATAGTTTTATCGATAAACTGGCCGCTAAACAGTTTGATGCATATGTGAGTAGTTTTATGTCTAGTTCAGGCACTACAAAATACAATGTTCGAGTAGGGCGATTTGCAGAACGAGATCAGGCAAGACTGTTACTGAAGGAGTTTCAAAAATCTTTTTCATCACCTGCGTATGTGGTAATAACACGATAGCTTAATGTATAAATTAATTTGCTTTGATTTAGACGATACGCTCTGGCCTTGTATGCCAACTATACAGTTTGCAGAACAAACACTTTACAGCTGGTTAAGTGAGAATAAACCTGAGATTACGCAAGTTTATGACATTGAACAGTTGCGTGCAAAACGTAAGCTGCTTATTCAGCAACAACCAGAATTAATGCATGATTTATCAGCAGCAAGAAAAGTGCATTTGAAACAGTTAGCGGCTGAAACAGGTGATACAGATGCATGGGTGGAGGCAGCGTTTGATGTGTTTTATGAGGCGCGACAAAAAGTAGATCTGTATGACGATGTACTACCTGTTTTGTCTGAATTGAAAAACAACTATATCTTAGCTGCTTTAACCAACGGTAATGCTCATATCAGTAAAACGGGCTTATCAGACTATTTTGATTTTCAGGTTTCAGCTGCGGATGTGCAAGCTTCAAAACCTGACCCGGCGATGTTTGTTACTGCTATGAAAATGGCTAGTGTGAGCCCGCAACACACCATACATGTCGGAGATCACCCATTGCATGATATTCAGGGAGGCAGAAATGCCGGTATTGATACTGTCTGGCTTAAGCGATTCGCTCAAACCTGGAATCGTGGTGAGCCGGAACCAGATCAGCAATTTGATAATCTGAATCAGTTTTATAGCTGGCTGTCTGAACTGAAATAAGCCCGGATTGCATTAATTAACCGTCCTGATATTTATGTGGCTGCCATCATCATATATAATGCCCTGCTCAATTAACCCAAAATGAATTTTAATGAAGTATAAAACTGACGATTTACGCATATCCGGCCTGCAGGAAGTACTGCCTCCAGAAGAGTTACACAGAGAGTATCCCATAACAGATGCCGCATCTGATACGGTGCATGTGGCTCGTCAGGCTATACATGAAATACTTCAGTCAGAGAGTGATCGGCTGCTCGTTATTGTAGGTCCCTGTTCCATACACGATACTGAAGCAGGCAGAGAATATGCGCGTTTATTAAAACCGCTTATTGATGAGCTGGCTGACGATCTATGTATTGTTATGCGTATTTACTTTGAAAAACCGCGTACAACTGTGGGTTGGAAAGGGTTAATAAACGACCCACATCTGGATGATAGTTTTAATATAAATCATGGTCTTCGTCAGGCTCGTAGTTTATTGCTGGATATTGCCGATATGGGGATACCTGCTGGAACAGAGTATCTGGATTTAATTAGCCCCCAGTATATTTCTGATCTGGTTAGCTGGGGTGCGATCGGTGCCAGAACAACTGAGAGTCAGGGGCACCGTGAACTGGCTTCAGGCTTGTCCTGCCCGGTTGGCTTTAAAAATGGAACGGATGGTGGCCTAAAAGTAGCAATTGATGCAATACAGGCAGCTTCACGGCCACATGTTTTTATGTCGTTAACCAAGCAGGGGCACTCAGCTATTTTCTCTACTACAGGAAATGAAGATTGTCATATTATCTTACGTGGCGGTAAAGCACCTAATTATGATGCTGAGAATGTAAAACAGGCTGCGCAACAATTACAGGCAAACGGGCAGAGTTCGCATTTAATGGTTGATTGTTCTCACGCGAACAGTGAAAAAGATCATAATCGTCAGTTGGACGTATGCCGTAACGTCGCCGGGCAAATAAGCTCAGGTAATAACGATATTATGGGTGTGATGCTTGAGAGCCACCTGGTATCAGGTCGCCAGAACGTAGATGATAAAAATAATTTAACCTACGGACAAAGCATAACGGATGCGTGCATTGCATGGGATGAAACAGAGGTTTTATTAAGGGAGTTGGCTGAAGCTGTCAGGGCAAGAAGAAAGGTATAATTTTACAGGTTTAGTTCCTGTTAAGTTGGTGCAGGTCGCTTATTCATTAATCGAATGATTATGACAGCTCATGTTTCCACAGTCTTTAGTGCAACTAACTTGTTGATCAATAATGATTTTTTGAAGCTGATCATGGTTAACTGTTTTTACAGAACGGCCTGTTTTTGAGTCAAGCAATCGTAGACTAAGGTTAGGACAGTCAAGTAGCGTCTCTATCAAATCATTCATGTTTGGTTCCCTGGAGGTTCTCTAAATGAGAATTATACTCATTTGGGTGATTTAATCAATTATATTGATTGGTTTTTCGTCTAACCAGGCATTTATATTGGCAACAACCTGATCAGCTATTTTCTGTGAATCTTGTGCATTCTCTCTATCAAGGCCGGGAACATTACAGATAATTATCCCTCTTTCCTGGGCAGCTGCTTTATCAATATGTTCACTATTTTCACCTGAAGTAATAATTAATTTTAATTTGAATGACTCTTTAATAACTTTTGCATTTATAGGTGTATTAGTGCTGATAATAATATCTGCACGCCAGCAACGCTCTTCTAACTCATTTTCAGGTAAAGCAACAAATTGTGACCAGCCAAATTTTGGTAAGTTAACTTCAGGAAAATCCGGGTCTCCTGTTAACTGTCCACTATCAACCATCACTATATTCATTCAAAATCTCTTTATATATAAAATTGCTGATTGTATGATGGCACAACTTAATTACCTTTGAACAATTAATAATTTTATGACCACCATATTAAAATCCGACAAACTAAATCAGGTTTGTTATGACATTCGTGGCCCTGTATTACAGGAAGCCAAGCGCCTGGAAGAAGAAGGCCACAGTATTACCAAATTAAATATAGGTAACCCTGCGCCTTTTGGCCTGTGTGCACCAGATGAGATTATTCAGGATGTGATGCGTAATCTGGTTAATTGTCAGGGGTATTCAGATTCAAAAGGTGTGTATTACGCTCGTAAAGCAGTCATGCAATATTGTCAGGAGAAGGGCTTTCCTGATGATGTAGATGTAGATGATATCTTCATCGGTAATGGGGTCAGCGAATTAATCGTCATGTCAATGCAGGCATTATTGAATAATGATGACGAAATGTTAATTCCAGCACCGGATTACCCTTTATGGACTGCGGCTGTTAGTTTGTCGGGTGGAAACCCTGTTCATTATATGTGTGATGAAGAGAATGAGTGGCAGCCTGATATTGCTGATATAGAAAGTAAAATCACGCCTAAAACCCGTGGTATTGTTGTTATCAACCCTAATAACCCAACCGGTGCGGTATATACAAAACAAACACTGCTTGCGTTACTTGAAATTGCTCGTAAACATAATCTGATTGTTTTCGCAGATGAAATTTATGACAAGATAATCTACGACGAAGCAGTACATATAGCTTTAGCCTCATTGGCTGATGATTTGTTAATGATGAGTTTTAATGGGTTATCAAAATCTTATAGAGTTGCGGGGTTCCGTGCCGGTTGGATGGTTATCAGCGGCGCTAAAGATCATGCGCGTGATTTTATTGAAGGTATGGAACTACTGGCATCAATGCGATTATGCTCAAACGTACCGGGGCAGCATGCAATTCAAACTTCGTTAGGTGGTTATCAAAGTATTAACGATCTGGTCAAACCAGGTGGCCGCTTATATGAGCAAATGGATTACAGTTGGAAGATGTTGAATCAGCTGGAAGGTATCAGTTGTGTAAGGCCGAAAGGTGCCTTGTATTTATTTGCAAAACTGGACCCTGAGATATACAGAATTGAAGATGATCAAAAGTTAATTTTACAATTATTACAACAGGAAAAAGTTTTGTTAGTGCAGGGTACAGCGTTTAACTGGCCCAAAAAGGATCATTTTAGATTAGTTTTTCTATCTCGAAGAGAAGATATGGATGGCGTAATGGAAAAGATGGATCGTTTTTTAAGGAATTATAGGGAAAATAATTAAGATCCAGCAAACCCGGAAGCGCTAGCTTTCCCATAACAATAGTCCCGGTGTTGAAACTGGGATTATTGCTATGAATTAATGTTTGTTAAATCATTTCTATAAATACAAAATCATCTGCTTTGCAGGGTTTTAATAAAGTCACATCCGTAACCGCATGTGCCCATATATTGGCTTTTGTATCTAGACGAATTTCATCCCCCTGAGATGCGGGTGTTTTTCCAAACCCTATAGCAATGATGCTTCCATCAGCCCAGAAAGCTATCTCACCAGCTTTGACTACATCTTTTGCATCGTCTTCCAGCTCTGCCATTACGGGTGTTTCAAAATACACCTCTTGCCCCCATGTAGATGCCTTGCTGCCAAAAGGAAGTGCATCTTTAATATTTCTGGCAGTGGGGGTGTCGAGTAGTTTGGCTTCTATTTTAACTTTACCGACGGTTATTAGAATTTTGTCACTCATATTTTTTAACTCTATATTAAATCTAGTTCTGTATTGGGAGGAAGTAGCACAGGCTATGCCTGCGCAGTCAGCTTGTAGTTGAATTATATCAGATTATGGCTGAAGGCGAGTTATTAGCCAGGTGCCTGTATCATCCCTTGAATAAGTAAAACGATCATGTAATCTGTTTTCACGCCCTTGCCAAAATTCAAAGGAATCTGCCAGTAATCGGTAACCACCCCAGCTTTCAGGTCTATCTACTGCATCGGCATTGATTGTTTTAAGCTGTTCTAATTTATTTTCCAATGTCTCTCGAGAATCAATTGGCTGACTCTGATTGGATGCCGCGGCACTGAACTGGCTTTCCAATGGACGAGAGTGGAAGTATTCTTCGGCCTCCTTAGCGCTTAATTTTTCAACTTTACCCTGAATTTTTACCTGGCGATCGACATCACGCCAGTAAAAAAGCAGACAAGCTTGCGGGTTATCTAATAGCTGCTGCCCTTTGTGACTGGCATAATTGGTATACCAGCTTAAACCAGACTCATCGATTTGTTTTAGTAATACAATACGTGCATCGGGCATGCCATTTTTATCAGTCGTTGAGAGTGTCATACAAGTGGCATCTTTAAACTCTGCCTGCTTGGCCTGTTCCAGCCAAAGTGTCAATTGTTCAATAGGGTTCGGATTTAACTGCTTTTTGCTTAAGCTGCTAAAATCATATTCACGACGGGTATCAGCGAGTGTTGTCATAGTCTTTTTTCGAAAATGTAAAGTGTGAAGCTTAAAATATTTTTAAAGTATAAATATTGATCTAAGCCTATTTAAACGCAGTCAGGAAAAGCATAAACAAAAATCTGTTTCGAAGAATCAAAGAAAAGCTCTGTCATAGTAAATGAGCAGCATCCCCGAAGTTCCAATTTCATACAGTAACGACAAGGAGGGCTGCCCACCCTCGGGGTCGGACCCGCATCTTCAAGCGGCTCCGACCCCTAAACCCATACCACGTAAAAAAACAGAGCCTATAACCTAAACTTCAACCGCAAATAAATCATGCTCACTTGAGTCAGTAATCTTTACATCAATCAATGTGCCGGCTTCATATTGTTTATCTGAGTCTACAAATACCAGTCCATCAATTTCAGGGGCATCGGCTTTACTGCGCGCGATAATACCTTCATCATCAATATCATCGACCATAACCTGCATGGTTTGTCCGACTTTTTTGCTTAATTTATTAGCGCTGATTTCAGCCTGTAATTCCATAAACCGTTGCAAACGATCCTGCTTTATATCTTCTGGAACCTGTTCTGCAATATGGTTAGCCGTAGCGCCCTCAACAGGGGAATAAGCAAAGCAGCCTACGCGATCAAGATCGGCTTCTACAAGAAAGTCGAGTAGCTCTTGAAAGTCATCTTCAGTCTCGCCGGGGAATCCCGCAATAAAAGTACTACGTAGAGTGATATCCGGACATATTTCACGCCATTTTTTTATGCGAGCCAATACATTTTCAGAGCTGGCAGGGCGTTTCATTGCACGTAAAACACTCTTGCTGGCATGCTGAAAAGGAATGTCCAGATAAGGAAGAATCTTACCTTCTGCCATTAATGGAATTACATTATCAACATGGGGGTAGGGGTATACATAATGCATGCGAGTCCATATACCAAGTTCCCCTAAATTATTTGCCAGATCTTCAAATTTTGTTTTAATCGGGCGGCCATTCCAGAAATCAGTCTGGTACTTCATGTCTACACCATAAGCACTGGTATCCTGAGATATAACCAGCAGTTCTTTAACACCACTATTCACCAGGTTTTCAGCCTCTGTCATTACTTCGCCAATAGGTCGACTAACCAGATCCCCCCTTAATGAAGGGATGATGCAGAAAGTACAACGGTGGTTGCAGCCCTCAGAGATTTTTAAATAAGCATAATGTTTTGGGGTGAGTTTAATTCCTGCAGGGGGTATCAGGCTGGTGTAAGGGTCATGTAATGGCGGTAAATGTTCATGAACCGCCTCTAATACTTCGTTAGCTGCATGCGGGCCAGTCACTGCTAATACCTGAGGATAATTGTTTGAAACAATATCGCCTTTGGCGCCCAGACAACCCGTGACAATGACTTTACCATTTTCATTTAGAGCTTCACCTATCGCGTCAAGTGACTCTTCAACAGCGTCATCAATAAAACCGCAGGTATTAACCACAACAATATCCGAGCCTTCATATGACGGGCTAATCGCGTAACCTTCAGCGCGTAATTTGGTAATAATCTGTTCTGAATCGACCAGTGCTTTAGGGCAGCCAAGGCTAATGAAACCGACTTTTTTTGAGTTTTGGGGTGTATCTTTATCTGATATGGATGACATGGAGTTTAAACTTGTTAAATAACTAAAAAGCTATTTTAACAGGCTAAGAGAATTATTGCTCATACTGTGATATATCCTACAAAGTTTTAAGCGTATGTTTGGTTGAATGTGGTACCAGTGCAATAATGAGCAAATGCATGATGCGTGTTTTTATGTGCCTCTGGGCAAGGGAAAAAATATGACTTTAAAATGTAGTGACCATAGCTTAACCGGACATTGTAATGACTTTGTACAAGGTCTGGATCACCTGAAGGAATATTCAGTTCCGCAGGCTTTACATGATTTTCAACGTGCGTATGACGCCGCTCCTAATGATGATATTTATCATAATAAGTATGCTTCTTTTTGTGGTTTGGCACGTGTTTTAACCGGAGACAGGGCGGGCGTTGAGTTATGCAGAGATGCAGCAAGGCTGGAGTCTACAGATGGCGATGTCTATCTCAATCTGGCTTATGCTGAATTACATATGAAAAGTCGAAAGCGCAGTATTAAAACCTTAGAAAAAGGTTTATATGTAGACTGTCATCATCCGGGGTTAAATAAACTTCAGAAACATCTGGGAACTCGTTCAAAACAGGTTATATCATTTATTTCCAGAGACAGTTTATTAAATAAAACCTTAGGTAAATTTTCACGTAAAAAAAGCCCGGTGCAAAACTGGACATTTCAGCAATTATTATAAAATTTAATAATGGGGCGGGGGGCTTTCTTCACTAGAAGATAAAATATTATTCTCACCGTTCGATTTTATTTTGTCATCCATTTGTTTTACTTTCTCAAGTAAGGCACTAAGTAGTTTGTCCTGTTCGTATACAATTTTATCTAAAGATAAAATATGCTCTTCCTGGTGAGTGAGTCGTATCTCAAGATCCACTATTTTTTCCTGTAGAGCATTTTCGGATAAAGCGTTCATGGAGCTTTTACTTCATTAGTGCTTTCATTATATATTTCATCTTCATGTTTAACCCATAAAGATGTTGCTCCTGCAACGCCTGCTGGCATCGCAATCAGGTTTAATACGGGGATACTGGTAAATAACATAACGCCGCCGCCAAAACCGAGAGACAGACTGCGTTTTGAAATGGCCTGTTTATTTATATCTTTAAAAAATTTATTATGATTGGCCATTGGGTAATCAAGGTACTCAAGTGATAACATCCATGCGCCGAACATGAGCCAGATAAAAGGCGCGGCAAGATTAATAACCGGTATTAATGTAATTATAAATAACAGTACCCACCATTTTATAAAATAAAGTAATTTACCTAGTTCTGAGCCAATACTGCGTTTGATCATTTCTGATGTGGGATAACTCGGGCCTGTATCTAATGGCTGGCCGGTTAAATGCTTTTCAACTTTCTCGGCCAGTAAACTATTAAAAGGCGCAGCAATTAAATTGGCTAAAAAAGTAAAAGTATAAAATATTACCAGAAGAATCATAACTGAGAATAATGGCCATAATAACCAGATTAAAGCGGTTTCTAACCAGCTTAACCAGTCGGGAAAATCGGGTAGTAAACTGTTCATCCATTCATCAAATTTAATCAGTAAGTACCAGGTAGCACCACCAAATAATGCTACATTGATACTTAATGGAATCACCACAAAACGGCGTAAGCCGGGTTGAGTTATTAATTTTAAGCCACTAAAAATATAGCCGAAGCCAGAGAGTAAGTTTGCAATCATAATATGTCTATTATTTCGTTTGTTTTATCGTTTGTTTATGGATGCGTTAGCTGAGTAAGTTTGTCCATTAGTACTTAAAAAAATAGTTATAGCCGCTCAATGCTAACAGCGCGCTACCATAGCATGCTTCACTAAATTCTGCCTGTTTTACCTTCACTCCCAGAGCTGATTCACGTATTTCACGCCAGGCTGTGTTTTTGCTTCCACCACCTGCTGTTTCTACCTGAGTTGGGTAAGGGGCGCCTAATTGATGTAATTTTTGGTAACCCTCAAGCTCAATCTGGCTAATACCTTCTAATATAGCCTGAAAGTATTCGAGTTGAGTGTTTGCTTTTGGTTCCAGCCGAGGTTGCAAACTTGCATTATTAACAGGAAAACGTTCACCTGGCTGAACCAGTGGGTAGTAATTTAGAGCTGTAGGCTGTTCAGGTTTTAATTGTTTGCTGAATTCATCAATCTGCTTTTGGCTAAAGTAATGGTCTAACACTGCACCGCCAGTGTTGGATGCTCCACCGGCAAGCCAGTAATCACCCAGTTTATGGCTATAAATCCCATACTCTGCTGCGGAAACGGGTTTTTCGGTGATAATTTTTAGCACTAGAGTACTACCTAAAGAAGTCACTGCATCACCAGGTCGGTCGGCTCCTGTGGCAATAAAGGCAGCAATACTATCTGTAGTGCCGCTGACTATTTGACAGTTTGGGTTAAGGCCAGTACGTATAAACAAATCACTTTTTATAGATGTAATTTTTCGACCAGGCGGGATGACTTCAGGTAGAAGTTCACGTCTTATATTAAGCTGGTCTAACCAGTCGGGCCAGCAGGTCAGTTGTGGGTCATAACCCGTCTTTAAGGCGTTGTTTTCATCGCTAATATCAAAACGTCCACAGAGCTTGCCCACAATCCAGTCGGCCTGATGGCACAGGTGTGAAGCCTGGGGGTACTGTTCTTGCAAATATAGTAACTTTGCCAACCCTGAACTGCTGCCATGAACAGCGCTATTAATGGGGGCCAAGGCCTTAATCTGCATTGCTTGCTCAGTGCAGGAGGCGTCGTTATACATAAGTGCCGGTGCTAGTGGTGTACCGGCAGTATCACAAAGCAGAACCGTACCCGAGGTGCCATTAACCGAAATAGCCTGAACCTGTGAGGCATCAATCGTGTTTAATAACTCATTCAATACCTGTTGTGTGGCTTGCCACCAAAGTTCGGCAGCCTGGGTGATTGACTTCTGTTTTATTATAGGTGCGGGCAAGGTTGTATTGCAGGTATGAAGTAGCTTTTTGGTGTGACTAATAGCACAGGCTCTTATGCCTGAGGTGCCAATGTCAATGCCGATGTATAAGGGGTAGGTCATGTGTGGGTATTATGCGGGCATGGAGTGGGGTGTCAATTTTGGTTTTAAGTTCTTTTAGGGCTGTGCGGTATGGGTTTAGGGGTCAGAGTCGCATAAAGACGCGGGTCTGACCCCGAGGGAAGTGTGCTGTTGATTAAATTATTTCTATGGAAGCACTACTGGTTCTGGTGCTACCCAACCTTCTTGCCGATGCTCTGCAACTACTGTTGTGTAAACGCCACCGCGCACATTAAATTCAGCCGTTATTCTCATAAAACGGGGATCGGTAGCCTCTACCAGGTCACTCAAAATCTGGTTAGTGATATCTTCATGGAATGCACCTTGTTCACGAAATGACCACATATAGAGTTTGAATGATTTAAGTTCAACGCACTTTTTGTCCGCAATATAATCTAAATGGATGGTCGCGAAGTCAGGCTGACCTGTTTTTGGGCAGATGCAAGTGAACTCGGGCGTATGGATGCGGATGGTGTAATCGCGCTCTGGACGGGGGTTATCAAATGTTTCCAGATCTTTTGTTGGCTGTGTGCTCATGAGTTTCTCTATATTAAGTGTAAATTTTGGCGGCATTATACAATGAAATTGATATACTAGGCGGCTTGAACCTGAAATTTAGTTGTTGGGCTGTGGTCTATGGCTAATGGTGGTATCAGGTCGAATAATCAGATCAAATAAAAATTTAAATAACGGGTTATAAATGCGTTTAAGCAAAATCAAACTGGCGGGCTTCAAATCTTTCGTAGACCCCACCACCATTGAGTTTCCATCAAATCTAAACGGTATCGTAGGGCCAAATGGCTGTGGTAAGTCAAATACCATTGATGCGGTGAGATGGGTAATGGGTGAATCATCGGCCAAGCACTTGCGTGGTGCGTCGATGGACGATGTTATTTTCAGTGGATCCTCATCTCGTAAACCCGTAGGTCAGGCGTCTGTAGAGCTGATCTTTGATAATAGTGAAGGCAAACTGGAAGGGCCTTATGCCACATTCACTGAGATTGCCGCCAAACGCATGGTGACCCGAGATGGACAGTCAAAGTATTTTCTAAATGGTAGTAAGTGCCGTCGTCGTGATATTGCGGACCTATTTCTGGGTACCGGTTTAGGCCCGCGTAGTTATGCGATTATCGAGCAGGGTATGATCTCTCGTTTAATTGATGCTAAACCCGAAGAATTACGCTCATTTTTAGAAGAAGCGGCAGGCATTTCTAAATATAAAGAACGTCGTCGTGAAACGGAAACCCGTATACGTCATACACGTGAAAACCTGGAACGTTTAGATGACTTACGTGAAGAAATTGATAAACAGTTAGAGCGTTTACAGCGTCAATCTCGCACGGCTGAAAAATATAAAGAGCTTAAAATCGATGAGCGAAGGCTAAAAGCGGAGCATCTGGCACTACGCTGGAAAGAATTGCACGGGCAGATGGAAAACCGTGAGCAGGCTATTGAAGAGCAGGAAACTCGTTTGCAGGAAGTGATTGCCGAGCAGCGCGCTGTTGAATCAGAGTTAGAGACCCTTCGAGAACAGCGTGTAGAACAAAATGAATCTTTAAATGCGGTGCAGGCACGTTTTTATAGTTTGGGTTCAGAAATTTCACGTATTGAACAAACTATTCAACATGAAAAAGAAATTCTTAGTCGTCAGCAAAATGATCTAAATGAACTGGAAAGTGCGCTGGGTGAAATTCAGCAATCGTTAGAGTCGGATCGTGAGCAGTTAGAAGAAATTGATCTGGTGTTGAGTGAGGCTGAGCCGAAGCTTGAAATGCAGCGTGAATCACAACAGGCAGTAAATGAACACTTGCATGAAGCAGAGCAAGCTATGCAGGAATGGCAAAGTGCCTGGGACCAGCATAACGAACAGGCTGCACAGCCCTCACAAACTGCTCAGGTTGAACGAACTCGTATGGAGCAGCTTGAGAAGCACGTACTGCAGTTAAAACAACGCCAGGAAAAAGTAGAAGAAGAAAAGCGTAAAGTTGTTGGTGATGATTTAGAGATTGAATTAGAGCAGTTACGTGAGCAAAGCGAAACCGCAGAAATGAAAAAATCAGAAATGCAGGATAAAGTTTCTGATGTGATTGAGCAGATTCGAAATCAACGTGAAAAATCAACTCAGTTTGGTCGCGATGAAGATGATTTACGTCGTCAGTTAAATGAAAGCCGAGGACGTTTGGCTTCATTGGAAGCTTTACAGAAAGCTGCTCTGGGTAAAAATGAAAATGCTGTTGGTGGTTGGTTAGAAAAACACGGCTTATCTAATAACTCTCGTCTGGCCGAAAACATAGAAGTAGATGCGGGTTGGGAAAAAGCAGCAGAAACTGTATTAGGTTCACATCTTGAAGCGGTTTGTGTGGATGGTATGGATAGTGTGGCACAGGTACTCGGTGATTTAGAACAGGGTAATCTGAATTTGTTTGACACCTCTGCATCAGCAACACTTAAAGAAGAAAGCGCAAGTTTATCCAGCAAAATTAAATCATCAGTTTCATTAGCCGGTATCTTGAATGGCGTAAAAGCGGCGGATGACTTGAACCAGGCTTTAGCTATGCGCGCTTCTTTAAATTCTAATGAATCAGTTATTACCGCTGATGGAATCTGGTTAGGTCAGTCATGGTTGCGAGTGGCTCGCGATAAAGATGAAAAGTCGGGTGTATTAGCACGTGAACAGGAAATTAAAGAGCTGCAGCAAGTCTTAGAAGAGCAGGATATGACGCTTGAAGAGCTGGAAGTGCAAATTCAGGATGCGCGGGCTCAGCTACAAAATTTAGAACAACAACGTGAGCAATGGCAGGCAGAGTTAAATAATACTCACAGTCAGTGTGCACAGATTCAAGCGCAGTTAACGTCTGGGCAGTCTAAATTAGAGCAACTACTAAGTCGTAACCAAAATCTGCAGGAAGAATCTGTAGAAATAACAAAAAATATTGAACGTCAGCAAGATGAAATGGAAGAAGCACGTCGTAAGCGTAATGAAGCGATGACGCAAATGGAATCTCTTTCACGTGAGCGTGATGAATTAACGGGTAAACGTGAAAGTTTACAAAATCAGTTAATTGAAGCCCGTAGCAAAGCACAGAGTGAGAGAGAATCTGTGCATGAGTTAGCTATTCAAATTGAATCTCGCCGAACATTAAAGCGAAATTTAGAGCAGAACATTGAGCGTATGGCACGCCAGTTAGAATCACAACAGCAACGTCGTGAAGAGTTAACTGAAAGTCTGCAAACAGTACAGTCGGGTGAAGATAAAGCGGAAGAGCTGGAAACATTACTTGAAGAAAGACTGCAGGTTGAAGAGCAGTTAACTGAAGCGCGACGTTCTGTTGAAACCATTGATAATAGCTTGCGTCAGCTTGAACAGAAACGAAATGAGTTTGATCAAAAGTCTCAGATGATTCGTTCAAGCCTGGAGCAGGCACGTTTAAATACTTCAGAAGTTAAAGTGCGCAGTCAGACTGTTCAGGAGCAACTGGCAGAAACTGATTATAAAGCAGAAGACCTGCTTGAAGAGTTAGGAGAAGATGCGAGCATTGATGTCTGGTCTCGTAAGGTTGAAGAAATTGCGCAGCGTATTTCACGCCTTGGACCAATTAATCTTGCGGCAATTGAAGAGTTTGAAGAACAGAGTAAACGTAAAGAGTATTTGGATTCTCAGCACGGGGATATTATTGAAGCGCTGGAGACTCTGGAAGCAGCAATTGCAAAAATCGATAAAGAAACTCGTACTAAATTTAAAGAAACCTATGAACATGTTAATGCCAGAATTCAGGAAATGTTCCCGCGACTGTTTGGTGGAGGACAGGCGTATCTTGAATTAACCGGTGATGATTTACTCGATACGGGTGTGGTAGTAATGGCTCGACCACCGGGCAAGCGTATTAGCCATATCCAGTTAATGTCAGGTGGTGAAAAAGCGCTGACAGCTGTCGCTCTGGTATTTGCTATCTTTGAATTGAACCCCGCACCTTTCTGTATGCTAGATGAGGTTGATGCTCCGCTAGATGAAGCAAATGTAGGGCGTTTCTGTTCACTGGTTAAGGCTATGTCAAAAACAGTACAGTTTATATTCATAACTCACCATAAAGTTACTATGGAAATGGCGCAAACGATGAGTGGTGTAACTATGCGTGAGGCGGGTGTATCACGTCTGGTTTCAGTAGATATCGAAGAAGCCGCAAAAATGGTGGAAAGCGCGTAAAGGTTAATTCATGGAAATGGAATACTTACGTTGGATATTGTTAGGCGCTGCAATTATTTTAGTCGTTGCAGTGTATTTTTTTAGCCGTGGGCGAAGTAAAAAAGATCAATACCAGTCATCACTTGATGCAGCCAATGATATACCTTCGTTTACCGCGGATAAAGAAACAGAAAACGAATGGATGCACGGAGTAGGTCCTGTGCGAGTAGTTTCAGCTGAACGTGATGAGCCGGCTACTCAATTAAATCAGAATGATGTTAAATTTTCTGCAACAGAAAGTGATGATTTTAAAACAAACCCTGAAAAAGAAACTGCAATTGAGCCTGAGGTTCTATCTGAACCAGTAGAGTCGATAAATAACACACCAGAAGATGTAGAGTTTGTAGATAAAAGCCTTGAAGAAGGTGATACGGAAGAACCGTCAAAAAGCGAGCCACTAGCCATAGAAAATTCAGTAGAAGATACATCAGAAAGTGAGCTTGAATTAGAGAAGGCTAGCTCAAAACCTGAAAATACTGATGTGGCAATTGATGATGTAATATCTGTATATGTGCTGGCAAAACCGGGTGAAATGATAAAGGGCGAGAAAATACTCAGTGCGAGTTATGCCTTGCATATGGATTTTGGCGCAATGAAAATATTTCATCGTCACGATCAGGATGAAGAGAGAAAAATTCAGTTTAGTATGGCAAATATTAAACAGCCTGGCTGGTTTGAAATTGATCATATGAATGAGTTAGAAACACCGGGCGTTAGTTTCTTTATGCAGGTTAACCTGGTTGATAAACCCTCGGCAATACTGGATGAAATGATGATTACTGCGCATGGTTTATCATCAATGATTGGCGCAACCTTGTGTGGTGCGCAGCGAAAACCCTTAGATGAAGCTCAAACAAATGAGTTGCGGGAAAAAGTAAAACGTTTAGAAACTTTAAAATCTCAATCTGTTTAATCAATTGAGTTCAATTGACTTGCTGTCTGATAGTTTCACAGAGACTGGCAAGTTTGAATTAGTGCTTACAGCATATCCAGGTAGTTACACTTAACAAATGTCTGATAAAAATAAAAAATCTGAAAAAATAACCCGATTACGTGACCAGTTAAATCATCACAGTTACAAGTATTACGTACTTGATGATCCGGAAATTCCCGATGTGCAATACGATCGTTTATATCGAGAGCTTCAGTCTTTAGAAACAGAATTCCCCGATCTAATTACAAATGATTCACCGACACAGCGTGTGGGTGATAAGCCTCTTGATGGCTTTACACAGGTAAAACATGAAATTCCCATGTTGTCCCTGGACAATGTTTTTAATGAAGAAGAGTTAGGTGATTTTAATAAACGTTTACAACAACGTTTAGATAATGATGATGAAATCAGCTTTGCTGCGGAGCCTAAGCTTGATGGCCTGGCCGTGAGTCTGCTTTATGAAAAAGGCCTGTTAGTACGTGCAGGTACGCGAGGTGATGGCAGCACCGGTGAAAATATTACACAAAACATACGCACTATTCATTCGATACCCTTAAAACTTTTAGGTAAAAATATACCTGAAGTATTAGAAGTAAGGGGAGAGGTTTTTATGCCTAAAGCGGGGTTTGAAAAAATCAACCAAATCGCCCGTGATAATAATGAAAAGCAGTTTGTTAATCCGCGAAATGCGGCAGCAGGTTCTTTACGTCAATTAGACCCTAAAGTAACAGCGAAGCGTCCATTAGCTATGTATTGTTATGCGGTTGGTCGTGTTGACGGTGGTGAAAAGTTATCCACTCACAGTGAAATGTTAAATCAGTTAAAACAATGGGGGTTACCATTGTGTAAGGAGCGTAAAACTGTTGCAGGTGTTGAGGGTTGTCTCAATTATTTTAAAGAAATGTCTGAATTACGAGACTCGTTGTCTTACGAGATCGATGGAATTGTATATAAAGTAAACTCACTTAAGCTACAAAAAGAACTAGGCTTTGTTGCCAAAGCACCTCGCTGGGCTATAGCTCATAAATTTCCGGCACAGGAAGAGATAACTCGTGTCAATGCAATTGAATTTCAAGTGGGGCGTACCGGTGCTATTACCCCTGTGGCACGTTTAGAACCCGTTTTTGTTGGTGGCGTGACCGTAAGTAATGCCACTTTGCATAATATGGATGAAGTTAATCGCAAAGATGTGCGAGAAGGTGATCAGGTCATTATACGTCGTGCTGGAGATGTTATACCTGAAGTCGTTCGAGTTGTGCCAGGAAGTCGAAAGCATAATGCTAAAAAAGTTCAGCTACCTGATTTATGTCCTGTTTGTAATTCAGAAATTGAACAGGAAGAAGGTGAAGCTATTGCACGTTGCAGTGGGGGGTTGTTTTGTGCAGCACAACGTAAGGAGTCCATAAAACATTTTGCCTCTCGCAAAGCGATGGATATAGATGGGTTGGGAGACAAGCTTGTTGAACAGCTTGTTGATGAAGGCTGTATCGATCATATGGATGATCTTTATTCATTAACAATAGGGGATGTTGTCGGGCTAGAACGTATGGGTGAAAAGTCGGCAATTAATTTGATTGAGGCGTTACAAAAATCAAAACACACAAGTCTTAATCGGTTTATATATGCATTAGGTATTCGTGAAGTGGGTGAAGCTACAGCATTAACACTTGCCCATTATTTTACCAGTCTTGAAGCGATAAAAGCTGCAGATGAAGAGGTATTACAAAAAGTAGAAGATGTAGGCCCAGTTGTAGCGGCCCATATTGTGCGTTTTTTTAATCAACCACATAATATAGAAGTAATTGAAAAATTATTAGAATCAGGTATTTATTGGGATGCGATTAAAGCTGTAGAGGCTGAAGAGCAAACACTGGAAGGTAAAACTTTTGTGATTACTGGTACATTAACTGAAATGACACGTGATGATGCTAAAAAAGCATTACAGGCCAGAGGTGCTAAAGTTACTGGCAGTGTATCCAAAAAAACAAGTTATGTAGTGGTTGGAGATAATGCAGGCTCTAAAGCAGCGAAAGCAGAGCAGCTGGGTGTTGAGATGCTTGATGAGGAGGCTTTAATTGAATTATTAAAGTGAATCTTCTTTAGTAATAAAAATTTTATAGAAATTTCAATTGAAGTTAACAATACAGACTAAACTATATCCGTTGATTGATGAATGTAAGTGGGAGTGTCTATGCAGTTGTTGAGTTTAAATCGAGTGAAGATTCTTAGTTTTATCATTCTCCTGGTAGGCATACAAACAAATTGTCTATCCCAGTCAGTTATAAGTGAAAAAATTGTTTTTCTAAATGAAGACGGTAAGAACTATGTTCGTTATGACACTTTAAGAACCGGGCATCCAAGTTATGATATCTGGTTTGAAAAAGGTCAGGAAAAAACACCGGCACAGCACTTAAAAGACTACCTTTATGTTTATCCCAATAAATATCGCTGGGACAGTAAGTCTCAGAAAAACTATGATCTTTTAAAAATAGCCTCTGGAACCTATGCAACTTTAGTTCAGAACAGGCTAGTTGATAATGTTGATGTAATCATAGATAAAAATGGTGCTTATACCTATAAAAACTGGGATGGTATAACCAAAACACCAGAAAATAATTATGGTATCTGGAATAAACCAGGTAATTTTTCACAGTTGGTTTATGCCTGGGTTTTTCCACAAAATTTTAATGTAATAAGTTATGAGTCAAACAGGCCAGGAAAGTGGGTAAAACGAAATAATACAATTACCTATTATGGTAATAATGTTAATGATCTGGTGTTTACGATTAAATATCAGCCTAGAAGTAATAGCTTATATCGTGAACTGGTTAAAGCGCTGGATGAGCTTGAACAGATTCAACTTGAACAGAATACCAAGAGTGTAAAAATAACGCTTGCGGCGACTGTTTTATTTTCATCGGGTAGTAGTGAGTTAAGCGGGCAGGGTAAGCGTATTTTAGCAAAAGTATCTAAAGCGTTGCTCAATAGCAAAGACCTTAAAATAGTAATTGAAGGGCATACCGATAAT
>Ga0316205_10001751_pt1 | contig 25432 bp, 11 predicted proteins | sample 3monthpyrite_MG_FD_204941 | JGI IMG/M metagenome (GOLD analysis project Ga0316205, IMG submission 204941) | Microbial mat bacterial communities from mineral coupon in-situ incubated in ocean water Damariscotta River, Maine, United States -... | ecosystem: Environmental > Aquatic > Marine >... | reverse complement strand
TTTGAAGTGAACTACAGCCTAAACAACACAGCTTCTGCACTCACAAGAATCGCCAAAAACTGGCAAGGCCCAATCAATCTCGCTGATGATACAGTCGATACTATTATTAGTAGCACAGGCGCAATCTCTCGCGCAAATGATGAGGGTTTCCCCAGTAATACACCGGCTTTAAATGGTTGCGTCATTGATGCTGATATGAGCAGTGTTACACCCGTTCCTAATCAGAGCACATACGATGTAAGTGTTACCTTAAGCTCTTGCACTAACACAGATGCAGATGGCGTTTACACTGGCTTAGCCGCTACCCAAACGGTTGCCGATGAAACATTAATTCTTAATTATACTAATGGCGAATTTAGTGGTAGCAGTATTTTGCCCTTTAACCCTTAAATTAATTTTGCTAATTTAAAGAATGTTGAATTATCAATATATACGTTGTTAGATAATAGAGTGAGTAGTAAAAACATGGCCGTTAAAATTAAACGTAATTTAAATAGATTAGCATTACTTTTAAAAACACGTTATAAAAAACGTTTACGCTTAGGCGTAAGCGGCTACTCTCAACTGTTTTTTTATAGTCTTTTATTTTGTTACCCTTCCTTTTCCTATGCAGGCCCAAATCTCAGCGGCGTAGTGGGTGGTGATACAGCTGCCACAGTTCACACCCATGGCTTAACCACCGAAATTCATCAAAACCTTAATTCAGTTGCGATTGACTGGCATAGCTTCAATATAAATTCAAATGAAGTGGTTAATTTTATACAGCCTAACTCATCTTCAATCGCGCTCAATCAAATTTTAAGCAGCGGTGCATCTGATATTCGTGGGCAAATTAATGCCAATGGCAATATTGTTTTAGTTAATCCTAATGGTATTTTCTTTAGCGAAACCGCATCAGTTAATGTGGGTGGGTTAATTGCTTCTGGTTTAAATATCTCAACATCTGATTTTTTAAATGGTGATTATATTTTTAATGAAGTGGTGGGTAGCGATGGTTTTGTTATAAATAGCGGTTTAATTAATGCTTCACTTGGCGGCAGTGTTACTTTGCTGGGTAAGCAAGTTACTAACGAAGGTGTTATCTCTGCGCAATTGGGTGGTGTAAATTTAGCAGCAGGCAAAGCGGCTGTACTTACATTCGACCAACAGGGTCTGCTTGGTGTACAAGTCACAGAAGCTATTTTACAGGATGAGCTAGGCATAGACCCGGCTGTGTTAAACAGCGGTGAAATTAATGCCGAGGGTGGCCGTGTTTTATTAACCGCCAGTGTGAGTCAGGATGTGTTTTCTCAAGCGGTAAACTCTGGCGGAATTGAACAAGCTACCAGTGTGGTTGTAAATGAAGACGGATCATTCACGTTAGGATCTGGCGCAGATGTATCAAACACCGGGAGTGTAAATGTATCTTCACTTTCAGATGCTGGTGATATTGTTTTATTAGGGGAGAATATTAGTAATAGCGGTTCGCTAAAAGCAGACTCAGTATTTAAAAATGGTGGTGAAATTGAAATACAGGCAGCAGATACTACGTTATTAGTTGAAGCTAGCGAAGTTTCTGCCCAGTCTGCATTGGCTGGTCAGGGTGGCACAGTAAAAGTACTGGCAGATAAAGTTGGCGTGCTTGATGAAACGACAATAAATACCAGTGGAGCTTTAGGTGGTGGTGAGGTTTTAGTTGGTGGTGATTTTCAGGGTAAAAATAAAAATATTACTAATGCTAATTACACGTTAATTAGTAATGATGTCGTTATTTCTAATAATGCAGGCTTAGTGGGAGATGCGGGTAAGACGATAGTGTGGGCTGATAAAGATACAGTTTTTCAGGGACAAATAAATGCTACGGGTGGCCGGTTATTTGGTAATGGTGGTTTTATTGAGGTATCTGGTAAGGAGCGGTTGAATTTTGAGGGGCGTACAGATCGAAGTGCATTTAATGGACAGTCAGGTTTGTTGTTATTAGATCCTAGAGATATCACTGTCACCAGTAACTTTTCAGATTCTTCGAGTGATAACGCGCTTCTAACTAATAGTACACCTGTAGCCAGACAAATAGTTTTCACAGAATTTGTCACTGGCTCAGCAACAACAGATGATCTTTCTATAGGTATAGGCACTTTATCGAGTGAGCTGTCAAATGGGGATGTGCTATTACAAGCTTATGATGACATATTTATATCTCAAGCGTTTTCAGCTAATAGCGGTAATACCAATAATTTAACCCTTCAAGCGGGCAATGGAGTAGTTGTAGGGGCAAACATTAATTTACGCGCTGGTGATATAAGTATTATAGCGGGTTCAGCAGAATGCGGCGGCACATGTTCTTCAGATGATTTTAGCGATATTATCATAAATTCTACTATCGAAACTACAGCTGCTATTAATTTATTCGCAGCTGATACTGTATTCATTAATGCATCAGTTGGCAACGCATCAACAGGTGCATCATCAGTGACTGTAAGGGCAGGCACTGCAATTGATGTTTCTTCTGGCGGAATCACAACTAATAATGGCCTTGTCAGTTTAACAGCATCAGATGCTTCGTTAGTCACAGATTCAATTGCATCTGCTGTTAGAAGAACCGATGATGCAGCGATAACCATTCAAGCCAATGTTTCAACTAAAGGAGGCGACTTTACAGCTACAACTACAACCGGCTATTTTGATAATGATTTTTCTAATAACGCTGGCATAATATCAACAATAGGAGGAGATATAACAATAAGTACAGGTGGCACTGCGGGGGGCGGTTATGGTGCCTGGTTAGGCGGGTTAAGTACTACAGGCTTGCTAAGTGTTACAACCACTGGTGGTAATATTAGACAAATATCTCTATCGAACATAGGGAGTAGACCTAGTAATTCTATCAATGTAAACAACGCAACATTCAACGCAAACTCTGACAATATAACATTAGAACGATCAGATAATAATTTCACCGGCACGGTTGAAATAAATGGCGGCACAGTTTCTATTACCGATACCAACGCTATTGCACTTGGCGCTACAACTGTTACCAATGGTTTGACACTTTTAGCTGGTGGTGCAATTACGCAATCTAATACCACTGGTGAAGCACTTGATATAACCGGCACAGCTTTATTCTCTGCTGGCTCAAACACTATTACCTTAGAAAATACAGAAAATGATTTTAAAGGTAATGTTGATGTTAACAATACTGGCAATAATGCAATAAACATTGTAGATGCGAATAATATTTTAATTGGCGATATTTCAATTCAGGGTGGCACTTATACTGTTACCGCTGGTGAAGATATTACGTTAAACCAGGCTTTAGATGTGAATGGATTTGGCACCGGCTCTGCTATTTCTTTTAATGCAGTTGATGATGTGTTTGTTGCGAATAGCATAAGTGATAGTAGTCTTTCATCACTTGATGGTTTAAGTGTTACGTTAAATTCAGACACGGATAACGACACTTTTGGAATTGTGAATATAGACGCCAATGTAAATACCTATGGTGCTGGATTTACGGTTACAAATGCAGCTGGTTTTGATAGTACGGGTTTTACTGTTAATACTGCGGCTATAGATGACAATACTGAATCAGTAGCGGCATCTGGCAGTATTTCGATTACTACTACAAACAATATATTAACAGGCGGCACTGCTCGTGGCTTGCTCATTGCTGGGGCACTAAATAGCAGTGCTGGTACAAGTGCTGAGGACGCCACTCCATTTACTGCTGGCTCAATAACATTAAATGGTAATGGCGATGTTAATTTACTTAGTACAGTATCTTCGATTGGTGGGCATTCGGGTAAGGATAATGACAATGATGGAAGTGGTATAGATGGTAGAAATGGTGGTGCAATAAATATTACTTCTACTACTGGAAATGTTTCTGTTTCAAGTAGTAGTGTTATTAACTCAAGTGGCGGAAATAACAATCAGAGGGATGACACTGACGGTGCTACTGGAGGCCAGGCTGGTGTAATCAATTTAATAGCAACTACTAGTGGAAAGGAAATTTTGCTGGGTTCAAATTTAATAGCTGCTGGTGGTCAACGTTATGATGATACATCATTGGTAACATACGGAACTTTAGGACAGGGCAATGACATAACATTAAACGGTGCAGTTAGACTCACCAATAATATTGAAATTACGTCATTTGTTAATAACTCATCAGATTCTGCAACATTATCAGGAATCAATTCAGCAAACGTTGGTGAAATCACATTTACAAATACTGTAGATGCAGCACTCGCATTTAACGAATCATTAACCCTCATTTCAGATTCTGCCGATATAAGTTTCAACGGCACTACAGGCATAGGCAGTATAGTTACGCTTGGCGATTTAATAATTAACCCAGCAGGTACGGTTGTATTTGCTGGCAATATCATCGCCAAATCAGTAGATGTTCAAAATTCAACAAATGTGAATGCCACGGGTATTAAAATAACCACAACGGGTGAAGACGGTGCAGATGCGGGTGCTATTTCATTAATTGCAAGTGATTCAATAACCATTGGTGATTTAGATTTAATCGGTGGCGTGGCCAGTGGAACTTCTGCTGGATTTGCCGGCGGTAATTTAACGCTTAATGCCGAAGATGTTACTGCAGGGGCAATTAATACTTATGGTAGTGCAGCTTCCTCAAGCGGCATCGGCGGTATCGGTGGTGATGTGCTTATTAATGAGTTGACCGTAATTACAGCTACAGGTAAAGGCATTATTAATCTTGGAAATATTGATACCCACGGTGGTGCTAGCGTGGGTGAAAACTCGGGTGTTAATGCAGGACAAATAGCGATACAGGGTAATGTAATTACACTTGCAGATATAATTTCTACCGGTGGTATTGCGGGGGCTAGTGCAAGTGTCGCACTTAATGGTGGTGACGCAGGTGCGGTTTCTATCATTGCAACTGATATTGATAATGTTGCAACTGTAAATCTAAATGGTGATTTTGATACGCAAGGTGGTAGCGCTAATGGCGGTGCTGGTGGTGGTGTTGATGGCACAGCACAAACTGCAGCTATTGATATTGAAGGCGATAACAATACTGTTGGCTCAGTTAATGTAACTTATGTTCCAGCATCCGCTGTTATAACAACGCCAGGTTTTACCTCTAACGTAATACTCACAGATAATTCTACCGGCTCGACTACTTTAACCGCAGCAGCACGTCCCAACGCCTGGGCTGTAGATAACGCAAATGATGGAACATTAAATAATAATATTTCATTTGTCGATTTCGAAAACTTAACCGGTAATACAGATGTAGACCAGTTTACATTTGGTCTTGTCGGTAGTGTCATTAATGTAGTTGGTGGCGGTGGTAACAATACAATAACAGGCAGAAATGCGACTAATAGCTGGACACTTGGACTGGCCAATGCCGGAAGCGTTACCGATAACGATGCTACGCAAACTTACATTACTTCATTTACAGATATTCAAATTATTAACGGCGGCTCTGGCACAGATACGCTAACTGGCCGCACAACCAATAGCACATGGGCAATTGATAACCCCAATGCCGGTTCTGTTGCAGAAAGTATTGTTAGCCCTACGGACACTATCAGCTTTACAGGTGTTGAAAACTTGGTTGGCAATGATGCGGCTGACGATGATTTTGTTTTTTCAAATTCAGGTACATTAACCGGAACTATTACCGGCGGCACTGGCACTGATACCGTAACTTTAAATATTGTTGATGGTGGCCTTAACACCTGGAACATTACTGGCCCGGATAGCGGGCGTTTAGTAGGTGTTATTAATACCAGTGATGCAACCAATTTAGAGGATGGCTTTACCGGTATTGAAGGCGTAAAGGGCAGTGATGACGATGATAATTTCGTTATTGAAAATGTGAATTACATTGCCGCCATCCACGGTGGTGATAACACGACAACAGATTTAAATGACACGGTTGACTTTAATGGCTTTGGGGCTGGCGCATTTAATTTAGACGTTCAACTTGGCTCGCTTGGCTTTGTAAATATTGAAACTATCAATGGTAATACCAATGTTGGTTCAATTAATACATTAATGGGTGACAACAATAACGCAACGAATACCTGGAATATTACCGATACAAATTCAGGTAATGTAAATGATGGAATTGCATTTACCAATTTCAATAATTTAACCGGCGGCGACGCTTCCAGTGATACCTTTAACTTTATTGATGATGGTGTAACACGCGGTAGTCTTGATGGTTTAATTGATGGTGGTTCTGGCGGCGGCACAGATACTATTAATATATTTACACCTGCAAATTTATCAGGTGTTGGAACCGGCCAACTCATTAATGTTCAACTAGAGGGTTTAGGTGATGCTGCTGCAATAGCTAATGCATACCTCGATGTAAATGATGTTGATCAAATAAATGCCAACGTTAATTTTGTTAATGAGTTAAGAGCTGGAAGCGCTGGCACTAATACCTGGGATGTAACCGCTAATCAGCAGGGTACAACCTCTAATATAAATACTAATGTTACTTTTACCGGCTTTAGCACTTTAACCGGGGCTGATGGTATTGCAGATAACTTTAGTATTTCAACAACTACACCCCTTTCAATGACGTTAAATGGCGGTGCAAGTGACGTTGGTACATTTGCTGAATTCGATACCCTTACCGGCGCAGATAGCGATTCTATCTGGAATATAAATACAGAAGATTCAGGCAGGCTTACCGACACAAATGTAACGGCCAATTTTGATATTACCTTTAACGGTTTTGAAAATCTTGCTGGTAATAATAGCGTTGATCAATTTATATTAAACGATAATTTACGCGGCACGATCAATGGTGGGGCTGGCGCTGCAATTGACACACTGACGGGTAATAATGTAGTTACCAATAACTGGGATATTACAAATACCAATGAAGGTTCTGTAGAGGGTATTGACTCAGCAAACTCACAGGCAGCTTATGGTTTTACTGGAATTGAAAGTTTAATTGGTAATAGCGGTATTGATAATTTTGCGCTTAATGGCGGCACACTTTCAGGCACTATTGATGGTGGCACGGGTAACGATACATTAACCGGCGATACAGGCCCTAACACCTGGGATATTACCGCGGTAGACGAAGGTAATTTAAATGGTGTTGATAATACCAATTCAAATAACACTTATGACTTTACAGGCATTGAAAGTTTAATAGGTAATACCGGCGATGATGATTTTTCTTTAATTGGTACAGCAACACTTTCAGGCACAATTAATGGCGGAGCAGCTGGAACTGACTCGTTAACAGCTAATGATGCGGTGGCAGGTAACACATGGTCTATTGATAGTACTAATCAGGGAAAAGTGACTGGCGTAAACACAGGTACACCACTTGCTGCGTTTGACTTTACTGGTATTGACGAAATCATTGGCGGTAGTGCGGATGATAGTTTTACTTTTTCAGGTACTGGTTCAATGGGATTAGTCAGCGGTGGCACCGCTGGGGTAAACACACTTAAAGGCCGAGACATTGCAAACCTATGGACACTCAGCGGACAAAACGCCGGCACGGTTGCAGATAATACAGTACCCCTTACACCAGTCACCTATATAACCTCATTCGATAATATTCAAACCATTATCGGCGGCACAAACTCTGATACTTTAGTTAGCTCAAACAATGCTAATGGTACAACCTGGTCACTAGATTCATTGGGTGGCGGTGCCGTTTCAGACTCTACAACAGCGGCATTACTCATCGACTATAGTGCGTTTGAGAATTTACAGGGTGGCACTGCAGATGACCGTTTCATCATTAATATTGCTACGCCGGCTGGTGTGCTGAGTGGAACAATTAATGGGGGTGCCGGTGCAGGTACAGACTCAATTGAATTTGCTGCCGGTGTTAATGACGGTGTTACTAACTACTGGGTCATTACAAGCGATAACAGTGGCCGGCTTGATAATAGTGCTGACGATATAGTTGCCATTCAAAACGTAATCAACACATCTGCCGGCACCGGTAATGGCGATGGTTTTACAGAAATAGAAAGTATTGTTGGTGGATCTACTGATGCTGATATATTTGCATTAACAGTTGACCCTTTTATTGGCACTATTAATGGTGGCAATGATGATAATTTAATTGATAGCGGTGATATTGCAGATTTCTCTGCCTTGGGTGCCGCATTTAATGTGCAGGCTGGTGCTAACGGTTTTACCAATATAGACCAGTTTATTGGCAACAATAATGGCACGTTTGTTGGTGGTGATGAGGTTAACTTCTGGGAAATAGATGGTGAGAACACCGGTACGTTAAATGGCTTTAGATATAGTGGCTTCGCTAATATTAGCGGCGGCTCTGCTGAGGATACATTTACATTTTTTGAAAATGGTAATGTTACCGGCTTAATTGATGGTGGCAGTAATTCAGCAATTGATATTATTCGACTCGATCCAACAGAGGCAGCATTAGTTGCAGGCATGGATATTCAATTAAACGGGGTATTTAATGATACTGCTAACAACAGATTAGATATTATAAATATCGAACAAATTGATTTCACCGGCTCAGTAAATACTAATCAAATATTCGGTGACAACATCGCCAACAACTGGTTAATCAGTGGCGTTAATTCTGGGTTTATTAGTTCAACTAATCCACTAACCACAACACCCGTTGCCAATGTTGAAGGCTTGTTACAGTTTAATAATTTTAGTGTGTTAACCGGTAACGTGCTTGACGATCAATTTATTATTAATGGCGGCACGTTCACTGGCACATTAAATGGTGGTGCTGCTGGTAATGACACAATTAACGTTTTAACTGGTGCCAGTAATGTCTGGAATTTAACTGCAAATAATAACGGCAACTTTAATGGTGTTACTGTATTTACAGATATTGAAACTATTAATGCTAATGGTGGTAGCTTAAATGGACCATCTTTAGTTGCTAACACCTGGGCGATTGATAGTGATTTTGGTGGTACCTTAAATACAGCATTAACATTCAGTAACATCGCGAGTATTACTGGTGGCATGCAAATAGATAATTTTAATATTGCTGATACTGTGACTACGGGGTCGTTTTCTGGTGGTGCTGGTGCTTCATTTGATGTGATTTCATTAGCAACAGAAACAGATTCAATCGCTAATAACTGGGAAATAACCGGAGCAGATCAGGGAACGCTGAAAGACACCGGTGCAAGTTCAATTCAATTTAGTTCTATTGAAAGCCTGGTGGGTAATGACGGCGATGATAATTTTACACTTAACGGTGGCACGCTCAGTGGCACAATTACAGGTGGTGCAAGTAATTTAAACGGTGACACCTTAACCGTAGCCGGCACGGTAACAAATGCCTGGGTCATTACAGGTGCCAATCAGGGCAGAGTGGCTGGTGTAAACACGACTGTCCCAACGGCAGACGGTTTCTTTGGTATAGAAAATCTCACCGGTAATGCGCAGGATGACAATTTTACATTTAGCGTAGGTTCTTCAATAAGTGGTTTGATAAGCGGCGGTGGTGAGTTAAGAGATGCTGGCAATATACTTATTGTTAGCGGTGATGTGGTTGACATGTCAGCCTTAGAAATAAACATAGATATTACATTAGGCGATGATTTTTCAGACATTGAAAAAATAGTGGGTAATAATAATGGCACGACCGAAACCACATATCAGTCTACGCTTACCGGCGCGAATATTGACAGTAGCTGGCGTATTTATAATTTAGCTTTTCCTATTGTTTCAAATACTGACCCCAAGGTCGTTAATCAGGGAACGGTTAAAGATACGGGTGATGTGACCGGTCATACAACCATTACTTTTTCTAATTTTAATAACATCACTGGCGGCAGTGCTAACGATACATTTAAGACAGAAAGTAACGGTGATATCACGGGCACGATTGATGGTGGCGGTGGTATAAACTCACTTGATTTAAGTTCACTGGAGCTTGTTGATAGAACGATTGATACCGCTTTATCTAATTCGGGTATAGCTAATATTACCGGTATTACTGGTAATGGCGATAAAAGTATTTTAAGGGCCGGTGATTCAGGCAGTCTCTGGACTATTACCGCAAACAATACCGGTTCTGTTGACTATGATGATGGCGATGGTGATGGGACACATACCCTTAACTTTTTTGACTTCAATGTTCTTCAGGGTGGTGATGGAACTGATATATTCAATGTTCAAAACGGTGGTTCAATTATTGATAACACAGCCGCTGCTGATACTGTAAGTCGTATTAATGGGGGTGCGGGTGATGACGAGCTTAATGTTGATCTGTCAGGTACCGCGTCACAGGTTGTAAACTTATTTGATGGTGATGGTGCGGTTGCCGCTACTACAGCTTTGAGTACATCGTTTACTTTCAATACATCTGCCTTAGCCGGCACTGACAGTGTGAATATAAATAGTGGCACAGGTGCAACAGCATTTGAAACAGCGACTTATGCCGCAAGTTATACGAGTGATAATGGTAGCCCTGATGTTGCTGTACCCGTTGTGCATTCTTATAGTGATGCATTAAATACAATTACATCTTCTGTTTCCTATGTTCGAGTTGAAGACCCTACGGCGGATTATGTTCAGGCAAATAATCTTATTGTTAATGGTAGCGGTAACACTAATACGGTTACTTTAGGAGATAGCAGTGCGGGAACTGGTTTCTTTGTTATTGAAGATGGTGCAACAGTGGGGGCCGGTACTAATTCATATCAGGTTAACTACCAGAATAAAGGCGGCATTAGCGTTAACAATCTGGGTGTTACCAGCCGTATTGAACTTGAAGGCGGTCTTGATTTCGGGACTACCGGTTTAATCGATTTAAGCGCGGCAACCATTAATTTACAGGATACGAATGCAGTCATTACTGGCAATCGATTACGCCTTGATTCTGTTTCAGGCATTAATACAACGGATGATGCTACACGTTTATTAACCGATGTCACTGAGCTGGAATTAAATAATTTAACCACAGCACTTTTTGTGAATGAAACTAATGCAGCCAATGGCATTGATTTGGTACAAACTGGAATAACAGGCGAGCTTAATATTATTAGTGATAATGGCGATATTACGGATTCAGGCGATTTAATCTCTGCGGCGGCGGTTAATTTTACTGCCACCAATGGCAATATTATTTTAGATAATGTAAATAGCTTTTCAAATAATATTAGTTTAACAACCGTTGCAGGTGGAACTGCAACACTTGATAACTCGGGTTCAGCAACAAATTTATTAAGCGTAACTACGGGTAATTTAAATATTATTTCAGGTGGTGCAATTAGTGATGTTGGCCCAATCGTGGCTACCATTAATTCTGATTTAAATGCCGGTGCTTCTACTATTGTTTTAGATAACGCCGCTAATGATTTTGGTATGCTTACTATTAGCAGTGCCAGCGCCGCAGATATTACTGACATGAATAGCATTGTATTTGGCAATGTTACTTTAGGTACAGGGGGCTTCAGGGTTAATGCTGTTGGTGTGTCACAGCAATTCGGCACAGCAATAACGCAGGTTGCAAATTCTTCAGGTACGGCAGGTGTTTTAGAAATTGATGCCGGTGATGGTGCTATAGATTTAACAAGTGCGAGTAATGATTTTGTAGGTGATGTGTTATTACGAAATGTCGGCGCTACTAATAATGTTGCAATCACTAATACTAAAAGAATCACTTTTGGTGATAGCGTAATTGGCAGTGGCACCTTCGATGTAATTGCACAGGGTATTTCTCAATTAGGTAATACCTCGATAACACAAACGGCAGATATAAATGGTGCTGCCGGTGCTGTTAATCTAAATGCAGGTGATGCCGCAATTAGTTTGGGTGAAGCCAGTAATGACTTTATTGGCGTGGTTGCATTAGCGACTAATACAGGTAGTAACAATGTCACCATAACAGATTTAAATAATATCTTACTGGGCGACTCCACTATCGGCGGTGACTTAATGGTTACTGCAATTGGTACGGGTTTACCGGCTTCACAGCCGAATGATTTATCTTCTGGCGATATTTTACAAGATGTAAATAGTCTGGCTGGAATTTCAGTGGATGGCTCATCAACCTTTAGGGTTAATGAAAATAGATCTATTATTTTAGATAATGTAAATAACAGTTTTAATGCGCTTTCTTTTGAAACATCTACGGGTGCTGGGCGTATCAATAATGTAATGTTATTTAATGATCAGATGGTGGTTTTAAATAATATTGATCTGGCGGGTAATTTAATTGTTTTTGCAAACGGTGATGTCACTAATCAAGCTGGCAGTATTAAAGTTGCAGGTACAACCTGGATAGAAGCAAGCAGCTCGAGCGCTTTTAATCAGGATCCTGCGGTATCTGTGCCTACACAATTATTTAATGTAAATCTGAATAATGCAGCAAATGATTTTGCTGACCTTGTAATAAACGCGGCCAATGATGTTGTCATTACTGATATGAACGGTTTAAATTTTGGTGACTCAGCAAACTTGATGGTGGGCGTGCCTGCGGTTATAGCATTACGCGACACAACAACAATAGATGGCAACTTAACCGTTAATGCAGTAAATGATATTGCTGATTTATCTAACAGTTCATTAATAGTAACCGGTTCGGCGAACTTTAATTCAACTACAGGAAATGTAGTGCTGGATGATAATGTAAATTTAAATGTTGTGGGCTTTAATGCGCAAACGGTTTCTTTAGTGAATGCAGATGCCATTAACTTATCGACCAGCACTATCAATGGCATTGCTAGTTTCACGGCTAATACGGGTGATATTACCAATAGTGGTGCTCTTAGTATTGTTGGTGATGTAGATTTTAATGCGGCTGCAAATAGCAATGTTACATTGCTAAATATTGCAAACGGTAATCGCTTGCAGGGCGGTTTAAGTTTTATACCCGCAAGTGGAATTTTAAATACGATAACACTAGAAAATACCACCGATTCAAATCTTCAATTTGTTAATGCAAGTAACTTAATTATTAATACTACGGCCGCAGTAGACGACACGGCAACGGCGAGCTTAACGGTTGCAAATAACACGACATTAAATTCTGGTGGGCAGTCAATAATATTTGATGGTGCGGCCAATGATTTTAATAATTTGAGTGTGAGTAATACAGGCTCATTATTAATTAATGATATAAATGCAATAAATATTACGGACATTGCTGTAGTCGGTGAAACGAATATTACATCTGTTGGCTTGCTTGCAAGTGGTGACATTAATAGTGGCAGCATTATTTTTGATGCAACTACTGGTGATGCCAGTTTTAACGTATTAACCGCAAATAATAATGGCATAGATATTCGTGCGCGGAACATAACCCAATCAGGTGTAATAACTTCACAGAACGATGTTAATTTAAATGCAGCGGAGACAATTAACTTTAATGCAGTTTCAACTGTAGTACAGGGTGGTTTGTTTGCTAGCGCCGATCAAGTTATTCAAATAAACAATGATATTAATACGGCTTTAAATATTGACCTCAGCACGCTTAACGGCGGCATAAGTCAGAATGCAAATTTAACATCTTCTCAAGGAGATATTGTTTTAAATTCTGGAATGAATATTTTAATGGCAGCGGCTAGTTCAACGACGTCTACGGCGGGTAATATTACGCTGAATGCAGTTGAAAATATTAATGTGTCGTTACTTGATGCAGAGAATGGTGACATAAGCCTTGTGACAACTAACGGCGCTGTAATTAACAATGCCCCTTCATCAGTCTCACCTAACTTTATTGCGGACAGATTAATTATTGAATCGGTATCGGGAATTGGTGTAGCTAATGCGATAGATACGCAAGTTCAGGTCATGGATATTGTAAATACAAACCTTGGAGATATTAATATTTTTCAAAATGGGGATGTGGATATAATGCGTCTGCGAAACGAATTTAGCGCAACCAGTGTTGGTAGCCGTGACATTGATATTTTTGTTACTGGCGATATTTATGTGGCCCCAAATAGTGTGTATGTTGATCGCATGACCGGTGGACTCAGAATGGAAACGACAGGGGATTTCAAAGGCATAGAATCAGATGTTATAGGGGTGGTGCCTGGGTTGGACAACCCTGATATAACCGCCAATCAGGCATCTTTCTTTGTATTTGATGGTACGTTTGGTACTGCAGACAGACTTATTTATCTTGATGTCGATACTTCAGGCTCTGTTTTTATTGATTCACTGACAACTGCGTTTTTGATTGGTCCTGGTGAGCCAACGGTTGACTCTAATGGTCTTGATATAAGTGCTTTGGGTATTGGTGCAGCGCTTGCGGGTGAGTTGTTGGTTGAGGTTGAATCGTTAGGTGATGTTGATCCTGCCATTTTTACAGATTTACAAAACTATAGTTTGCAGGACGTATCTATTCGCATGCCACGGGATCAGTTATTTGAAGATGAGCTGGACGAAGATGCCAGATTGCAATAATTATTAGGAATCGTCATACGGGAACTAAGTTTGAAAAGCTAAAAAACGCTGTCATTCTGATATGTTTCTGAGTCTGAAATCAGTGACTTTTGGTCGATAAAGTCGCAGGTATAACGCAGTCATGAAATAAGTTTTTATGTTTGTTTTATGCAAGGCACAAGAAGTAAAAGCAATATCTATATCTATAAGCTGCATCATTTTTTTGTTATGAAATGTTTTTTGCAAAAGGATATAATTCGGTTCCAATCAGGATGATGCAGAGTCTTTAAATATCGTTATGAATTTAACAGAATCTAATCATATATTTTTTAATAGAAAACGATATGCAGGGCGAGTTTTGCAATACAGGGCGTTTACACTTTTACTTCAAATCATACTGGTTTTATTTTCACCGTCTATTAGTTGGGCGGGTTTTTTAGAAATGCCGGAAATTACAGAAATGCCAGAGCTTGAGCGTAAATCTATGCTTAAAGATCTGGATATCCCCAGTGTTCGAGATCGCGACCCAGACCCTGATTCGGGACCACGTTTAAACGTCGAAAAATTTAAGCTGCAGGGCATCGTTGAATACCCCGAACTTGGAATCAGCAAACAGGATATCGATAAGTTAATTGAAAGTATTCGTTTTGAATTAATGCAAGAGTACAAAGTTGAAGAATCTGGTTTTACAAAAACCGAGCTCGAAGAAGTATCGACTCTTTTAATAGAAATAGAAGAAGATACTATGGAGCGGCATGTAACGGATTTAGAAGTGCAGAAGTTGGTTTGGTTGATTCGTGAGCAGCGCTCTAATCGAGGCATTACACTCGGTACGATTGAAACCGTTGCGGATAGAATCACGCAGTTTTATAGAGAGCGAGGCTTTATTTTAGCTAAAGCTTATATTCCCCGTCAGGAAGTACGCGACGGCGTCGTGACATTAACGTTACTTCTGGGTACTCTAGGTGAAGTTGAAGTACATGATAGTGAACTATACGATAAAGATTACTTAGCATCTGTATTCGATGACATGCTAACCAACCCGGTGACCAGTTCTGCCGTTGAAGAAAACTTATATCTAATTAATGACTTTCCGGGTGTTCTGGTTACCGGCTTTTTTCAACCTGGGGCTCAGGTGGGTGACACAAAATTAAATATAGGTGTAAAAGCAGAAAAAAATTATGATATTAATCTGCGCTTTGACAACCACGGGTCGGAACAAACGGGTTTATATAGGGTATATGCTGAAGCCTTTTTAAATAACCCGCTTGGCAATGCTGATCAATTACAGGTTTCTACACTTATCACGGGTAAACCCAGTAATTCGAAATATTATCAGTTTCGCTACTTAAGCCGTGTTTTAAGCCCTCGTTTCACGTTAAGTGCGGGTGCATCGAGTAATGATTTTGTATTGGGGCCGGGTAATTCTGAATCTATTGATCGACTCGGAATTTTTGGAGAAACAATCCAATATGATGTAACTGGCACATACAGCTTTAAGCGCAGCAGGGTAGCCAGTTATTATGGTAATATTATGTATAATGAGATTGAATCTCAGACACGAACGGGTGGTTCAGGCGGTAGTGGCGGCGATAATGACAGACTGGATGATATAGTTAATAATTTATCATTTTTGTTTAAATATGATGTGCTGGACGAGCAAAGACGAATTCTTCATCAGGGGGATGTCAGATTATTGTCCGGAGATTTCGTAAAAGGGGCAGATCCAGGGCAAGGAGGTGCGAAAGGCCAGGAGGAAAGCTATTATATGCTGAATGCCAATTATTCATTGCTTACTTTTTTTAATGTACCATTTACAGATTCAAACTCACGCCTGATATACCGTGCATCAATGCAGTATTCCAGTTCAGCTTTATCATCAATTAATCAATACTCGCTTGCAGGTTCATCGCGTGTTAGGGCCTACCCTGTAAATCAGTATGCAGCTGATAATGCTATTTATACAGGTGCTGACTGGTTGTTTAGCGCACCTGAGTTTCTAGATATGCAAATAGGTGGTGAAGAGCTATTTAAAATGATTAGTCCATTTGTGTTTTTTGATGCGGCTTGGGGGCAGGTGGTTTCATTGAACGGATTAATTGATGACACAACGGGGCAGCTATATGATGCAGGTTTTGGCTTCCAATTTTCATATCATAATAATTTTCACGGGAATATCCAGTTTGCATTTCCACTTAAAGCAAAATTTACTGATCCAGAAATCATAGTGGCTGACGATAGTTTCAGGCTGGTTTTAGATTTTCAGTACAGCTTTCGATAGGAGCTTGTAGGGATTTTGGGTATAATGACTAATGTACCCCTAAATCTTTGAATTACTTCAATAAAAAACATGCTTTTAATATTGCCAGTGATCCGATTATGATCTATTATCTTACTCACTTAATTACAACATCTAAAATAAAGAAGGGAAAGTAAATGGCTATTTATCTTGAATATGAAGGTATCAAAGGAAACGTAACTGCTGATGGTTATAAAGATCACATTGCAGTTATGGCTGTTCAGTTTGGCGTAGGACGTGGCATTTCAATGGAAGCTGGCAACATGACTAACCGTGAATCTACACGTCCAAGTCTGAGCGAAATTACATTGTCTAAAGCAGCTGATAACTCAGTAACAGCTATCTTTAAAGAAGCGGTTACTGGTAACGCTGGTAAAACTGTTAAAATTAAATTTGTACGTACCGGTGCTGATAAAGTGCAGGAATATATGGATTACGAATTAACAGACGTACTGGTTAGCGGTTATTCTATCTCTGCTGATTCTGAAGGCGAGCCTATGGAATCTATCACTTTAAGTTACTCAAAAATTATGATTAACTACAGTGACTTTGATAAGACTAATAAGTCTGGTAACCCACAGCGTGTAGGTTACGATCTGGAATCTGCTAAGCCTTTATAAGCGGCATTTTCTAAATAAGTATTGTATTGATTATCAATGCAAATACTTATAACACAAATTGTTTCTTCGAGTCATTTTACTCGGAGAAACAATATAAATTCAAATAACAATGTGGTTCTTTTTACCCATGGAAGAGGTTTCCTGTTAACCTCGCTACGAGGGTTTATTTTTAATGAGTGATTTAACTCAAGACACGCGACTAATTTCTATTTCATCTCCGTTAGCTAAAGATGAATTATTGCTAACTTCCTTCGAAGGTACAGAGTACATATCTGACCTGTTCGAATTTCAAATTGAAGTGCTATCAACTAATCATGCGATAACGCCAGATCAACTGATCGGCAAAACCGTTGATATTACAATTCAGAACGATCAAAAAAGAACCTTTAACGGCTACATAAGCCGGTTTACCTATGGTGAAATTAAGGCTGATAATTTACGTGTTTATCGGCTGACAATGGTGCCCTGGTTGTGGTTTTTATCTAAAACAAATAATCACCGCATCTTTCAGGAAATGAATACAAAAGATATCATTTCTCAAATTTTTATGGATCTCGGCTTTAACGATTTTGATTACAAAGCCACCGGCAATGCAAACCCACGCGAATATTGTGTGCAGCATAATGAAAGCGATTTAAATTTCATATCACGTTTGTTTGAAGAAGATGGTATTGCATATTTCTTTGAGCAGAAAGATGGCAAACATATAATGCAAATAGTTGATGAAACTAATGCCTATCAAGTTTGCCCAGAAACAGATTTAACTTATTCAAAAGGTAATCAACCTAACTCTCAGTTAACTCGTTGGGAGCACGTTTACGAATTTAGAAAAGGTAAATGGAGTCTGGATGATTATGACTTCAAAGCACCGCCAAAAGATCAACTACAAACTACGGCATCGACCAGCAAGTTTGCAAATGTTTCAAAATTTGAACATTTTGAATACACGCCTTACCATGATTTTGCAGGCATAAAAGACCTGACCAAAAAGCGTATAGAAGCAGAAGAAGCGTCTATTGATATTATAGAAGCTTCAAGTGATTGCAGCAGTTTTTATGCAGGTGGTAAATTTAAATTATCTAAGCACGCTGTTAAAGAAGAGCAGGGTAGTTATATTATAACTGCAATTAGACACCGTGCTTATGATAATAGTTATTTGGCTGGCAATGAAAGTCAGTCTGAATATGGTAATGATTTAACCTGTATTCCAGAAAAAGTTCATTACAGGCCACCTATGATTCATCCTCGCCCAGTAATGCGCGGGCCTCAATCAGCAATTGTGGTTGGACCTTCTGGCGAAGAAATATATATTGATGATCTTGGACGAATTAAAGTACAGTTTTTCTGGGACCGCGAAGGTAAAAACAATGAAACCAGCACTTGTTTCATTCGTGTTATGCAGCCATGGGCCGGTGCAGGTTGGGGGACATCATTTATTCCTCGAATAGGCATGGAAGTTATCGTTAACTTTATCGACGGTGACCCTGATCGACCTATCATTACAGGTTCAGTGTATAACGGAGATAACGCGCCACCATTTAGCTCAAAAACGCAAAGCGGTATTCGCACACGTTCAAGTAAGTCTGGCACAGCCAGTAATTGCAATGAATTTCGTTTTGATGATTTAAAAGGTTCTGAGCAGGTTTTTATTCATGCTGAAAAAAACATGGATACCGAAGTTGAGAATAATGAAACATTATCTGTAGATAACGACCGTACAAAAACCATTAAACACGATGAAAATTCTACTATAGAGAATGATCGCAATAAAACGGTTAACAATAATCAGACTGAAACGATTAAGAAGAATAAAACTATTGATGTTGGTGTAAACCATACTGAAAATGTTAAAAAAGATATGACTATTTCAGTTGGTGGTGATTTAAAAGAATCTGTTAAAGGGCAATATTCAGAAGATGTTACAAAAGAATATGGTTTGAATGCAAAAAGCATAACCATGAATGCGGATGATCAAATCACTTTAAAAACGGGTGGCGCTAAAATTGTTATGAAGAAAAATGGTGATATTACAATTAGTGGTAAAAACATCAATATTAAAGGTTCTGGAAATGTTGCCATTAAAGGCAGCAAAGTTACTACTAACTAAGCGTGAATGATAATATGCAAGAAGAATTAAATCATGAGCAGTTAGAAGAAAAATCAGCCACTCCAATAACTGATATTTTACCAGGTGAAATTATTATCGCAGTGTTTACAGGTTTAAATGAGCAGGGAAAACCACTTGTAAACTTTGCTTATAATACTTCTGCTCATCCAATTGTAGCTATTTCTTCAGTCGTGCTTGATCAAAAACAAAAAAATCGACAAGTCGCATTAATGTTTGAAGAAGGTAATGTTGAAAAGCCAATTATTATGGGTGTAATCCATAACCAGCTAGACGATATTCTAGAAAGTTTTGAATTTACAGCTGAAGATAATGCGCAAGAGGCAAACACTAGAGAAGATATTGAATCTGATAATAAACCACCTATTATCTCTGAAGATGCCTATCTAGATGGTAAGAGAGTTGTACTTGAAGGTAAAGAAGAAATCGTATTGAAATGTGGAGATGCCAGCATCACCTTAACTAAAGCTGGTAAAATTTTAATACGAGGTAAATATTTATTAAACCGTTCAACCGGTGTTAATAGAATTATGGGTGGTTCTGTTCAGGTAAACTAACTGAGCAGATTAATTCAAGGTAACAGCTGCATGCTTCAACTCAAAAACAGCACTCCTTTTGCTACAAATATGGCACTTTTACAAAATGCAGATGGAGTTGACACTCTATATTTAATAGTAAAAGCCAGCTTTAAAATCGGCTCTCAGTGGGTGCTTGCAGACGAGCAAGTCCCTCCCGTTGAAGCTGATGAATACTGGGGAGAACCTAATGACTCAAGTATTAAATATGCTTCTGATATTCATATAGGTAAGCCTGCAACTGATATAATAATGATTGGTGATGCTTGCTCATTAAATGGAATTTCCGTTAAACAACTTGATGTTAGCCTTGAAGTTGGACAAATCAATAAAACGGTAAGAGTATTTGGAAATAGAACCTGGAAAGATGGAAAAATAAGTTCTATTGAGTCTTTTCAAACTATGCCTATGGTATATGAAAAGGCATTTGGTGGCGCTCATATAGTCAGTGAAAGCGAACATTTACTTGAAAGTAAAAATCCAGTCGGTTGTGGGTTTGCGGGAAAAAGAAGCGCCATTGAAATGAATGGTCTTGCGCTACCTAACCTTGAAGATCCAAATTCACTGATACAGCAATTTACAGATCAGCCAGAACCAGCATGCTTTGCAATTAGTTCCCCTAGCTGGAAACCTCGAGTAGATTATGTAGGCACTTATGATGATGCCTGGCAAACACAACGCGCACCGTATTTACCGTTAGATTTTGATAATCGATTTTTTAATATGGCACACAACAATCTAATTTATCCCGGATATTTAGCAGGTGGTGAATCTGTTAAAATAACAAATATGCATGCTGCAGGAGATTTGAAATTTCAGCTACCAAGAGTAAATATTGTATCTCAGGTTAATATAAATAACCGAAACGAATATCCTAAATTTAATTTGGAAACACTCTTATTAGAACCTAATCAATTGCAATTAAGTATGGTGTGGCGAGCTGAGTTACGCTGCGATAAAGAATCACTTAAAATAAGTGACATAAAGATTGGTTTATCAAACTAAATATAGAAGATAATTATTATGGCACAAACAACTTTTTCTAACTCGAGAGGTATCGCTCATAAGGGAAGTGGAGGGCTTAGCATTGTATTTCCTGATGTATGCAAAACTCCGATTGGTCCATCGATTGTTCCTATTCCATACCCGAATATTGGTAAGTCGTCAGATACTTCAAAGGGACCTAAATCTGTAAAAACAGATGGTAAAATGCCGATGGTCAAAGGTGCAAAATATAGCACAAGTACAGGTGATGAACCCGGGACAGCAAAAGGTATAATCAGTAGTTCAACAAAAGGTGAATGTGAATTTATGATGTATTCATTTGATGTGAAGTTTGAAGGAAAAAATGTTTGTCGAATGGGGGATCCATTATTTCATAATAAAAAAAATATAATGGGTTAAAAATATTTTATTAAATGAATACAGCTACTAACTATCATACTGATTTAAATATAGAGTCCAATAACAATATGACTGCGTATAGAGACATATACGAACAATATGTTGATGAAGCCTCATTCTTATGGGTGCTTCGCTCGGTTGCAATTGAGCAACCACATTATAATAATTCAGATATATATGAGTTAGAGCAACGTATCGAAGCTCAATTAGATGGCTTAATGACTTCAGTAGAAGTTGCGTGGGAGATATGTCTTAAAGCATTAGAATTAGAAGATCCTGGTGAAGTATTTACTGCTACTGTTATTGCATTTAGAAGCCATGATACAGCTAAGATTCAAAAAGCAATCGAAGTTGGTTTAGGCTCTGAAGAAACATTTAAAGGACTTGTATCAGGTTTAGGGTGGTTACCTGAAAAATTTGTACATCCCTGGATAAAAAAATTTTTAACCAGTAAAGATTTAAATCATAAATATTTGGCGCTAGCTTCGTGCAGTGTAAGACGTGAAAATCCGGGGCAACACCTAAATCGAATTCTTGACCGAGAAGATTGTAAGCAGCATACAAAACTTTATGCTCGCGCATTAAGATTAATTGGTGAACTAAGACGGCAGGATTTAATGCCTGCATTGATTGCAGCAGCTGAGTCAGATGATGATGATATTAGATTCTGGTCAAACTGGTCATCTATATTACTCGGCAATACTAGCGCAGTTAGAAATTTGGAAAGCTATATTTTTAACACCTGTCAGCATCAGATGAATGCTATAAACATTGCTTTTAGAGTGCTTCCTATTGAAGATGCAAGGGTTTGGATATCCAGGCTATCAAATGATAAAGATCAAATTCGTGCCATTTTAAAAGCGACGGGTGTATTAGGTGATCCACATGCAGTTAATTGGTTGATATTGAAAATGAAGGAATCAGCAATAGCTAAACTTGCTGCTGAGTCATTTACTATGATAACTGGATTTGACTTACAGCAAAATTTATTACAAGGCGATGTACCTTCTCATATATATTTACATCCTAATGATGATACTAATGATTCTGATATATCACTTGATGAAGATGAATATTTAGAATGGCCAGATTATGAAAAGATTGTAGAATTCTGGATGAATAATAGTAATGCTTTTATTGCAGGTCATCGTTACTTTATGGGCAATAAAATTAATACACAAATATTAAATGACTCAATGAATAATTCATTTCAACGTCAACGCCATGCAGCAGCTATCGAATCTGCTTTAATTGACTCAACGAAAGCATTACTAAACACCCGAATGAGGGTGAAATAATCATATGAACAATAAATCTAAAATACATGTTGTTAGTGTTGGTATGATCACTTCCGTAGGGGAGGATTCTAAAAAAACAGCAGCCGCCATTAAGGCTGGTATATCACGTTACCAAGATTCTCAATGTTTTAATAAGAATTTTAATCCAATAAAAATGTCACTTGTAGATGATAGTGCTCTACCGTCTTTAAATGAAGAATTGCAGTCACTTTCGGGGTTAACTTCTAGACAACGCAGGATGTTAAGACTTGCAACGCCAGCTCTTCTAGAAGTGCTTGATGCCTTACCCATTAATAATTCAATCCCATTATTTTTATCAGGTCCTGAAACCTTAAAAAATTGCCCTGAAGCAATTAATATTAAATTTTTAGAATATTTAGTTAAACAAACGGATGCTAATATTGATTTAAATGCAAGCCGCTTATTTGCAACAGGTAAAGCAGGTGGTATTCAAGCAATAGATCTGGCGTTTAAGTTTTTTGAAACAACAGATAAAGATGTTGTCCTGGTCGGGGGTATAGATTCGTTTCTTGATAATTATTTATTGAGTTTCCTTGATAATGAAAACCGTATACTTGCCGAAAACATATTGGACGGATTTGTACCAGGTGAAGCGGCAGGTTTTATAATGCTAGTATCTGATAGAATTATCTCTAAATTATCTACTAAACAATTAGCAACACTATACCTTCCCGGATTAGCAAGTGAGAAAGGACATCGATATAGTTCAATGCCGTATAAAGGAGATGGTTTGTCTGACTCATTTAACTCAGCAATAAGTAACGGAAACCTTCAACCTATAGAAAGTGTTTTTTCAAGTATGAATGGTGAAAATTTTGATGCAAAAGAATATGGTGTTGCATTGATGCGCAATACTTCAGCATTTAATACTAATTTTGACCATATACATCCTGCAGAAAATTTTGGTGATATTGGCGCAGCATTTGGTCCTGTGTTAATTGGGTTAATGGCCCAGTACAAGACTAAAAATGCAATTTGCTATTGTTCGTCAAATACAGAGCATAGATCTGCAATTAATGTTACACAATAATTGCTTAATTATAGGTATTTAAGGAGACTAGTATGACGGAAATTGTTGAAGGTGTAGCATTTGTTTTACACACTGAAGATAACCCTGATTGTCCATTTTGTCCCGGAAAAGAAGAAAAGGATGAATATACAACGTGGCGAGGTAGTGATAATAAGGCCTCGAAGCTTCGTTCTAATATGAAAAATCCTTCTAATTTATGTAAAATTCAATCTAAAGCTCGCCCCAAAGATTCAACTGATAGTGCGAGACCTGTATATAGAAAGCCAGAATCAGCTATTTACACTCACAGCGATTATGGTGACTATAGCGATCAAGCTCATCATGCTATTAGCGGAAATCAAATATTAAATGGTCACGATATAGAAAAGTTAACATGTGAAGACCTTGGTACAATTGAAAAGGATACAGGCTACAGTGTCAACAATTGTGCTAATGGAATTTGTTTACCTGCCTATCCAAATGCATTTATAAAAGGCAATGGTGATCTTAAAGGTAAGTGGGGTGAATATAATCCGGATGAAAAAATCAAGATTATGGAATTTCCTATGGCCGATAAAAAAGGTCAAGTTCATATTGGTGGGCATGATATTAAACCCAGTGAAAAACTATGCACTCTACTTGAATCCAATGAAGAAAATGATGATGCAGATGATTCAACTACTGATATACCTCATCATGCTAATTATCCTGAAATGGCTAAGAAATTATTACAAAAATTATTCGATTTATCAGAAAAAAATTATTCTAAAAGTTGCGGTTTTTGTAAAGAAAATACAGATAAGGGAAAAAAATTACCTCCTCCATATAGAATCAATAAAAAACTCGATGATATTTCAGAGATATTAATTGGCTATATCACTGGAGATCCTGCTGAATGGCAGTATTTCATTTCTACTTATGCGCAGGATTATACTGAAAAATTGATAGGTAGTGATAGCCTAGGGTTGCCTCCGCCAGAATAAAATGACGATATTTAAGTAATGGAACAATATTATGTATTATGAACTAAGAAATTCACCATTTGAAAAGTTTGGTGTAAAGAAATGGCCTGAGTTACCTGATGGAGTTTATGCTTTTCAATCAGGAGATTTGATAACAGTAGACATAGACCAGCCTATTGAATTTATTGTCGATAATACTGCAGAAAATCCTCCAACTGATTTTGTAACATCTTTTATGCCGGTTTTATCTGATGTATTAATTAATGCGTTAAAAGAAGCGGGGGTAGACAATTTTCAAACTTATAAGGCTGTTCTTAAAAATCCAGAAACAGGTGAAAGCTGGAGCACTTACCAGGTTGTAAATATATTAGGAAAAATAGCTTGTGCAGATATGGAGAAATCTATCTATAAAAATATTATGGGGGTCGATAATGAATTTACAGAGCTTGTAATTGATATAAAAAAAGCTAAAAATGCACTGTTTTTTCGACTATTAGAAAGTCATGAAAAAATAATTCTGCATCTGGATATAGCAAAAAAACTTTTTACAGCTGATAATAAACCTATATTTAAAGGTTTAAAATTCATAGCAATAAAATCATCAAATAAATAAATCTAGTTGCATACTATCTGTTGTAGTGGCTTATACCATATCTGACATATTTAATAACAGGTTTAAATCTAGTCCTACAGTAGCTACGCTTTACGAGAACTTGAATTCTGTGGTTTCGCCTTGTTGGCGACTCACTTTTTTGTCTACAGCAACAATAAAGTAAGCA
>Ga0316205_10001750_pt1 | contig 25436 bp, 24 predicted proteins | sample 3monthpyrite_MG_FD_204941 | JGI IMG/M metagenome (GOLD analysis project Ga0316205, IMG submission 204941) | Microbial mat bacterial communities from mineral coupon in-situ incubated in ocean water Damariscotta River, Maine, United States -... | ecosystem: Environmental > Aquatic > Marine >... | reverse complement strand
ACGCGGCTCAAAATCACTAAATTCAGTGTAACCATCCAGTAAATCGGCTATTTGCATCGTCATATCTTGCCGAGAACCATTCAGCAACATCCACAGATCCTGCACAGCAGGGCCAGTACGACAATCATCGAGATCGACAAAATGCGGGCCTGTATCTGTCCAGAGAATATTACTCGCATGGCAATCGCCATGTAGCCGAATATTCTCAATCGCACCGGCCTGTTGATAGCTGCTATCGAGTATCGGCAGAATATCTTCTACCAAGCTGCGATAAGGTAACTCCAATTCGGAGGGGATAAACCCCTCCTCAAGCACATATTGATAAGATTCACGCGCATAGCTATCAATATTGACCGTAGGACGTTCAACAAAGGGTCTCAAACGCCCAACATTATGAATTCGACCTATAAACCGTCCCATTAATACATAGTCATCACCGCCATTAAGCTCGGGTGTACGCCCACCCAGACAAGGGAAAACAGCAAATCGGTGTCCGGCATGAAAATGCAGGCTTTTACCTTCAGCATCTAATAATGGCGCAACAATCGGTATATCAACATCAGCTAGCTCATGCGCAAAATCGTGCTCCTCTTGAATCATGGCATCGCTCCAACGCTGTGGGCGATAAAATTTCACCACCAAAGGAGCCGCATCCTCTATGCCAATTCGATAAACCCGATTCTCATAACTATTCAAAGCTAGGAGACTACCATCAGCTTTAAAACCCAGCGTTTCCACTGCATCCAGGAGCATGCCCGGTCCTAGATCGTAAAAATCGGTTATTTCTTCAGGATTTTTCATGGTTTTATTCTGATGCTTTAGCCTTTAAAGGAAATAGAGGCTGTTTGTCTTTCAAGATTAACAGCCTCTAGGCATAATAGATTAAACCTGCGGCAATTGCTGCCGCCATATTAGTACCCACGTAACTTAGGTATATACATAGAATGAGTAATCCACTGTTATCCATGAAAGGCCTACCGCCTTTTTCTGATATCAAAGCCGAACATGTTGAACCCGCCGTTGATGCACTGCTTGCTGAATGTCGTAGTAAGGTTGCCGCCATACTCAACGAGAATGAAACTTACACTTGGGACAACCTGGTTCGTCCCATCGAAGATATTGATGAAAAATTATCTCGTAGTTGGTCGCCAGTAAGTCACATGAATTCAGTTGTTAATTCCGATGAACTTCGTGATGCCTATAATGCATGCCTGCCTAAACTCAGCGAGTACGGCACCGAGATGGGACAAAATGCAAAATTGTTTGCTGCCTATCAGCAAGTACGTGCAAGTAATGATTTTGCAAAACTTGATACCGCACAGAAAAAAATCATCGAAAATTCACTGCGTGATTTTGAACTCTCCGGTATTGGTTTGAATGATGCCGACCAGCAACGCTACAAAACACTCATGCAGGAGTTATCAAAATTAACTTCCAAGTTTGAAGAAAATGTACTCGATGCCACACACGGTTGGGAAAAATATATTGATGATGAAAGCATGCTTGCTGGCCTACCAGAAACCGCCATTGCGCTAGCCCGACAGAATGCAAAAAATGCAGGTAAATCAGGTTGGTTATTTAGTCTGGAATTTCCATCTTACTTTCCCGTCATGACCTACGCCGAAAATCGAGATTTACGCGAAGAAATGTATACCGCCTATGCGACTCGCGCATCGGATCAAGGCCCTTGTGCTGGCAAGTGGGATAACGCTGAACTAATTCAAGATATTTTACAACGACGTCATGAAGCAGCTCAGCTACTTGGCTTCAATAATTACGCAGAAAGATCCTTAGCGAAAAAAATGGCCTCCAATACTGATCAGGTCATTAAATTTCTTACTGACCTTGCTACAAAATCCATCGATATGGCACGCGATGAATACAAGCAACTGCAAGACTATGCTCGCGACGAACACGGTATCGAGAAACTCGAAGCATGGGACAACGGTTACTACAGCGAAAAACTTCGTGAACATCAATATGCCATTTCACAAGAAGAACTAAAACCTTACTTTCCAGAAAATCGTGTTTTAGAGGGTATGTTTGGTGTCATCAAAAAACTTTATGGCATGCAGGTTATTGAGCTTCACGATATCGACACTTGGCATAAAGATGTGCGCTTTTTCGAAATACGTGACGCACAAGATAGTCCACGCGGTCAGTTCTATCTTGATCTTTATGCGCGAAATAAAAAACGCGGTGGCGCATGGATGGACGAATGTATTGTGCGTACACGTCATGGAGATGACATTCAATTACCGGTTGCTTACTTAACCTGTAACTTCACTCCACCCGTTGGTGAAGACCCGGCCTTATTCACTCATGATGAAGTTATCACTATGTTCCATGAATTTGGTCATGGCTTGCAACACATGCTGACTAAAATTGATTACATGGGTGTTTCTGGCATCAATGGTGTTGAATGGGACGCTGTAGAATTACCAAGTCAGTTTATGGAAAATTGGTGTTGGCAGAAAAAAGCACTCAATATGTTTGCCTGTCACTACAAAACAGGCGAAGCATTACCGGATGACATGTTTGAACGTATGAGTGCGGCTAAAAATTTCCAATCCGGTATGCAGATGGTTCGACAAATTGAATTTTCCTTATTCGATTTTCGCATGCACATGGAATTTGATCCAGACACAGCAACTGATATTCAAGCACTACTCACTGACATTAGAGAGCAAGTTGCTGTCATCATACCGCCTGCCTTCAATCGTTTTGCTAATGGCTTTACGCATATTTTCTCTGGTGGCTATGCCGCAGGCTATTACAGCTACAAATGGGCAGAAGTCCTTTCCAGCGATGCATTCTCGGCCTTTGAAGAAAATGGAATTTTTGATCAAAATACCGGTATGCGCTTTTTGGAAAATATATTAGAGCAAGGTGGTTCGCATGATGCCATGGATTTATTCGTACAATTCCGTGGCCGTGAACCGAGTATTGATGCACTTCTAAAACACAGTGGAATTGCTGCATAATAGTGTTAAACACGTTAAGGGATAACAATGAAAAATAATTATATAACACTCGCAATACTCACTTTGCTCTTGCAGACAAGCCTGCAACTACAAGCTAAAACCTTTTACGTCACCGACAAAGTATTAGTAGGGGTATACGAACAATCCAATACCGAGAGTAATCTCATAAAAGCCCTACCCACGGGCACGCCCATCGAAGTACTCGAAAAAACAGATGAATTTACTAAAGTACGTAGTCCTGACGGTACCACCGGTTGGGTAGAAACATCTTACCTGATCGATCATAAACCCGCCCAGCTTGTTGTTCTTGAGCTTACAGATCAGCAGAAACAAGCTAACGAACAACTTAGCTTGGCTCAAGCGGAATTAGAAGCGACACAAAAGCAACTCGTCGATCTGCGTGCTGGCGCAACAACAGTTACTTCTGCTCAAAAAAAGAAACTCGCTAGCGACCTTAAAAAATTAAACAAGAAAGCCAGTAGCCTGAAAAAAGATCTTGCCGCATCACAAACACAGCTAGAGAACAAATCACGTCAACACAAAACATTAGAAGAACAGAATAAAGAGCTACAAAAAGAAATTATTAATTTACGTAAAAATAAATCTGTTGACACTAAAGCAACGCCAATTGCACCCGCTGCAGTTGATGATTCTGAGCTACGTAATATTAAAGCAGAGAACAAACAACTAACTGACACGCTTAACCAAATACGTGCGACACTTCAATTGCCAGCTAACTCTACATCCGTTGAGGATGATGCCGGTATTACATTAAAATATTTATGGCTGCTTATTGGTTCATTAGTATTAGCGATCAGTGGTTTCATCGGCGGCATTAAATGGCTCGATTGGCGTAATCTAAAACGTCATGGCGGCTTCCGTATTTAGATCGTATATACTATGTCATCATTTAAATACAAAGATCTGCGCGATTTTATTTCTCTGCTTGAACAACGTGGTGAATTAAAACGTATCGGCATTGAAATTGATCCGCATCTTGAAATGACTGAAATATGCGATCGTACCTTGCGTGCCGGTGGTCCGGCATTGCTATTCGAAAACCCAAAAGGCAGCGACATACCGGTACTCGGTAATCTATTCGGTACACCTGAACGCGTTGCACTCGGCATGGGTGAAGAATCTGTTAGCGCCTTGCGTGAAGTCGGCAAGCTGCTGGCGATGCTTAAAGAACCTGATCCGCCCAAGGGTATGAAAGATGCGTGGGAAAAATTGCCCATCTTCAAACAAGTGCTTCACATGGCTCCCAAGATCGTCAACAAGGCCAAATGTCAGGACGTCGTCATCGAAGCGGATGATGTTAATCTCAATAAATTGCCTATTCAGACCTGTTGGCCAGACGATGCCGGCCCACTAGTTAGCTGGGGACTGGTTATTACTAAAGGTCCGAATAAAGAACGTCAAAATCTGGGTATTTATCGCCAGCAAGTTATTGGCAAGAACCGCGTTATCATGCGCTGGTTAGCTCATCGCGGTGGCGCGCTCGATTTTGCTGAATGGCAACAAGCCCATCCTGGTGAACCGTTTCCCATTACGGTTGCACTCGGTGCCGATCCTGCCACCATCCTTGCGGCCGTCACGCCCGTTCCAGACAGTCTCTCTGAATATGCCTTTGCTGGTTTATTGCGCGGTAGTAAAACCGAACTGACACAATGCATCGGTTCCGACTTACAGGTGCCCGCTAGTGCCGAATTTGTTCTGGAAGGGCACATTCATCCTGATGATATGGCCGATGAAGGGCCATTTGGCGACCATACGGGCTATTACAATGAAGTGGAGCGGTTTCCGGTCTTCACCATCGACCGAATTACACATCGCAAAGATCCGATCTACCACAGCACTTATACCGGTAGACCACCTGATGAACCCGCCATTCTAGGTGTTGCACTCAATGAAGTGTTTGTGCCTATTCTGCAAAAACAATTTCCCGAGATTGTCGATTTCTACCTGCCACCCGAGGGCTGCTCTTATCGCATGGCCTGTGTGAGCATGAAAAAACAATATCCCGGGCACGCAAAACGAGTGATGTTTGGGGTTTGGTCGTTCCTACGCCAATTCATGTATACCAAATTTATTATCGTTACCGATGATGACGTTAATGTGCGGGATTGGAATGACGTTATCTGGGCGATGACAACCCGAATGGATCCCGGGCGTGATACCACCATTATCGACAATACCCCGATCGATTATCTGGATTTTGCCTCGCCAGTTTCAGGGCTGGGCTCTAAAATGGGCTTCGATGCCACCAATAAATGGCCCAGCGAGACTGACCGCGAGTGGGGCACAGCCATCAGCATGGATGAATCGGTAAAAAATCGTGTTGATGAGTTATGGTCGGAACTAAACATTGATATAATGGACAAATAGATTAGAACGGATTCTATTAATATAATAAATGTGATCATGACTATGCTGAAATTAAAACAAAATGGATTCTACACTGGGCTAATACTCATCTTATGCTCGCTGACTTTTCCTACCGCTGCGCTCAGTGCTGAAATATCGCCAGCTCAGGAACTCATCGTTAGTAAAACCACGGAATTACTCGATGAACTAAGGGTAAACAACGGCACTCTCAAAAAAGATTCTGCGATTGCCTATAAGCTCGTCGAAGACATTGTGCTGCCTCATATAGATTTCCAACGTATTGGTCGGATTGTGCTCGGCAAATACTGGCGTCGTGCCACTGAAGCACAACGGATTCGATTTGTTAACGAATTTCGTGGTTTCCTCGTTCGCACCTATGTCACCGCGATGGTCGAATTTTCAGATCAAATCGTTTCGCATGCCGATAATGTTAGTTATCTACCCTTTAGAAATACCGATCCTGAAGATGTATCTGTCCGTATGGAAATCCGCCTCGCCGACAGACCGCCGATTTCCGTTAATTACAGCCTCTATTTAAATGGGCCTAAATGGCTTATTTATGATTTAACTATCGAAGGCATCAGTCTCGCAACCAATTATCGCGGCTCGTTTGGCAGTGCCATTCGACGCGATGGCCTAGACAAACTGATTGATAGCCTTGCCGACCGTAACAAAACAGCCGACGTCGCCCGCCACGCTGCCACTGTAACGCAATAAAGCCGCTTCACTATGAAAGGCCATTTACGCTGCTAATAGCAGTGCGTTACACTGTTTGCTGATTTTCTAAAGTTTACAAAAAATATAATTAGGAGAGCACCATGCGCACTATCATGGTCATTAATGCCAAGGGCGGCTGTGGCAAAACAACCCTCGCGACGAATATTGCAGGCTTCTACGCCAATAAAGGCAATACCGTTGCGATTGCCGACTTTGATCCACAAGGCTCAAGCCTAGACTGGCTTAAAGCACGCCCTGAAACACGCCCTGAAATTATTGGCATCGACGCGGCAGACGGCACATTTCGCGCACCTCGCAACCTCGACATTCTCATTCTTGATGTGCCTGCTGCTGTTCATGGCAAAACGTTAACCGCACTTGTACGTAAAGCGGAATCACTCGTCATTCCTGTGCTCGCATCACCAATCGACATACGTGCCTGCGCTCACTTTATTAAAGAATTATTACTTGTTGGCAAAGTGAATCGCGATGAAGTCAAGCTCGCCGTGGTTGCCAACCGCGTAAAAGAAAACACCCTCATCTTCCATACTCTGGAAAAATTCCTCAAACGCTTAAAAATTTCGCGCATTGCAACCTTGCGCGATACGCAAAATTACATCCGCTCAGCCGAACGCGGTGTGAGTATATTTGAAATGGCGCCATCTGCCGTTCAACAAGACCTCGAACAATGGCGCTCACTAACACGCTGGTTAAATAGCAAACGGAGTATTGCCTGATGCCGTTTTACACTCCTGATTTAGGACCAATAACAACCCATATAAATTATTAAGGAATTGATTTTATGGATATAAATTTAAAAACAAGATGTTTATTAGTCCTAAAAGACCAGTTACAACTGGCTTTTTAGGTCCACTACTTATAGTTAGAGCTCATATAGATGAAATTTGAAGCAAAAATAACATTAGCCGCATATAAGAGTTTTAGCTTATTAGCACAAAAGCGCATAGGTGAGCAGCGTAGATTTAAAACGAAATATTATATGGTAACTATCATCCATTGGATGCTTTTAGGAATAGCAGCAGCCGCAATGTTGAACTTCTATGAAAGTTGTAATTCTTGTAATTTATCTCACTTAAATGTATCAGTAGTTTTTATTGTTGCGTGGATTCTAGCCGCTTTTATCCTTCAAAAATGGTATTCATCTGTATTTATAGAAAATTCAGCCAATGATCCAGGGTCAATATTAGGAAATTTCACATTTGAACTTTACGAAGGCGGCCTCTCTGAAGAAAGGGATGGCTACAAAAGCTCATATACATGGAATACTATTACTAATATTGAAAAAGAAAATAATATTCTATTTCTTTTTATAGATATTGCTAAGGCTATAATTATACCAATAGAAAATATCACTGATAAGCAACGGCAAGAATTATTAGAGATACTAAAAGAAAAATTAAATTATGAGCTCTAACAAATCACTCCATCGGACGCACTTGTCTGTCACGCCTTTTGCGGGGCAAAAGCCTTGCCAGCCTGCGTTCGCCGCTGAGCTCAACCGTTAGAGGTATAAGGAAATATGAAGCCGAGCAAGAAGGGAGTGCGAGGAAACAATAAGTTTTCAAAGGCTTTAAATAAAGAAGTCGGTGGCAATCTTGCTAAAAAACAATCTAAAAAAGTAATTTTTACAATTATAGGTATTTGTTTTTTAGTAATCTGGTGGTATGCAATAGAAAAATTAGGTTTTAAGTCGGGCTCAGTCATAACTTTAATACTTTTAGTTTTTGTAATTGCTGGGGAAATGAAATCAAGAGATACTATCAGTGCTGCTAGTAAACATAAATGGAAAGCATTTAATGATAAAGAGCAATAGTAAACCCTCTACCAAATCATTCAACTTCGCCCATAAAAAGCATGGGCCGGACGCTGCGCACAAAACGCGCAACGCCCGTTAACTCAACCATTATATTTAATTAACAAATCAAAAAGGAATTACGGGGCAAATGATCTTGCCACAATTAGAAGCCGATGCTCATGGAGTAGACGTTGTTGGAATGTTTTTCTTTGAAGACAATAATTATGTATTAGTTAACGGTGACCCAATTGGTGAACGTTTGGCGAAAGTAGCAAACGAAAAGGGTATGCTATTAATGGGCTCTGATAAATGTTGCTATGAACGTCAAATAGATAAAAATCTAGTAGAAGGTGCCGTCATTGGTTGCTTCCCTAATTTGTACGAGGCTTTATCAGGAAATATGCCTGATCAAATTATTACACTATAAAAACATAACAATATAAGGGCGCAGACCCTTTCAAAATAAACTGGAAATTTAATATTGACTGATAAAAAACTAAAAATCTTATGTGATCTTGCAACCGAGGCGCATACGCGTATTCAGCAAGACTTCAAAGACATTAATCCTGTTGTGGGCGTTAATCAAAAGATGCGCGACAATGGGTTGCCTGCTGACATAATGACAATTGATTGTTTGAAAAGTGGCAAGCGCATTATTATTATTTTGCACGATCAACAACCGGACATCCTTAATTATCAGTTTTGTTTTAAAGATAAAGACCCGGAAGATGAATTTGAAAACATACCGTTTGATACATTAACAACTCAGGTTCTTTACGACTGGATTAAAGGCTATTTCTCAGATACCACACAATAATTTCTTTAGCTCTCTTGTGCTAATAATGTTTCGACGATAGGGCATTTCCGTGAGACTTTTCCGGCATTACAAGCACTAATTAAATATGTCAGTGTGTTTTGTAAGGCTTGCAGGTCTCGAATCTGTTTACCGATCTTTTCACTTTTCTCTTCCGCTCGAATTTGCACATCACGGCAATGCCCATCGCCCAATTCAATTAAGTCAGCTATTTCTTGTAGGCTGAAGCCTAATTTCTGGGCACGTTTAATAAACTGTATTTGCTCAAGTGCCTTATTAGAATATTTTCGAAATCCCTGTTGCGGTTTTAATGGTTCTTCAATGATGCCTATTTTCTGGTAATAACGCACCGTCTCAACATTAACACCCGCAGCGGTTGCGAGCCTTCCAATCGTGTATTTCGCTTGAATAGGCTGTTTCATCGTCCAATACCCACTTGACTCTGTACTCAGGTACGGAGTTTATACTTCTTTGATTCAAAATAAAATATGGGCTTCTACATGTTGGATATCGTACTTTGGGACATTGTTTCACCACCGGCGAGATGTTGTGCAATGAGTAAACAACATGACTGATTGCTGCACATCAGCATGCGAAACTAAATCTGGAACCGGCAAGCTTGCTTGTCCTGCCTGTGGTGAAAAATGTTTGCCTGTTTCTTTGAAGGCGATGCTGCATCACATTACACAGCCCTGGGCATATCCATTTTCTGACGAGCAATATTATTATTGTAGTAACAGCGGCTGCGATGTTGTTTATTTTTCAGCTACCAATAAGCTAGTCCATAATTCAGCAATCAGGTCGCCTGACAAAGATGAGGATTTAATCTGTTTTTGTTTTGGTGTTACAAGGTCAGAAGTGACTATAAACAAAGATATAAAAGACTTTGTGGTTACACAAACTAAACATTCTATGTGTTCATGTGAGACCGCCAATCCATCGGGTCGATGTTGTTTAAAGAACTTCCCTAAATAATCATGTTCATCTTGTTAATTATGTCAAAATATTTTTTCTTATAGGCTCGCGCGAATTCCTTTTTTAATCGTCTCATATTTTAATTTTATATTGAGCTCTTTTAGCATCTTGGTATTATCGATACGGCGAGATTCTTTTAAGTAAGACAACATACCTGCGGTCATCACATGCTCCGCTTCCTGCATTGAGACTTGCGGTGGCCTTGGTAATTCCAAGAAATCTGCCACCTGATTAAACCATTCTGTCATGGTTCCCGGATGGCCATCTGAAACATTAAAGATTTCACCGTTTTTCGCCTGTTTTGCCGCCGCAACGCAAATCATTGCCAGATCATCTGAATGAATACGGTTAGTGAAACCACATTCGGCTTCATTCAATACCGGAAGTGCTTTTTCAAGCCGTTCACGTGGCAGGCGTCTCGGGCCATAGATACCCGGAACGCGCAGAATGACAAAAGACACTTCATGACTGTTCGCCCATTGTGCCAGCTGTTTTTCAGCGTCTAATCGTCGAAGACCACGATCTGTACCCGGCGCAAGCGGGGATTGTTCGCTTATCCATTCACCGCGGCTATCGCCATAAACTGCCGTGGTGCTGATTAAAACCACTTTTTTAGGCAGGTTATTAGCTTCGATATTCGCTAGCCAGTTAGCCATGCGTAGATCTTTCGCTCCGGTTTGAGGTGGCGGGGCAAAATAAAACACCTGATTATCCCTATATGTAATGCCGTTCAGGGTATCCAGGTCATCCAAATCGGCCTGAATAGGTGCTATATCCAGTGCTGACAGGGCTTGCGCCGATACCTTGCTGTGCACCATACCGGCTGGTGTTGCGCCCTCATGCTGATACAACGCAGCGACTCGGCGACCAATATCGCCACAGCCAATGATAGTAATTGCTTGCATAGGTTTCACTTCAGTCTAAAAATCAGAGATAATCCCGAGCCTTTCAGTCAGGCTTAATCGAACAAGACGTTATTGTTATGAAATTCTCTGTTGTTGTCGAACCCAATGGCCCCTCTTTTGAGGTAGCCGCCGATGAATCTATTCTTGATGCTGCTATGCGTCAGGATATACCACTTGCCTATAGTTGTCGTGATGGCCTATGCGGAGCCTGTAAAGCGCGAATCTTGGCCGGTAGTGTGACTTATCTGGATGAACGTCCCGAAGCACTGTCCGATGCCGATCAACAGGAAGGTCTGGCGTTGCTTTGCCAGGCACGACCAACCAGCAATCTTCGTCTTGAAGCCAATATTGCCGATGCCATTGCCGGTATTCCAATTCGTAAAATGCCCTGCCGTGTTTCTTCTAGTGAACAACTTAGCCATGATGTAATGCGTATTATCCTGACACTACCGGGTAAAATTAAGTTTGGTTTTCTTGCCGGTCAATATATTGATTTTCTTTTAAAAGATGGCCACCGCCGCAGCTATTCCATTGCCAATGCACCACATGATGGCGGGCACATCGAACTGCATGTGCGTTATGTGAAAGGCGGCGAGTTTGCTGAATACGCCTTTGGTAATATGCCTGACAAAGCGATGCTCCGTATTGAAGGTCCACTCGGCACTTTTTACTTGCGCGAAGACACCGATCGACCGCTTATTTTTATGGCAGGCGGAACCGGTTTTGCTCCCGTGAAAGGTCTTATCGAGCACAGTCTACACATCGGCCAAACTCGACCTATCTATTTATATTGGGGAGCACGCGCTTTACGTGATCTCTATGATCCGGAAATGGCTCAGCAATGGGCAGACCAACATCCACATATTCAATTTGTACCCGTTTTATCCGATCCCGAAGCCGACGATAATTGGCAAGGCCGTACAGGATTTGTTCACGACGCAATCATGGAAGATTTTTCTGATTTATCGGGATTCGATATATATGCAGGTGGCCCACCAGAGATGGTCAATGCCGGTTTTGATAGTTTCCGCACACATGGTTTAACGCCAGAACATTATTTCTCTGACTCGTTTGAATACGCGCGCGATAAAAAATAATTAAATATTACTCGACGAGTAATTGCAGCCCTTTACGATAACATTCTGCAGCTTGCTTGGATTCTTTTAATTGTTCCAGCAGATCACCCAAGGCACGATAGGTTGTTGCTGTTGGTAAAATACCCAAACTGGCATCAAACCATGCGCGCGCTTTACCCCATAGCTCATTACGCACTGCTAAGCGTGCCAATACATCAAGTAATACATGATCGTCACTATGTTCTTTCTGCCATTGCTCAGCTATAGCGAGTTGTCTTATCTTGTCGCTTGCTTGTGCTTGCGCATATAACTTAAGCAAACCACGATCCCAATTATTGGAAAGATGTTTATGCAACAATGAAACGACCTCATCGTCTTCACCATAACCAATAATTTTTTGTATATATTGCTTAAGCACAACCGTATTCGCACGAACGGTCTTAGGCATATTCGACCAATATTCTTTTACTTGATCAGCTTGTGTTGCTTTTGCAAGTAATTCAATAAATACATCAGATTCTAAATTCAGTTGCTCATCGGCATTGAATAATTTGTTTTTTCGGGATAATGGTAACAACTCATATAATTTTTCCCAATCTTGTAATTCCATGTATATACGAACCAACAATTTCAAAACATGTGGATCCTTTGGCGCAATCGTGCGGCAATGCATTAAGGTTGCAAGTGCTTGCTCCAACTGCCCATACCGTAATTGCAGATCTGCTTGCGTTAAACTAACCGCCACATCCGCACCTGGTGTGCTTGCATGTGCCATGGCAAGGAAATCATCGCGTCGCTTATCTTCGCCTTGCTCTTGAGCCGCACTTGCTGCAGCTAAATAATTTATAAGTGGTGCTTCACTATCATCAACATACTTTATTAATAATTTTTCTGCCTTTTTCCAATTTCGCTGTGCTAATTCAAGCAGGCCTTGATTAAGGGATTTACGTGCTAACTTGTTACGACGTTGCATTCGCCACTCGCGTACCCGTTCACCAACACCCCAACTATTAGAAATAAATCTCAATACAATGTAAAAAACTATAAAACCAATTCCAATAGCCAGGGCAGCAAATGTCAGGCTAAGCTCAACAACCCAGGGTGCGCGTGAAATCAATACGTAGCCTGTGTCTTGTATTGCAAATATAGCTATGACAACCGCTAATAATATTACAAGTAGAACTTTAACCAGCCATGTCATTTCGACTGTTTCTCCTTGTCGTTAATTACTTCTTTCTTGACCGATATTTCCGCTAAGCTCGACCCATTTTGTTTAGCTTCAAGCATTGCTAATGATTGACTGATATCGGGGTACGCCGGTTCTAACTGTATTTGTTTTAGCGATCTCAATTCTGTTGTTATCGACTCAACAGCCGGTTGTTGTGCATTAAAGTACTCTCCCAGCCAGCTACTTGCTTCCTCCAAGCTCGATTGAAAAAGCGCTGTATTACTTTGCAATAAAGCAAGCCGCGCTATTTCTATTTTTAGACCCAGTGCCTGCCTGAGTTGCTGGATTTCTTGCTCACCGAGTAATGGAATAATCTTTTTATCAGTACGGCGTATGGTCACGAGTGTTTTCATTTCAGACCAAATAGCATCTGCATGTTTTTGCCATTCCGCAATTTCTTTCTTACTATCAGCTGCGGGGAATTTGGTCGTTTCAACTTGCTTATTACGTCCAGGATCAACAATGGAGAGCCGCTTAACTTGTTCAGCTAATGCTGACAATTTCAAGCTCAGACCTTCAATATCAATTTCCTTAACTGAACCAAGAGCGGCAATTTCTTTATTCAGTGTGCCACGAATTTTATGTAACGCAGGATCAGCAAGTCTTGCAAGTTGTTTGTCGGCTAATTCTAATGCAACCAATGCTGAGGCTTTATCTTTAAATAACTGCAAACGCATATTCGCTTGTATTAAGGTATAACGAATCTCTGCAACAGCCCAGTCATAACGCTTACGACCTAATTTCTCAGTTACCTGTTCTAACTGAGTAGACATTGCTTGTTGCTGTTGCTTCAGAGCTGCATTTTTCGAATCGCTATTAACACGATTATCCTGCTGTGCCTGTTGCAATGATTTGACTTGTTTTTCCAGATCATTGAAAAATTGTGATTGTTTGGTTTTCTGTTGTTCACTATTGAACCATACATACGCAGCACCGCCCGCAGCCGCTAAGGCGAGTAACAAACTAATAATGACAACCACGGGTAATATCGAAAAAGAGCTTTTTTCATCGACACTCTCTACTTGTTGTTGTTCTTCTACTGTTGTCTCATTATCAGTCATTCATACTCTCCGCGACTACTTTTTATCCAACCATTCTTCAATTGCATTGACTACACCTTTATTCTCAGGTTCGTTAACAACTACAATGTCTGAAAATCCTAGTTGCTCTGCAAGCCCCTTTATCCTCTCGCTAACGATTACTAATGGACATGAGTATAATTTTTTCTTCTGCTTAATATTTAGATTAGAATTCTCAATGATATCTGCAAAATTCTGCAAAGTTTCACCACTGGCTATAGTAACAATATCTATTCCATCTTCGAGCTGTTGTAACAAATGTTCACTATCATGATCTGGGCAATGACGGCTATATACTTCAGCATAATCAACCAGCGCACCCATTTCGCGTAAACCATTCGCTAAGGTTTCTCTACCACCATTGCCACGTATGATTAATATTTTTTTGCCAGTCAGTTGTTCATCTTTAAACTTGATCAATAGTGCTTCACTATTCATCGCATTATCTGGCTCTCGACTAACCAGCAAACCCGCTTGTTGAAGCGCGTCACTGGTAGTCGGGCCAACTGAGGCGATACAAGTGCGTAATGGCCAGGCAGCTATTGGTAGTAACGATAATGAAAAGCGTACTGCATTCTGGCTAATGAAAATAATCCAGTCATAACCCGATACAAATTTACAACGTTCAACGGACTCGGTATCTGCGCTTGCCTGAATTTCTAAGGTTGGAAAGCTGCTCGCTTGTCCACCAGCATCATTTATCTGTTGAATGAGATCAACGGCCTGTTCAACAGGACGCGTTACCATCACCCTAATATTCTGTAAGCGATTGCTCATGAGTTCTCGTTGTAGAGAGCCTCCAAAATAGTATCTGCACCACGGGCTAATAATTCTTCTGCCAATGCTGTGCCCATTGCTTTCGCTTCATCCGGCTTGCCGAAAATAGCGCTGCGTAAGATTTCACTGCCGTCAACCTTGCCAACTAAACCACGCAGCTGCAATTGATCATCATTCAATTCTGCGAAACCGGCAATTGGAACCTGACAACCACCTTCAAGTCGCTCATTCATCGCACGTTCTGCATCAACACAAATATGCGTAATCGGATCATCGAGTACGGCAATTAAATTATTTATTCTCGCATCATCATTTCGGCATTCAATACCAATCGCGCCCTGACCAATAGCCGGTAGGCTCACTTCAGGACTCAATGAAGTGCGGATACGTTCATCAAAACCAAGTCGTTTCAAACCAGCACAGGCGAGAATAATGGCATCGTAATCACCCGCGTCTAATTTTGCCAGGCGTGTGTTTACATTGCCCCGCAAGTCCAAAATCTCTAAATCGGGGCGCGCTTCACGTAACTGACTTTGGCGACGCAGACTTGATGTGCCAAGACGTGCGCCCTGTGGAAGATCAGTTAAATCCTTATAGTCATTTGAGACAAAGGCATCGCGTGGATCTTCACGCTGCAAAATTACGGGCAAATAGAGGCCTTCCGGCAACTCAACAGGCACATCTTTCATTGAATGCACTGCAATATCAGCATCACCATCTAACATAGCGCGCTCAAGTTCCTTTACAAACAAGCCCTTACCCCCAATCTTGGCCAACGGTGTATCAAGGATTTTATCGCCCTGAGTGGTAAAAGTGACTAATTCCACCTCCAAACCAGGGTGTGCCTCAATTAGCCTGGCAGAGACATGCTCTGCTTGCCACATTGCCAGAGGGCTCTTACGAGTTGCTATACGTATTTGATTTTCAGACATTTTTTATTAAATTCCTATCCATGCCACAGTCTGGCCATTGTACTCAATTGTAAGTTTTCTAATTTTTTGTGCTTCTAAGGGATATTTTACGCCATCCGCACTGTCACAAGCTATAATAACTGTCTGTTTTAAGAGTTTTTTTATATGAGCCTTTACCAACGATTACTCGCCGGTCTTGCTGGACTATTACTACTCTCATCTGCCCATGCAGCAGGGGTAGAAATCACCGATCTCAGCGATTTTCAGGCCGACACGACAGAAGCAAAGTCTCAGCAATTACCCATCCTTGTCATGTTTTCTGCTAGTTATTGTGGCTATTGCTCAACCCTCAAAGAAGAGTTCCTTAAGCCTATGCTACTCAGCGGCGATTATACCGACAAGGTAATCATTCGTGTGCTGGAAATTGACGGGGAAGATGATATTCGCGATATCGATGGGGCTAACATTGATCCTGAATCATTAGCCGATCGCTATAATATTCAACTCACTCCGACCTTGGCCTTCATTGACCCGCGCGGCAAAGAGCTGGCACCGCGTCTTATTGGTATGACCACTATCGATTTTTATGGTGGTTACCTTGATGATGCAATTGATAACTCACTTATTCAATTACGTGGCGGTTATAAATTCAGTTCAGTAAAGTAACCGACCTATCCCTTCGATTTTAATAGCCGGCGCAGTACTGTGACATGCCGTCGACTGACATCTAGCCGCTCGTCACAACCTGACAATAAAACAAAACTTCGGCCTAAACTATCACGTTCAATTCCTATTACCGCATTAATCGCTATCAAGGCATTACGATGTATACGGATAAATTCATTAGAAAATTCTTCTTCCAACGCTTTTAACGATTCTTCAATTAATGACGTGCCACCTAAATGCCGCATTTCAATATATTTTTGGTCCGCACGAAAGTATTGCACGCTTGAAACGGGAATTAATTGTAAGTCGCCACGCAACTTAACACTAATATGACTGCGCTTACTTACCTCGTTCGTTTGGATTTCTTTTAATTGCCCATGTCGTAATTGACGTGCTTTTTTAAAACTGGCTGCCAATTGTTCCGCTTGAATTGGTTTCAATAAATAAGCAATTGCTTGTGCTTCAAAAGCAGCGAGGGCGTGTTCATCATAAGCCGTGGTGAAAATTATTGCTGGTGCATTTTCATGCTTTGCGAGATGCGTCGCAACCTCTAAACCATTCATCCCCGGCATATGAATATCTAGCAATAAGACATCTGGTTGCAACGCAAGTACCTGTTCTATTGCTTGCATACCATTCGCGGCCTCACCAACGACCTGGTGATCATCATCCAGATCTTGCAGCATCGAAACTAAACGATCGCGTGCTAATGTTTCATCATCGACAATCAAAATTTTCACGACACATCCTTATATAACAATGATGTGGGTATCTCGATACTTGCGATGTATTTATTTTCTTCTATTATTATCTTTAGATGCGATACCCCTTCATATAAAGCATCTAAACGTGCATTGATATTATTATGCGCCAACTGATTACCTTTATTTGAAGGTCGACAATGTTCATTTGATTTGTCGCAAGGATTTATTACTTGCAGACTTAAAATTTGATCATTATTAATATGCATCGCATTAATAATAACTGTTCCGCCATTCGGTAAAGGTTCAATGCCATGAATAACTGCATTTTCAATTAAGGGTTGAAGTAATAAGGGTGGAATCATATCCTGCTCTGCATTTTCATCGATATGCCACTCAACACAAAGCCGTTCACCCAGGCGGAGCATCTCAATCTGTAAGTAACTTTTGCAAATTGCAATTTCTTCACTCAATGTTATTTGTTTATTCGTGTCAGATAAGCTCGCGCGAAATACTTGCGATAAATTTTCAACCGCCTGTTCTGCCAACTTAGGATCAGAACGCGTGAGACTAGCTATAATATTCATACTATTAAACAAAAAGTGTGGACGAATTCTTGCTTGTAAGGCTTCAATACGAGAAATATTCTCAGCACGCATTGATTTATTTGATTGATATTGTAAATAGAAATAACGCAAAATCAGTAATGACACAATCACACTAATGCCAAGGTTGCGCAATAAAAACTCAATATGCTCAATTGTACCTGCGCCTAGATTCGGTAAAGCAATATAGCTAAATGCAATTTCGCTCACGATTAGAGTCACAACATTAATGACGATAAAACTTACTGCACCGGCAAGAGCATTGTTTAAACGCGCTAATATCGGCCTACTCAAACAAAGCAGTAATACACTGCTCAAGGCAACCCACTGTACGAATAGAGAAATAAGCCCCAGATCTAGCCAGACCTTGCCTATATCACTTGCTGCAAGGGTAATAATAAATGCCAATAATTCCGCAATAATAATAACCAGCAGCAAAATCCGGATGCTACATAAATCTGGCAAAAACAGCCCCTGCTCAAATTGCGGTGATGGTTGACGATCTGACGGCTTCATGCGATTCCCAATTATTATTACTTATATCCATACATCGTATTTGTTAAAGTTTAGCAGTCTTTTCATGCCTCATTGTGAGAAATCGTCTATACTGCGCGCAGTGTAAATCATTGATATGACAGAGACTATGAGTGAACAAGACAAAAAACCCTGGGGTGGCCGGTTTACCGCCGCGACAAATGAATTTGTTGAACAATATACGGCATCAATTGATTTCGATAAGCGGCTGTATCGCTATGATATTGCTGGCTCCAAGGCACATGCCCAAATGCTCGCGCATGTTGATGTGCTGAGCCAATCTGAAGCCGATAAAATCATCCAGGGTCTCGATGATATTCAAGCGGATATAGAACGGGGCGATTTCGCGTGGTCTGTAGCGCTTGAAGATGTTCATATGAACATCGAAGCGCGGCTCACTGACCGGATCGGTGCCGTTGGCAAAAAATTACATACCGGCAGATCTAGAAATGATCAGGTCGCCACTGATATTCGTTTATTCCTGCGGGAAGAAGTCGATCTGCTTTGTGATGGACTTATTTCATTGCAGCAAGTTTTACTCAAACTTGCCGAAAGGGAAGCTGATACCATTATGCCTGGCTTTACCCATTTGCAAACGGCTCAACCGGTTACCTTTGGTCATCACATGATGGCATGGTTTGAAATGATCGAACGGGATCGGCAACGGTTTGTTGATGCGCGGAAGCGGATTAATGTCTTGCCGTTGGGCGCTGCCGCTTTAGCCGGTACCAGTTACCCTATCGATAGAGCATACACAGCCAAGCTGCTCGACTTTGAGGCAGTTGCAGAAAATTCATTAGATGCCGTCAGTGACCGTGATTTTGCTATTGAATATTGTGCCAGTGGTACTTTATTAATGATGCATCTATCACGCTTCTCGGAAGAGTTAGTCTTGTGGTCATCAGCACAATTTAATTTTGTCGATCTAGGTGATAGTTTCTGTACTGGTTCGTCAATCATGCCACAAAAGAAAAACCCTGACGTTCCTGAATTGGTACGGGGTAAATCTGGTCGTGTCTATGGCAATTTAATTTCATTACTAACCATTATGAAATCACAACCGCTTGCCTACAATAAAGATAACCAGGAAGACAAAGAGCCACTCTTTGATAGTGTCGATACGCTACTTGCATCAGTACGTCTTTATACCGATATGCTCGATGGTCTTCAAGTAAAAAAAGATGTCATGCTTGAAGCTGCTGCGCGGGGCTTTTCAACTGCCACGGATTTAGCTGACTACCTGGTACGTAAAGGTGTTGCCTTTAGAGATGCCCATGAAGTTGTTGGCTTATCGGTACGTTTTTGTATTGATAATAATAAAGATCTTGCTGATTGCACATTGGATGAATTAAAACAGTTCAGTAATGTTATCGAAGAAGATGTTTATTTAGTACTGACATTAGAAGGCTCGGTTGCTTCAAGAGATCACTTTGGTGGTACTGCACCCGATCAAGTTCGTGCTGCTATAGTACGTGCAAAAGAGCGTTTAACAAAATGAAAAAAGGCGATGGCAGTTTAGCTTCACTAAGTGAACACCTCGCCGATTTTGCACGCCAGCGAGATTGGGAGAAATTTCATTCCCCTAAAAACCTTTCGATGGCCTTAATCGGTGAAGCGGCTGAATTGGTCGAGCATTTTCAATGGCTCACCGAAGAACAAAGCCTAAATATTGATACGGAAAAGAAAGACAAAGTCGCACTCGAATTAGCGGATATTCTTATTTATCTGGTTCGTACAGCAGAGCGACTCGATATTGATATTATAGAAGCCACATGGCGAAAAATAGATATTAATGAGAAGCGCTTTCCCGTCGAAAAAGTGCTAGGTGATGCACGGCGTGCGATCGAATACGATCATGATTAACTAAGCGGCCACAACCTGGTCATTAGCATTTTCTCTGGCGAGAACCATTCCATTATCCATTCTTTCCAAGATCATTTTCACATCATTACCACGTTGCCATTGAGCCGTTGTACCAAAACACGGTGGCATTTCTTCTCCATAGAATGAATTAAGATGTTCAAGCAGCTTAGTTGCTAAATTTTGTGCTGCTGCCAAATCAGTTTCTGGTAATACCAGAACAAAATTATTTTCATTATAACGACTCACTAAATCAGCCCAGCGTAACTCTGAGCGAATTCCACGGCAAATCTTTAACATGGTCTTGTCTTTGTCTTCACTGCCTGACAAATCAAACTCAAATTGAATTAATGATAATGGATTTTCATAACGTCTCGAACGAGAAATTAATGGATCCAGATCGCGCAACAAACCACGTTTATTCAAGGCCCCTGTTAATTCATCACTCAATATTAAACGTTCGACACGGTCACGCAACAAACACGTTTCCGTAATATCAATATAAAAACCAACTTCAATGCTACTGCCGGATGGCGACTGTAACGTTTTGTATTCACAAGAAAGATAGCGTGGCGTATGGTTCATACGATATTTAATCACCAGTTCGTTTGGTTTAGTAAATAGAGACTCGAGCTGAAAGCCCTTCGCCATATTACGATCCATACCTATCAACTGGCTAAATGACAAATTTGTCATGGCTTCCATTTTGCTGTTCGCCCAGCTAACACCACCATCATCATTGAATAATATCATTCCGACAGGACTAACCTGAAATAACTCAGTCATCCAGATAGTGTCAATTGGATCAGCCATACAACGCCTCGCATTTTTAATTTTGTTTAATTGTTTTGATTGTCCACTTGTATCGTCTATTCGCAGAAAAACTTTAGTAACAGGGCATGTTGCTTCATGAAAATCCTAAATATCAATGAGTTATATAGGCATTTTATTTAGTGAGGCAATTATTTGGCACTAATAGCATCGCTATTTCTACAGCTTTCTCCTTATAAGTCGATATAAACCCAGATGGATACGCCAAAAACAATTGATACACATACGATCAAGCGTCGTTTTATTGCCCTGAATCGAGATCGTGTGGAGCGTATCAATACTTCACTACGCTGGCGACAACGACATTTTCTTAAATTATTGCCGCTATTATTTCATATTAATGACGAATCACTGCCTGGTTTTATTTCTGATGAGGTGCCGGTAGGTATTAGTAATTACAAACCACTCAAAGCCAGTATTGAAGCCGCACAAAAAATTAATAAAAAGTTTCGTCATAGTAACCGCGCATTGTCTCAATATAATATCTATTCCATTTTTTTAATGGGTAGTAGCGGCACTATCGCGCATACTGAACATAGTGACTTTGATATCTGGCTATGTCACCGACCAGGAATGAAGTCAGATGAACTTGCCCTACTCGAAGAAAAGGCTAAAGCCATTAGTAAATGGTGTGCATCACTTGAGTTAGAGGTTCATTTTTTCCTAATGGATGAGCATCGCTTTCGAGACCAAAAACAGGGCTCGATGAATAATGAGCATAGTGGTTCTGCTCAGCATCATCTTTTATTAGAAGAATTTTATCGCACTAGCGTTTACCTTGCTGGTCGTTATCCTTTGTGGTGGCTTGTGCCGCCCGAACTTGATCATGATTACGATAATCATGTAGCACATCTTATTAGACATAAAAAAATTAATGAATTCGAAGTTATTAATTTTGGTGGTCTTGACAATATTCCTGCTGAAGAATTTTTCGGCGCATCTCTTTGGCAAATATACAAGGGCATCGATTCACCTTATAAATCTGTACTAAAAATATTATTAATGGAATCTTATGCAAATGAATATCCACGCATAGATCTTCTTTGCTCACGATTAAAAAGATTAATTTACGATAATGTTACTAGTCTGGTTGAAATAGACCCATACCTCATGATGTGCCATAAGGTAGAAGAATACTTAACTTCCCGCAATGAACCTCAAAGGCTTGAACTTGCACGACGCTGCTTTTATTTTAAAGTTGATATTCGCCTCAGTAAAAATATTGATAAAGCGGATTTACGTACAGGCATGTTGAGCGATCTTGTCGCTCAATGGGGATGGGATGATGCTCACCTATTAATGCTTGATTCCAGAAAAACATGGAAGATTCACCGTGTTATTGAAGAACGAAAAAAACTTGTTGATGAATTAACCCGTAGCTACAAGCTATTATTCAGTTTTGCAAATCAATATGCTGATAGTGCTGATATCGATCAACGTGATATGACAATACTCGGTAGGAAGCTCTATGCTGCTTTTGAAAGAAAATCAGGAAAAATTGATATCGTTAATCCTGGCATTTCACCAAACTTATACGAGGAACAACTATCATTTGTTGAGAATGATGATAAATGGCTTCTCTTTAGAGGAAAAGTGACGCATAAGGAACGTAATCGAAACACTCCTTTAAAACTAAGCCATAGTATTATTGAATTATTTTGTTGGTGTCACTTTAACCATTTAATCAACCCGCATACAATTATAAATTTACACTCCTGTATTCATTTGGTTAATCTTCGAGAAATAAAGCAAATACTTTCTGCATTAGATAATCAATTTCCATATGGAGGCCTTCCTAAAACGGATATCAATCTTTTTAGTAAAGCTAGTCATGCGGTAAGAACAATATTATTTATTAATGTTGGCATTAATCCTATGACAGTTCACAATCGAAAAGAACATCAATTAGTAAGCAACCGAACTAATGCACTTAGTTACAGCGGGCTACTCGACAATTTAGTTCTAAGTATTGATCAAGTCTCTATTAATACATGGCAAGAAATTTATTCTTATAACTATACCGGCATTAATGAGGTAATGGAGTGTCTTTGTAAAAATATACAAATGTCTAGTGTTAGTAATAATATTGTTCTTCCTGTTATTAGTGCTTTTAGCTTCACCTCAACGCTCGACCATACTTTGGCCAATCGTATTGAAACCTTATTCAATGACGTGATTCGGTTCTTTCATCGTTGTGATATATCCAATACTGCTCGCTATATCATAGGTGTTGAAAATAATTATTATATGCTACAAGAAAAACGTTCTGAAAATTCTAAACCACAAGTTAGCTATAAACGTCTTGGTTCATACGCCAGCTTATTGAAAAATCTTTCTCAACCAGAATCTGAATATTCGCCAGTGGTATTTGATGAATTAACACTACAACAACATTTTTTACCTAAAATTTATGCACAACATGAAGCCGGACAAATTAACTTTTATGCTCATGTAGATGGAAATATCGTTAATATTTATGTGCTCGATGAAAAGGGTGCTTTATTTTACACCAGCCATAAGTTCTTTAATTTACAAGCCATCATGGCGCATTATGATGCCTTCTTCTATGCTGCACTTCAGCGGCTAAACGCTTATTGTTTAGATGACTACAGTACTGAACCGTACAAAGTACATTTTTATACCCTTCATGAAATGCCGCTTCATTGGGATATTAGACCTTATCAAGTCGATCCATTATTTGATGCGGTGAATCCCTTTGAGGTCACTGTTATTATCGAATTAAGCGGTAGTAATATTCAGTATCGAATATTTTGTAATGATCGTGAATTTTCCTCAATACAATACGGTGATTCACTCTTTGCCCAACTTGCTAAACATATTATGTCATTACGCCAAGGTAAAACTGATTATCCACTCTATATCACCGATATCGATCTCCCGTTACAGCCTTACAATGCTGATTCAGACAAAACGCCGCAAACTATCAACTACTTGCAGTACAAGGTTAACTTTGAGCAGCAGCTCAACCTGGCTTTAGGCAACCATGTAAGTAAACAGTATCTATAGAGTCCTGCCTTGCAAATCTCTGCTTGGCTGCGTAGAGTTGCTATATTATTCAATATAATCATAAACCTATGACATCTGCCAAGTTACGTCGCAATATTATTCCGGTTACTATTGGTATCGGCTTAGTTGCATTTTCACTCGTTTTTCAGCTGTCAGATAATCCTTTTATTGAAAAACTCCGTGATCGTATGGAATGGATTGCCTACGACTTGCGCCTGCAATTCACACTACCAAAAAATTCTGTGCCACATGAAAATATCGTTATTATTGATATAGATGATAAATCCTTGGCCGAAGAAGGCCGCTGGCCATGGCCGCGCGAAAAGATTGCCCGCTTAACCGAGAAACTAACCAAAGCCGGCGTTATTGTTACTGTCTACGATATTCTTTTTTCTGAACCTGAAGCCAATGTGGCTATCTCCGTATTGGATATCCTCGCTGATTTTAAAGTCGATGAGCTGGTCACTAATACCTTAATTAATCTCGCCGATCAGATTGATGGCGATATTATTCTTGCCACAAGCTTGCAAGATAAAGACATAGTGCTTGGTTATGCTTTCATTGGTGACGAAGAAGAATATGGCGCGATTGGTCTACCGCTAAATATTACTAATATTGATGAACTTGGTAAAAGCTCCGTGCGTAAACAATCCGGTTTTTTGTCTAATTTAGATATTTTACAAGGCGTTGCGAATTATGGTGGATTTTTATCCGTTGAACCCGATGCCGATGGCGTGATAAGACGCGCCAGTCTTGTTTACAAATACAAAGAACAATTTTATCCCTCGCTTTCGCTAGAGGCCGTTCGCCTTTTTTATGCGAGTGAAAGCGCGACCATTCGAACAGCCAGAATTGCTGATTATGATGTCATGGAATATTTATCTCTCGATGTTGTAGACATACCTACCGATGGTATTGGTGCCGTTCTTGTTCCCTTTCGCGGCCCTTCATTTAGCTTTACTTATTTTTCTGCTACCGACATTTTAAATGATACTGTTGACCCTAAAAAATTAGCCAAGCTAGAAAGTACTATCGCTTTTATTGGTGCCACCGCAACCGGCTTAAACGACTTAAAAGCAACACCTGTTAGTAAAATTTACCCTGGTGTTGAAGTCCATGCCAGTATCGCTGCTGGCATCATCGACTCTGCTAACACAGTTGGTGAAACAGCCGCTGGTACTATATTACAACCCGCTACCTTTCCGACGGAACCCGAATGGGCGCTAGGTTTAAATTTTGTTATGACCTTAACTATTGGACTTATTCTGGCGATAGTTTTACCGTTTATGGGCCCACTCCCATCTATATTATTATTCATGGGTAGCGCCGGTAGTTTGTTGGGCTTTAATATCTGGTTGTGGACTGAATACAACTTTGTCATCGCTGTAGCCAGCCCATTGATGACAATTTTTTTTCTCGCTATATCAAATCTTGCCTATGGTTTTATTTTTGAATCTCAAGGCAAGAAACACCTTCGTGATCAATTTGGCCAATACATTCCACCGGCACTAGTAGATCAAATGCTTGAAAGCGATCAAGATC
>Ga0316205_10001749_pt1 | contig 25442 bp, 16 predicted proteins | sample 3monthpyrite_MG_FD_204941 | JGI IMG/M metagenome (GOLD analysis project Ga0316205, IMG submission 204941) | Microbial mat bacterial communities from mineral coupon in-situ incubated in ocean water Damariscotta River, Maine, United States -... | ecosystem: Environmental > Aquatic > Marine >... | reverse complement strand
ATGAACAAATCAAAGTTACGAAAATCAAAATCTTTTTTCGTTTTGACGCTCGGCTTCAGTTTTTTAATATCACTACTTATCTTCTTTGCTTATACCAGCTTTGAGCATATGAAAACATCACACGAAACCATAGAAGGTAGCAGCAGGGCCAGCGACAAAATGGAATTAATTGTTGAGCTTATAGAAACAGCTCGCACACGAACCAGATTAACATTAGAAATGAGCTACGAAGACGATGCATTCATAAAAGATGACATCGGCATGGCCCTTGACAAATATGCTTTTCAATTTCAAGAATTACGCCAAAAACTAACCGCGTTAGAGTTGGCTGAAAATGAAAAGAAAATCATGAGCGCTTTAGATCAATCAATTAAGCCTGCATTAACTCAACAAAGGCAGGCAGCCCAAATGGCTCTCAGCCATGACCGGCAAGACATCAAAAAAGCTCGAAGAATTATGATTGAAAGCGTGTATCCACTACAACGCAAAATCATTGATAATTTCATGAGCCTACTAAACTACCAAAAGGCCATTATTTTTGAATCGAGAGAGAAAGCTTCTGCTCAATATGAAAGAGCCTACAAACTTCAAACTACGCTTTTTATTATCATTTTACTATTAGCCTTAATGGTGGCTTTTTATGTCATCCGACGCAGCTCCCTTATAGAAAAAGAATTATTTCTTGAAAAAGAAAAAGCTGAAATCACACTACGAAGTGTGGGTGACGCTATTATCACAACCAGTAAAGATGGAATGGTCGAGTACCTGAACCCTGTTGCTGAAAAACTCACTGGATTCATCACACATAATGTTGCCGGCAAGCCTATAACTGAAATTTATAAGGCATATGATGAAGCCAATGAGCGTTGGTTAGCTGAATGCATAATGAGCTATCTAAAGCACGGTAGTTACAATATGCCATCAAATGATATTATTCTTTACAATGCAAATGACGAATTGATCGATATATCACAAACCATTGCGCCTATCCAGGATACGAATAACAATGTTCTAGGTACAATTACAACTTTTCAGGATATCAGCAAAGAAAAGGTACTCGCTAAACGTATAGAACATCAGGCACAACACGATGCATTAACTGGGTTACTTAATCGCCGAGAGTTTGAAACCAAAGTAGAACAATCGCTAACACTTTATTCCGAAGGCACCACTCACGCTTTATGTATAATGGACTTAGATCGCTTTAAAATTGTTAATGATACATTAGGTCATACAGCTGGTGATGAGCTGTTAAAGCAGATATCCGCAAAAATACAAAAGGTATTAAGAAAAACAGATTTATTCGCACGCATTGGCGGTGATGAGTTTGCCTTATTTTTATCTAATATCGATCAAAAAAAAGCTGAAGAAATCGTAGAGAAAATCTTAAACGTCGTTCGTGAGTATCAGTTTGTATGGGGTAACAAAGCATTTCGAATTGGTGCAAGTATTGGCCTGGTTGACGCCCCCGCCCAGGTGTCAAACTATGAGAATCTATATCACGCAGCTGACACCGCATGTTACATGGCAAAACACGAAGGCCGCGACAGATTTCATGCCGTTACTTATGACGATAAAAACGTTACAGATAAACGCGAGCAAACCCAGTGGGTTAATCGAATTAATGACGCACTACGCGACAATAGATTTACGCTTTATTGTCAGGACATCATTCCACTACATGATGATCGTGACTTAAAAGCTCATAGAGAAGTACTCATTCGCATGTTAGACGAGAATGATAAAATTATACCTCCTATGGCCTTCATTCCACCTGCAGAACGTTATAACCTTATGTCACAACTCGATGACTGGGTCATCGAAAATGTGCTTAAACAGCTTGAAACAGATGATACAGCTTCGGTATATGCTGTTAACCTGTCAGGCCAAAGTTTAGCCGATAATAAATTTACACAACGCACCATTGAAACACTTAAAAATAAACAAATTCAACATCAACGACTCTGTTTCGAAATAACAGAAACTTCAGCTATAGCCAATTTACAGAATGCCACTGAATTTTTAAGCCAGTTACAGGCGCTGGGTTGCTACACAGCCCTTGATGACTTTGGTAGTGGATTGAGCTCATTTGGTTATTTGAGAAGCCTGCCTATTAACTACCTTAAAATAGATGGCATGTTCATTAAACAAATAACAGAAGATGAAACATCTCGAGTAATGGTAGAGGCAATTAACTCCATTGGCCACACCATGAACTTAAAAACCATTGCAGAATTTGTGGAAAATGAAGCGATTAGTGATTTACTAAAGGATATGGGGGTGGACTATGCGCAGGGTTATTATTATGGAAAACCAGAACCCATGTAGCAATTCACACCCGCAAATAGCTTTAAAGAATATCAGTGATTTTCACTAAAAACGTATTAAACTGGATAGAATGATTTGAGCTATCTCATATCCACTGCTCGTCCCCTGCATCAATCGATTCCCTTCAGCTAACACTAGTTAAACACGCACCATTTACGAGGTTAAAATAACTAAAAAAACTCTATATAAAACAGTACTTAATCTGCTTTTATGTCCTATGCTTAATCAATCGAATAAAAAATTATCAACCCATTATTTATGGACATTAAAAACAAACGTTTCCAGGTTTACCTGATTGTTGCAGTAGCGCTTTCCCTGAGCTCTTTTTTACTCAGCGGCTCCAACTGGCATGGGACAAATCAGTTACATACATTAATGGAAGTATTAGCTACTGTTCTTGCGTTATTTGTAGGTGTACTTGCCCTATTACGATTTTACAGTAAAGGCGGCACTGATTTTCTAATACTGGGATCCGGGTTTATTGGTGTTAGCCTGTTAGATGGTTACCACGCAATCGTTACCTCTATCTGGTTTAAATTCTATTTACCATCAGATTTTTCTTCCTTAATATCCTGGAGCTGGCTAGCCTCACGAATGTTTTTATCTGCAGTTCTTCTTGCTTTGTATTTTATACACAAGTGGAAATCAAAAAGTAAATTACAATACAAAATTGAATCCAGACTGGTTTACAGTTTTATATTTATTTCAACACTTTGCAGTTTTTTATTTTTTGCATTTGTTCCTTTACCAGGCGGGTACTTTGAAGAAGCTTTTATACACCAACCTGCAGAGTTAATACCTGCTGTTTTTTTCCTTATTGCATTAATTGGTTTTTTCCGACTAGGTGACTGGAAAACAAATGATTTATCTCACTGGATAATACTCGCAATTATCATAAATCTTATTATCCAGCTTATTGTAATGCCATACTCCAGCAACTTATTTGATGTTCAATTTGATATAGCTCACCTATTTAAAAAACTTGCATATCTTTGCGTATTAACTGGTTTATGTATCAGCGTTTTCAAAGCGTTTAAAGATGCTGACGTACAGTCAAGCATCCGTAAAAAAGCCCAGATCTCGTTAGAGTCAAGTGAAATCCGCAATAGAACGATGATGAATTCATTAGTAGACGGACTGATTTCAATAAATGATAAAGGCATTATAGAAAACATTAATAATGCGGCCTGTCAATTATTCGGCTATTCAAAACTTGAAGTTCTTGGGAAAAACATAAAAATACTAATGCCTGAGCCATACCATACTGAGCATGATACTTACTTATCAAACTATAAAGATACCGGTGAAAAGAAAGTCATTGGAAAAGTGCGGCACGTAACCGGACGTAGAAAAAATGCAAGCATATTTCCAATGGATTTATCCGTTAGTGAAATGACGATAGCGGGAAAAACAAAATACTCAGCTATTATTAGAGACGATACAGAAAGACAGCATAATGAAAACGAACTTATAAATGCAAGAAACCTGGCTCAATCTGCAGCAGAAGCTAAAAGCAATTTTTTAGCAACCATGAGTCATGAAATAAGAACACCTATGAACGGTGTTTTAGGCATGGTTGAATTGCTACAGGATACGCCTTTAAACCCTCAGCAAGACGATATTATTACAACCATTTCTGAATCTGGAAACTCTTTATTAGAAATAATTAATGACATTCTTGAGTATTCAAAGGTTGAGGCCGGAAAAATTGAACTAGAGCTCATCACATTCAATTTAGAGCGAACCATTTATGATGTAACCCGTTTATTACTCGTTAAAGCTGAAGAAAAAGGTATAGAGCTTATTTTCTATTTTCATGCTGATTGCCCTAATTACGTGATAGGTGATGCGGGTCGAATTCGACAGATCATGCTAAACCTTGTTGGTAATGCTATTAAGTTCACTCATGTTGGTCAGGTTATAGTAGAGGTTAAATGCCTTGAGAAAATAGATGATAATTTAAATATAATAATAGAAGTAATAGACACGGGTATTGGACTGGACAATGAAACCAGGGAAAAGTTATTTGATTCATTTACCCAGGCAGATAATTCTACAAGCCGTACATATGGCGGCACAGGCCTCGGTTTAACCATTAGTAAACGACTAGTTGAATTAATGCATGGAAAAATAGATGTTGAAAGCGAGGCCGGTAAAGGCTCCAGATTCTGGCTTGAGATCGAACTGAAAAAAACGGACTCACCTAAAAAAATTGAAAAAATCGAACTAAATAATGAACGTGTCCTGATAGTAGATGACAACCCTGTTAACCTGAAAATTTTAAAAGAACAATTAAGCAAGTTACATATGCTGGTTGATGAGACCTCAGACCCTCTTGAAGTCATATCACTTATGCAGGCTTCAGAACAATCTGACAACCCTTACAAACTGATAATCATCGATAATATGATGCCCGTATTATGTGGTGCAGACCTGGGTCGAAATATTATGACCCATGAAAAAATAAACCACATACCACTGGTTTTATTAACATCAGCAACTGGTCTGGGTGATGCGGCAATATTTAAAGACATAGGTTTTTCTGCTTACCTCACCAAACCTATATTAAGTGATTTATTATATAAAACCTTAACTCGCGTATTAGGTTTAAGCGATGACGATGATAACGACAGGTTTCTTACCCGGCACTCTGTTTTAGAAGATGAAATCGAAAACGACACAGCAATGATACAACTCAAAGGAAAAGTATTATTAGTTGAAGATATTGTTATTAATCAAAAAGTAGCTCTTGGCTTGATGAATGGTTTTGATCTAAATATAGATATAGCAAACAATGGTAAAGAAGCTCTTGAGAAATACTCTGAGAATACATACGATATAATTCTTATGGATTGTCAGATGCCTATAATGGACGGTTTTGAGGCAACCCGTAAAATCCGTGAAACCGATCAGAACATTCCTATTATTGCCGTAACCGCAAATGCATTATCTACCGATAGGGAAAAATGCGAACAGGCAGGTATGAGTGACTATCTTGCTAAACCATTTAATCGAAAACAACTAACAGATATATTATTTCACTGGTTGAATATTTCTTCACAAAATCATATTGAACAGGATATCCAAAATAAAGCTATGAACGACACTTCAAGTAAAACGCCTACCCCTTCATCCCAACCAATACTTAATTATAAAACACTATCCGATATGAAAGCTGCGATTGGTGCTGTATTTGATGAGTTAATACCCGCATACATTGAACAGTCTGACGACATGATAAATAGCATGTTGGACTTACTTGAAAAAAAGGATATAGAAACTCTTGAAAGATATGCACATAGTATAAAATCAAGTAGTCTTAATGTAGGCGCTGAAATCACATCAGGTTACGCATTAACTTTAGAAGACATATGTAGAAATGAGCAAGATAACGCTAATTTAAAATCCCAGATAGATTTGCTTATCAATTCATATGATCAAACAAAAGCAGCCCTTCTAGAATTCCAGAACAGAGGAGAATAAAGTGTCTGAAAATAAAACACTCATGATAGTCGATGACAGTAAAGTATCAAGAATGATGATTAAAGCAATAGTATTAGACAAAGCTCCTGACATTAAAATTTTAGAGGCAGGTGATGGTCAGGAAGCTTTTGAACTTGCTGAAGGCAGTGTAGTCGACTATTTTTCTGTCGATTATAATATGCCTAATATGGACGGTATTGAATTCATTACTAAAATGTCAAAACAACGAACGGGCTCAAAATTTGCCCTTTTAACAGCCAATATACAGGAAGCAACACACAAAAAGGCAGAACAGATAGGTGCAAAATGCATTAATAAACCCATCAGTGAAACCTGTATTACATCTATGCTGGAGTACTTTAATGACTAAACAGATAGAGTTAACAGAACTTGAACTTGATATGCTCACCGAGATGTTTAATTTAGGCGTTGGTAAAGCCGCCGACTCATTAAGCACAATGGTAAAACAGGAAATAACTTTATCCGTACCTCATATAGAATTCTTATCTGTTGCAGAACTTGCCCATAAGCTGGGGTCAGATAAAACTATTTGTAGTGTTTCTCAAATGTTAAGCGGGCCCTTTGCTGCACAATCAATGCTGTTATTCCCGGAAGAAAATAGTCTGGAAATTGTTCGTCAATTACTGGGTCAAGATTTACCAGAAGAAACAATAGTGGAATTGCAGCAAGAAGCTTTTTCTGAAATTGGTAATATCGTACTTAATGCCTGTGTAGGCTCATTTGCAGAAGGCTTAAATGCCGAGTTTAAAATGGATTTACCCATTTTTGAGTTATCCAAACCTCTAGATTTATTAAATGTTTCAGAAAACAGAAATGAGACTGCATTATTCATACGCATAGACCTTACATTAAGTACCAGTGAAATAACCGGATATATGGCATTTTTAATGGGCACATTATCTCTTGAACAATTAAAAGAAGTTCTTTCACAAATGCTGGCTAATTTATAAATGAAATACCTGTTTAATACTTATGTAATAATAACTATTTATAATAACTTCTTTAATTTTAAACACTTATAAGCGCAAATTTACGAATACAAAAGCTTATAAAATCAATCAAAGCTATGATTTTTTCCTCTGGTCATCTATAATTTTCACGTTAATATATATTTAAAGAAGGAAGATTTAGTGACCACAGATAAAGTAAGGGAGATACTCTCTTCCCACGGACGTTTAACCGAATCCGTAGAAAACCTCAAAAATGACAGTGACCTGTATCAGGCAGGCCTTACCTCACTTGCCACTGTAGGCTTAATGCTGGCACTTGAAGATGAGTTTGATCTTGAATTTCCAGACTCCGTATTAAGCAGAAAAACATTTGGTAGCATCGATTCAATTGCCGAGACAATTGAAGATTTACAGGACTAGTTTTATAAACATCACCTAATTATCACGGGTCATAAGGAAGCAGTAGTGTCTAAAAACACAACAGAAAACCAAGAATTTAAAGAATTACTGAATAATATACATGCAATTGGTAAGGAAACCATCGCAAGGTACGCCACTGAAGTCGATGAGGAAGCCCGCTTTCCACATGAAAGCTTCGAAGCAATAAAATCACTTAAGCTAATGAGCTCATATGTACCAACCCAATACGGTGGTATGGGTCTTAATGTTAAACAGATTAGTACTATTTGCGAAATATTAGGTCACTATTGCGGCTCTACAGCAATGATCTTCGCAATGCATAAAATTCAGGTCGCCTGTATTGTGCATCATTGTATGGAAGTTGATTACTTTAAAACTTATGTAGACAAACTGGTTTCTGAACAACGCCTGATTGCATCTGCTACCACTGAAATTGGTACCGGCGGTGATCTGCTATCTAGTTTTTGTGCTGTTGAAGTCACTGATGGGCATTTTGAAATAACCAAAAAAGCCCCTGTGATTTCATATGGTGAAGCAGCTGACGACCTGATGTTAACTGCTCGTCGTAATGCTGATGCACCCAAGAGTGACCAGGTTGGTATTCTTCTGAGTAAAGACCAGTATACACTTGAGCCTATTTCAGGGTGGGACACACTTGGCTTCAGGGGTACCTGCAGTGCCGGTTTTAACATTACTGCCAAAGGTTCTGTTGATCAGATTAACCCTGTACCCTTCACTGACATTCTAAGCCAGACAATGCACCCTTATGCACATATAACCTGGGCTTCATTATGGTCTGGCATATGTGCAGACGCAGTAAATAATGCACGGGTATTTGTTAAGAATGCTGTTAGAAAAAACCCTAATATGCCGCCTATCTCGTCTATTAGATTAGGTGAACTCGATTGCGTATTAAATAGTATGCGCAGTAATATTACTGTCGCTATTGATCATTACTCAGAGATGCTCGTTGTCGGCGATAAAGACGCATTTACTAATTTTGGTTTTTCAATTCGTATCAATAATCTTAAAATTAACAGCTCGCAATTTTTTATAGATATTGTGGGTAAGGCAATGCTTATCTGCGGCATTTCCAGTTACCGTAATGATTCAGATTTAAGCCTTTGTCGTCACATTAGAGATGCATACGGTGCGTCTTTAATGGTGAACAATGATCGAATCATGATGCATAATTCTACCTTACTGCTTATGCACAAAGATGGACAATAGATTATGCTGATAACTTTAGATACTCAAAGATAACCTGCATCGATAATGAATAGAATATTAGAGCTGAACCCTGAAAGTTATCAGAAACACCTGATACATACTCAGGAGAGGGACTGGGCCGAAACCAACTGTTATGTCGATGTATGGATAGAATTACTAAACGCATTAGGTCATGAACCTATAGCGGCAATGCCCTTTTCACTTGGAATTGACTTTGAAGGCGATCAGTGGACTTTCTTCAAATTTCAACTATCTGACATCTATCAGTTATATGGAATTGAAGTACAGGAATTAGCCGTCTGGAAACCCTTAATTCATCATATCGAAGAACAGGTTAATATGGGCCGTCCGGTTCTCGTTGAATTAGATTCAATGTATTTGCCAGACACAACTGGCACGGCCTATAAAATAGCTCATGTAAAAACAACTGTCGCCGTCAATGAAATTGATATTGAAAAAAAACATCTAGGATATTTTCACGCCCAGGGTTATTACACATTAGAAGCAGACGACTTTGATAATGTTTTTAGATTAAATTCAGATGATGCATCGATTCTTGAGCCCTATGTTGAGATAGCAAAACTACGCGACACACAATCAGCAGAAATAGAGTCTATCGTTAAAAAATCGCTTGTGATTTTAAAAAAGCAATTGCAGATGCTGCCATCTGAAAACCCATTCATTAGCTTTAAAACGCAACTTGAAAAAGATCTTGAATGGTTAAAGCAGCAAGATCTGGAGATGTTTCATCAATATTCTTTTGCAACTCTTCGTCAATTTGGTGCCTGCTTTGAGTTAGCTACTAATTATATGGAATGGTTAATGAAAAACGGTGAAGAAGATTTACTGCATGCATCTAGTTGTTTTAAACAAATATCTGAAACGGCAAAAGTTTATCAGTTTCAGTTAGCCCGCGTTATAAGTCGAGGTAAATCACTGGACTTATCTACCGTTGATAACATGGCAGATTTGTGGACAGATGCGATGCATAGCCTTAAACAAAAATATTTATAACATATAGGATAGGTAAAGCTGAAGCCGAGATACAAACAGCAGAAAATATAATTTTCTCATGGCTTAACAAAATAAGATGAGTAAAGCTGAAAAACATACACTTTTAACACCCCATAGAGACAGTTTAAATAAAAACTGGTCTCTTTTTCGTGCAAAGCCAGATCAATATGCTGAGCCAGCAGACTACGATTTAAATAGTATAAATACAGTAGACGCTATTGTTCCTGGCACTGTTGCCATGTCAGTAAATGGCTCATCACCACAGTGCTGGACACCTGATATAGATTATGATGATTATGACTGGTGGTATCAGCATAATTTTGAAACAGAACTTACTAATTCAGAACAGAAAAAATACCTGTGCTTTGACGGCCTTGCTACATTATGTGATATCTGGTTAAACGGTGAAAAAATATTAACCAGTAATAATATGTTTCGCGCTTACCGTATAGAAATTGGTCAGCTTATAAGGGAGTCAAATAACCTGGTCCTGGTGTTTCGCTCAGTCACTCAAAATCTAAAAGAAAAAAGAGCACGACCTAAATGGAAAACAAAATTAGTTGAGAATCAGCAAATGCGCTGGATTCGTTCAACTGTTTTAGGCCATGTATCTGTATGGACCCCGCCTGTAAAAGCAGTAGGCCCCTGGAAAAACATTTATTTTGAAACCTGCTCAGACATTGAAACACAGGATCTTCAAATAGTTACTAAATTTGAAAATAATCTAGCCAAATTAAAACTTAAGGCTGTAATATTAAGCGACGAAAAGATAGATAAAGCCGATATAAAAATTGATAATACATTATACCCTCTATCTATTTCAAAAAATATAAACTCTAGCTCACTTGAATGTGATTTATCACTTAATTCACTAAGACCATGGATGCCACATACCCATGGTGATGCACAACTCTATACATGTGAAATCATAATATCTATTAACGAACAACTAATTACTATTGATCACAGAGATATTGGATTTAAATCAGCTGTTTTTAAAATAGATGATACTCAAAGCGCCTTATTTATAAATGACCAGTTAATATTCTGCCGTGGTACATGCTGGACTGTTAGTGATTACCTTTCATTAAACGCCAGCTTTGAAGATTTAGAAAAACAGCTTAAGTTATTGCGCGATGCTGGATTAAATATGATTCGTGTCGGTGGCACAATGGTATATGAAAGCGATTATTTTTATAACCTCTGTGATCAACTTGGCATCATGGTATGGCAAGACTTCATGTTTGCGAGCATGGACTACCCAGTAGATGACAGCGATTTTCTTGATAACATTAAAGCAGAAGTTAATTACCAACTAAAACGATTAAGCAAACACGTTTGTATTTCTACATATTGTGGTAACACGGATATTGAAGCTCAAGCGGCTATGTTTGGTATGCCTGAAGAGTCATGGAGCAATAGTTTTTTCTTAAAATCTATTCCAGAAAGCTGTCAACAACTACACCCGGGCATACCTTATTTTGCCTCCTCACCTACTGGCGGAACATTTCCTTTTCATTTATCGAGCGGTGTGACTCATTACTGGGGCGTTGGTGCTTATATGCACAAGTTACCGGATAACGACATGACTCGAGTTCGTTTTTCTTCTGAAGGTTTGGGCTTATCACATATCCCTGAAGATGAGACCATACAGGAATGTACAGGCAAAAATACACTCTTCCCATTTCATAATGAATGGACATCCCGTATACCAAGAGATTTAGGTGCTGGATGGGATTTTGATAACATACGAGATAACTACCTTGAACAATTATTCAATGTAGATGCTCTTAAATTACGTCGTCAAAATGTTGAAAAATATATAGAGCTATCAAGAGTCGTCAGTGGTGAAGTTATTACTCAGGTATTTAAGCACTGGCGCACAGCAGATAATCAATGCAATGGTGGATTAATATGGTTCAACCGTGATTTTTGGCCTAGTGCAGGCTTTGGATTAATTGATAGTAACAACCGCCCTAAGGCCGCTTATTATCAGTTAAAAAATATCTGGAGCAATCAATTAGTTATTCTCTCAAATGAAGGTCTTGATGGAGCATATGTCAGTTTAATAAATGAAACGCCAGAGCAGTTAAAAGGTGAGATAGATATTATTCTATTAAAAGACAATAACACTATAATTGCACAAGAAACACAACAGATAAACATTTCAAAAAATGACAAACAGAAATACAGTGTTGATCAAATATTAGGACGTTTTTATGATACTGGGTATGCCTATAAATTTGGTCGACCACAATTCGACATAATGATTTGTCGCCTAAAAGATCACTCACAGGCTGTTATTAATGAAGCATTTATGTTTATTGAAAATTATGATATTAAACCGGTAGAGAATGCAAATATAAATGCCTTTGCTAAACAGATTGATCAAGAAACCATATCCGTAACCATTATTAGTGACCAGTTTTTACAGTTTGTAAGAATCACCGCTAAAAATTATCAAGCAGAAAATAATTATTTTCATTTATGCCCTAATTGTGAGAAAACAATCAAACTCAATAAGACAACACAAACTGATAAAATATTTAGAGGCCAGATAGAGGCTACAAACTTAGCTAAATCAATTAAGATAAAATTGCATGACTGATGTAGCCGAAAACACATTCAAGGTAAACAATAATCACAGAAATGATACGTCTGATCATAATCGATATCCTTGCTGGTTAAATAATGATAACGAACCTGTATTTAGCTGGATACACCTGCCTAAAGATAAAAAAATATCAAAAATGGGCGTGGTTATTTGCAATCCTCTTGGTTACGAATACTCACATACTCATCGCACTATTCGACATTTATCTGACAGTCTAGCTTACAGTGGATACGCTAATATTCGCTTCGACTATCACGGTACTGGCGATTCATTTTCAGACTTATTTGAAGCTAATCGTATAAAAACATTTATAGAAAATATTGACACTGCCGTTGAGGAATTAAAGCAAAAAACAGGTGTAACTGAAATATGTCTAATCGGATTACGAATGGGGGCTACACTTGCGGCCACTTATTGCAAATCCAGATCGGTTGATAAATTAATTCTCTGGTCTCCCTGTATTAAAGGCAGACTCTATGTCAGAGAAATGCAAACATTAGAAAAACTAGCATCGCACTCCAGCGGTGATAATCCAGATTATATCGATAGCGGCGGGTTTATAATTACCGATAAAACTGCCCATGAATTAAAAGAATTAGACTTATTAAAACAGGAATATCATGTTAATGATAATATCCTTATTATCGAACGTGATGATTTACAAAAAAATAACAAACTGCAATCGGCTATAGAAAAAAACAATATTAGCGATATAGAACATCACCCTATGACAGGTTATATAGAGATGATGGAAGAACCCCAGTTTACAGTCGTGCCAGATCTTACTATAACCAAAATAATTAACTGGTTAGGTACTGACAACAAGAATAAAGCACTGGATGAAACCTCATTTAATCAAAGCGCCTGCAAATTAATAACAAACAAGCCAGATTCAGAAATAGTCGAACAAATATGTTATGACCCAGAAAATAAACTTATGGGAATATTGAGTTTTCATTCTGAATTGAATAAGGATAAATCTAAACCTCTTATTATATTAACTAATTCTGGCTCAGTTCATCGAGTTGGACCTAATCGTGTTTATGTACAGTTGGCACGAACACTCGCAACCGAAGGCTACCCCGTACTTAGATTTGATTTAAGTAATCTGGGTGATAGTGTATTAGGCAAACCTGAGAATGAAAATAATCCGTATTCAGAATACGCGATGCACGATATTGCGATTATTTTAAAATTAATGAAAACACAGTATGGATTTAATAGTTTTATTATTTCAGGAATTTGTTCGGGAGCTCACAATGCTTTTCATGCCGGGTTAAAGATACCTGTTTCGTACAACATCAAAGAAACTATTATTATTAATCCTCTACGATTTTACAGTGATGGCTTTACTAATCAGAAATCCATTCCAACTTATCAGGTTTTGCGTGACTCACAACAATATAGTGAAAGTTTGTTAAGCCTCGTAAAATGGAAAAAATTACTATCGGGGAAAGTAGATTTAATCTACTTACTAGGGTTCATTTATCAGAAAACACTAAAAACATTAACATCTAATTTCCAGGCAGTGGCTGAAAAAATCGGCATATACAAAGGAAGCCGATTAACTAAAGATCTAAAAAAATATATACAAAATAATATACATATCAGTTTTTTTATTGCTTCAAGGGATCCTGGTAAAAAACTACTAATGAATAAGTCTAAAATAATCGTAAATAGTATGATTAAATCAAATCAACTCGACATATATGAATCACCAAATGCAGACCATACATTTTCATCATTAAAATGTAGAAATGATTTTATTAAGCTCTATGTAGAACACATTAAATCACGATATTAGCTCTAACCTCTAAAATCAGGATTTGTACTTTATTTAACAGTTCAATACGTCGTTATTGAAATAAATTAATCTTGAAAACGCCTTTTTAGTTTTAACGCTGGGTACTCAAGCACATGCCATGATACAGCCGCTAGAGTAAAAGTCAGCGTAAATACAATTAAATAGTTCAATAATACCTGCATGAGAACACCCACTTCTGACACGCCTTCATAGTTGGGTACAAAATAACTAAACCAGACAATCATTATTGGTAAGTGGAATATATACATTGCATAACTGTATTTGCCGATTAATCTGACTGGCGTGAATTCCAGAAGGCTGATATACCAGGCCTTATTGTTCGAAGCTACAATAAACACCAGTGCAAAAAAGGTAAAGGCTGAAACAGTTTGATTTAGTAGTTCAACACCACCTTGACCTACTGCACTAAAATTACGAAAAAGAACTAATTGCACTATTGTTAATACAACTGAAACAATGAGTATCTTACTGGCGTACTTTTTCATCCAGTCGATACCTGACTGGTTTGATATCAACACCGCTAATAACGAACCTAGTGCAATTGAGTCCCATCTGGAAAAGGTAAAATCATAAGCAGCTCTTGCCCCAACACCCTCAACATCTGTCTGAAAATAATAAAACAATAAAAATCGAATAATAGGGGCCGATAAAATCATAGCCAAACAAATTCTAATTAACCATTGCTTGTTCATAAAAATCACAAAAAACGGCCAGACAAGATAGTATTGTTCTTCTATAGCTAAAGACCATAGGTGTGAAAAACCTTTATTATCTATATAGGGCCTTAGCCAGTTGTTTAAATATAACCAGTACCAGCCCTGATTCTCTGTTTCTGCAGAGAGCCAGTTGAGCGAATAACCTAAAGAAGGAATAACAATAAAGAGTAAGATTAGAGTGACATAATAAACAGGAAATATGCGCAAACTTCTTCGAATATAAAAATGTCGAAGCTGATTAGGTCGTCCTTTTCCCTGTAATAATATTTTAGTAATTAGAAAACCTGAAATCACAAAAAATAACTGAACACCAATCCAGCCAGTTTTTGCTGCTAACTCTATCAATTTATGATAATCAGCGGTTGCAGTAAATTTTGAACCCCAGCTTACATGACCAAACATAACCCATAAGATAGCAAACGCTCTCAGGCCATCCAGCCCCCTGATATAACCTGTCATTCCTGATTAACTGCCCTGTTACTTATCACTTGCCGTTTTACTGAATACAAGAATAAACTTATCCGTTTTACCTTTAACTTTATCATTCCATATACTAACTGTCGGGTCATCACTCGAATTTCTAAGTACATCACTAGAAGACACGACAGTTAAGCCAATATCTTCAAATGCTTCACGTGTGAAGTCTTCTTCTATTCGATGTAATTTATTTGCCGATGCAGATCCCGTTCCTTTTGCAGCAGAGTGATCAATAATCATTAATCTTCCACCTTCTTTCAGGGCATTCTTTATTTGCGCAAAATACGCCGGAATATCGGCATTCCATTCTTCTTTATTTTGTGAGACATAGACATCATGAAATGCCAGTGAAATAAAGATTAAATCAATATTCTCTGGTAGATTTAATTCCTTATATCCACTATCAATTCGTTCTACGTTAGCCAATCGACCATTTTTTAAGCGTGCGTCTAATTTATCACTATGACCTGAAACAAAGCGTTGACCATTTTGTAGATAAACTCTACCTTTATCACCAACCAGGCTACTAAATAACTCAGTATAATATCCACTTCCGCCATCCAGGTCAGCTACAATCATTCCTGGCTTAACAGCAGCTATAGATAACATCTGTTCAGCCATACGTGTTTCATCCTGATCCCTGTCTGCATCTGGACGATCAGGGTTATATAGCGCTTTTTGCTCTGAATTCAGTGTTGATGGATCAATATCATCACTACAACTTATAACTGATATCGCCAATAGTGCTGATAGTATAATTTGTGAAAGTTTAATCATTAGGTTACTGCTCCCTGATGGTATTTATATTCGGATTATAGATAATACCAGAGTAACCTGTTCTCCGTAAGAAGAAAAAAACAATACTCATTCACTACTATAGATACATTGAATTGTAGTAAATATCTGGAGGAAGACCAAGCAGGTCTATTTAAACAAAATCTGCATTTTCACTTAATACAACACAGTTTCTACCATTGTCTTTAGCTTGATATAAGGCATCATCCGCACGTTTTAATAATCCAGCAAAGTCCTCATTATTATCTGCAAGCAGGGCAACACCAATACTAATGGATATGGGTATACCTAGTGGATTTAAGCCTTCTACTTTTCCTCTAATATCTTCAGCTTTTGATTTGGCATCTTCTAAAGAACAGTATTCAAGTAAAACAACAAACTCTTCACCGCCAAATCGAGCCACCAGGTCTTCTTTTCTATTATACTCACCCAAAACTATTGAGACCGATTTTAGAATTTCATCACCCGCAGCATGGCCATGCGTATCATTAATGTTTTTAAAATAATCGATATCCATCATAAGCAAGCTCAATTTTTGATTATGACGTAAAGCCCTTGTTACTTTATGGCTAGAAACTTCAAATAGATAACGCCTATTATAAAGCCCCGTTAGCTGATCATGCATGGCCATATTCTCTAATAAGTCACGTTGGCGCTTTAAAGTAACGTGTGTATTTACACGCGCTTTAACTATAGAGGGTGTTACCGGTTTTGTTATATAATCGACGGCACCTAAATTAAACCCCTTTTCTTCATCGCTTTCATTATCTTTGGCCGTAACAAAAATCACCGGAATGTCAGCCGTTACATCATTAGTTTTTAGCTGATTACAAATATCATAACCATTCATTCCAGGCATCTCTATATCCAGTAGAATTAAGTCTGGCATTTCATCTTCCTGTAACAATGACAGACACTGCTCACCTGACATCGCTACTTTAATTCTATAATCATCATTAAGACACGCAGCTAATACCTGAATATTTGCTGCTTCATCATCAACTATTAATATAAGCGGTTTATTAGTCATTCATGATTCATCCGAGGCGCTTGATATCTGCAATTTCTGTAGACTTTCAATTTCCTTAATTATTTTTAATGCCGAGCGATTATCAAAATTATTAATACACTCAATCAGTTTTATTACAAGGTTATCAACACCTGTTTGTGCCCCCTGTAAAGGTATTAATTCCTGCGCTGAAATAAATTCACTTTTCATCAATTTATTATTTAAGTCACTTAATATTCTTATAAAATCCTCCTGCTTTAAATCAGGTATATGAATTTTACAATTAGATGAATATTTTTCCAATAAAACCAGGAGATTCCTAGTTGATACTTTTAAATCTGAAAATAAAATTGCTGCTTTATCAATATCCATATTTCTGCCACTAGCCTCTAAATCAGCCGCAATTTTTTGTAGTTCGAGAGCGCTGATATTTGCAGCTACGCCTTTTAAACTATGAGCAACACTACTTACTATATCACTGTCACTTTTATTAATTGCCTGTTCCAGCTCGTTAATTCGGTCAGGGGTTTCTTTAATAAAAATATCAATTACTGTATTTAGCAAATCTCCATTACCCATTAGCCTGTGAAGTGCTGCGGCTTTATCCCAAATCAGCAATTCGCTTTCAGTAGAAACATCTTTATTTACGACAGGGTTATTCGAAGTTTTTACTAAACCTGGTATTAAAATCTGTTTCAATTTGTTTAACAGGGCGTCTGAATCAATTGGCTTAGTTAAATAATCACTCATCCCGGCAGCAAGGCATTTTTCTCGGTCACCTTGCATTGCATTAGCTGTCATAGCGATAATAGGAATGTTTCTATACTGCTCACCACCCTTACCCGAACGTATTGATCGACTTGCTTCATAACCATCCATTTCAGGCATTTGACAATCCATAAGAATCAAATCGTAAGGCTTATCATCATCAGATAATTTTAATCTATGTAATGCTTCTAAGCCATGATTAGCAATTTCCGCTTCAAGACCCAAATTACTCAATATACCCTGTGCAACCAACTGGTTAACATGATTATCTTCGACCAGAAGTACACGAGTATTTTCAGACCATGTTATTACCTGATCAACAGCCTGTTCGCCATCTTGAGACAATGTTTGTAAATACTCATGAGTCACTAATGGAACTACATTATCTAAAACCACTCCGCCTTCTGCTACAACGGCTAGCGCATTAAATAAGTCAGATGTAGTGGCAGGTTTAGGGAAATAAGCACTAAAGCCAATATCAGCAAATTTATTCACATCCTCCTGAAATCCCATTGAGGTCATCATCACCAGTTTCATAGAACTGAATCGCTCATCAGAAATAATAGCCCTGCCTAACTGCTCTCCATCCATTTCTGGCATTTGCATATCCAGAAAAGCAATATCAAAAAAATTATTATTTATATTATTAATTCTATCATCACAAATTTTCAATGCCTGTTTGGCACTATGTGCTTCAGTAACCGTAGCCCCCCAATGTTCAAGCTGCCCCCTTAATACTTCACAATTTGTAACGTTATCATCAACAATCAGTAAATTTAGTTTATTTACATCTATCTGAGGTAAAACCTGTTGTGATGTTTGGCTTTTTTCTAGAACAATTGAAAACTTAAAAACGCTACCCTTGCCCTTCACACTTTTAACCGAAATATCACCTCCCATTAATACACATAATTTTTTAGCTATAGCTAAACCTAAACCCGTTCCACCATACTTACGTGTTGTTGAGGTATCGATTTGACTAAAGGATTCAAATAAACTAGATACTTTTTCAGCAGGAATCCCAATACCTGTATCACTAATATAAAAATTCATCAATAACTTATTATTGTCCATCTCCTGCATTTCTGCACGAACCACGATTTCACCATCCGATGTAAACTTAATGGCATTACCCACAATATTAGTCAATATCTGTCTTAAACGGCTCGAGTCGCCCTTAACCATAGATGCTTCAACTTTAGTAACATCAAGAACCAGTTCCAGGCCTTTAGCTTGTGCGGTATAAGCCATAGCTTCAGCAAAGTCACCCAACATGCCACGAAGATTAAAATCTATAACTTCAAGATCTAACTTATCTGCTTCAATTTTAGAAAAATCTAAAATATCATTAATCAGGCTCAATAATGCCTGACCACTGGATTGAGCCACTCTCACACGATGTAACTGGTCCTCATCAAGTTTTGTATTAACTAATAAACCTAACATACCTAATACACCATTCATCGGTGTACGTATTTCATGACTCATACTAGCAAGAAATTCACCCTTAGCTATAACAGCTTTTTCAGCATCATCTCTTGATTTTATTAATTCAACTTCAACCTGTTTCTGTTTCGTAATATCTGTACGTATAGCAATATAACTTTCAGGTTTACCCTTATCATTCATAAATGGAACTATTGTTGTATCAACCCAGTACAAGTGTCCATCTTTTGCTTTATTGCAAATTTCAGCATGAAAAGTATTCCCATGAATGAGTTGATCAAACATATCGCGAAAAAATTCTTTACCGTGTTTACCAGATTTAAGTAAACGGTGATTCTGACCGATTAACTCCTCTTTACTGTAACCACTAACTTCCGTAAATAAATCATTAACAAAAGTAATGGTTCCCTGAACATCAGTTACGGCAACTATTGAGTGTTGATCCAAAGCAAATTTCTGTTGGTTTAAATCATCTAAAGCCTTATTGATTAATTCCTTACTTTCTATCAACTCCAGACTGACCTGTTTCTGCCTTGTAATATCTGTTCGTATCGCAATATAACTTTCGGGTTTACCTTTTTTATTCACGTATGGCACGATTGTGGTATCTACCCAGTACAAATGTCCATCTTTGGCTTTATTACATATTTCAGCATGAAAAGTTTCACCCTTTACAAGCTGCTGAAACATGTCGTGAAAAAACTTTTTATCATGAACGCCTGATTTAAGAAGACGATGATTTTGCCCGATTAACTCCTCCTTACTATAACCACTCACCTGACTAAACAGGTCATTTACAAAAGTAATTGTGCCTTTAACATCTGTAATAGCCACAATTGAATGCTGATCAAGTGCAAACTTTTGTTGGTTCAACTCAGTCAAAACCTCATTGGTTTTTTCTCGACTTTCAATTAATGACTGTTCATATTCCAGTCTGACCTGTTGCATATAATTAAAAGTATCTGCTAACTGACCAATTTCATTTTTAGCATCAATCTTAACTAGTTTTTCTGTTTCACCTGATGCAATATCCATAGTAATTTTAGTCAATTCGGATATTGGTTTAACGATTTTGCATGAACGATAATATGCAACGCCAATGACTATTAACGCACTGATTGAAACAAATAATATTTGTAATCTACCTAAATCTGAAATTGATGATAAAGCCTTTTCAGTCTCAATTTCGCTAACCAGAGTATAATTCACATTTTTTATTGATATTGATTTTTTTAAACTCAGGTACTTTATTTTATCCTCCCCAATATATTCATAGGAACGATAATCATAATTTATATCACCGGCGATTTTAGAGTCATTATCGTAACGCTCTAAATCTAATTTATGATTTAATATTTCACTATAATCACTATTATGAACAGGGCTCATTAACACCCCTTCTTCATCAGTTAAATATTGATGCAATTCACCAATATTTGATTCTTCTGCATAGTTAGATACTTCAGTTAAATGATCATAAATCACATCCGTCTTTATCTGTATTGCAAACACTCCTAACATATCACCAAAGTCATCAAATATAGGTGCAGTAATAAATCCAGTTAATATTTCATTAGATGCCCTGTATCTTTCATATGAAGAAAATTGATTCTGACTGTTCTTCAGTGTACTTTTTACTGATTCTGAAAACCTGGAATTTGAAAAATCGCCATTAATGAGATTAGTCCCTAAATCAGATTTACGCGCAACGCTATATAAAACATTCCCCTTATCATCAATCAGATACAAATCATTAACATAACCATAACGCCGACTAAATGGTATCAAATCGTTACGACTATTTCCGACACGTTTTATCCAGTCACTGCTTTTAACATATTCAGCCAGGCTAAGACCACTGTTTTCAAAGCCCGTTATTAACTCCTGCAGCAGAATAGAATTATTTTTAGATTCTGCAAGATTATCTAAATCTGTGAACCGATATGAAAACCAGTTATCAATAAATTCATGACTTAAACTCGATGATCTAATCAAGTTATTAATTGCCGATTCAACAAGACTTGATTTTGCAAATTGATAACTAAACCATGAAACTATTACAAGGGGTACAATGCCAAGCAATAGGTATGAAAAAATCAAATTATTTCTGAGTGAACCGTATTTCTTTTTTGTCTGAAAGTTATTCATAGAGCTAATCAATAAACCTTGCTGCAGAGCTTAAGAGAACACCGTTTCGTAAATGAATAGTTACCAACTGCATAATGGTAACTATATCTAACATATGAGCACTTGATTTCGATCGAGGTTTATTAAAATCAATCTCAAACAGGAAGAACATAAACAGATTATTAACATGAATGTTTATAGGGTGAGAAGTTACTCGACGTTGTTTATCCATAATAATCATGTCATCGGGGACAGCCATTATTCATAAGTTTAAAAAGGTAGATAAGATCATATTAATTCTAGTATATTTTTCTAATTTTTCCTTATAAATCAACGAACATTGTCAAAAACATAAAACTGAGACGCGGTTTTAACCTCCTTCTTGGCCAAAGGAACTGTTTTTGCCTTCTAATTCTTACATTTGACTGATAACACATTATTTATGATTCGTATAAAACCCTGCTTGAGCCCGTGATATCGGTAATAATGGGTCGATAAGGTTGTGTTGCGGAGCCTATTTCAACAGCCTCTCTAGCTCAGCATTGCCATGCCAGATATGTACGTCACTAGAATAATTAATACGGGTATTTAAACAGATCGTCTTAAACAGATCATAACTTAAACTCTGGCTATGAATGTTATAACCATCAGGAATTAGCGGAAAGGACAAACTATACTTAAGTTATCTAACTGATTCAGGGAGATGATCTATGCGCCTACTTGATATACACACTATTCAATCAATAATAAAAATAACTGGACTCAAAGAGTTTTACCTACGGTTAATTGAACAGTTAGAACACGATTTTAGACATTGGCACAAGTTCTACAAATCCCCCAGACATGCCATTCATTACAATCATGGAGTCATAGAGTTAATGCCCTGCTCTGATGATGAATTTTATAGTTTTAAATATGTAAATGGCCACCCCTGCAATACTGAAGATGACCATCTAAATGTAGTGGCAATGGGTATGTTAGCAGACGTAAAATCAGGTTATCCATTATTAATATCTGAAATGACAATTTTAACTGCCATTCGTACAGCAGCTGTTGCTGCAATGGGTGCTAAATTACTGGCTCGTGAAAACAGTAACAAACTAGCAATTATTGGTTGTGGAGCACAATCTGAATTTCAGGCCAAAGCAATGCAATCCGTATTTTCAATAACTCATATCAATGCTTATGACATAGATATGAAAGCAATGAATAAATTTCATAAAAACTTATCTGAAGACTTCAAAAATATTAATTATTGTAACTCGGCAAGCGAAGCTATAACAGATGTAGATATTATTATTACCGCTACGGCTGCAAATAAAAATGCGACTTTATTTACTGAAAAAAACATATCAAAAGGTACGCATATACACGCTATGGGTGGTGATGGCCCCGGCAAAACGGAGCTAGGAGCCTCCCTTCTAAAACAAAGCAAATTAATAGTAGAGTTTAGCCCACAAAGCTTAGTTGAAGGAGAAATACAACAATTAGATGCCAGTCATATACATGCCGAATTCTGGCAGATACTCAATGGTGATAAAACTGCACGTGCAAATGATAGTGAAATCACTATATTTGACTCAGTTGGTTTTGCGCTAGAAGACTATTCAGTTTTAAAGCTAGTTTATGAAATTTCAAAAGAATTAAATATTGGTACTAATATCGATTTAATTCCAGATTTACAAAATCCAAAAGATCTCTATAGTTTAATATTATAAATATATAAATATTTTTTTCACGTAATCACTTATATATAGAGTTTATAATCTCATAAACAAGCTTTTCTGTTTTACTATTTTCATCATGATCCGGATCAAATTCCGCTATCTCCAGGCCAATAAACTTATCTCCAAAATCAAGCTTTTCAAATGTCTTTAATAAATTGATTGCACTGAGGCCCGCTTCTTCTCTGGTTTCAACGCCGGGCGCATCTTTTGGGTCAATCGCATCAAGATCCAGGCTAATTGCATAATAATCATAACAACGTGATATGGTTTCGATAAGTTTAAAAAGCACTTTCTGAGTGCCACCGTCATTCTCTATTCTTTGCGTATCAAAGACATTTACATTTTTCTTACTTAACAATACCATTTCTTCAGCTTCATAACTTCTTATACCGAAAAGGTATAAATCTTGCCCATCGATATACCTTGCTGATGGATAACAGGACTGCAAGTCATGATCGGCCTCCCCTAGCAAAACCGAAACTGGCATACCATGTAAATTACCAGAAGAAGATGATTCAATTGTGTGCGCGTCCATATGCGCATCTATCCAGACTAACGCAAAAGTTGAATCAGCAGGTAATTGATTCATAGCCCCTGCCCATGTACCTATAGCACAGGAATGATCACCACCTAACACTAGAAACGATTTTTTACTTTCTATATTCTGCTGAGAAAACTGGTTAATAACGCAGCTTTGTTTACTTAATATATTCAATGAGTTTTTATTATTGTTAGATACTTCAAGCAAAGATTCCCATTTCAATTCGCTATTGTTTAACAGGGATGAGTATTTTGAAGACTTTAATACGCCAGGTGCTTTAGCACAGGAGTTAGATGGACCTCCTATACATGATGCGACACCCAATGTTGGTATAATTTTATTATTCATATGTAATTTTATTTTTTTATTCGATTTTGTGAGCGTAGATAATCTAACTTTTCTTTAATTTTAATTTCTAAACCACGCCCAACCGGATGATAAAGTTCATGCTCACCCAATTCATCAGGAAAATATGTTTCTCCTGCAGCAAAACCTTCATTTTCTTCATGAGCATACCTGTAGTTTTTACCATAACCCATGTCTTTCATTAAGTTCGTAGGCGCATTTCGAATATGCATTGGTACATCCATTGATCCACTGTCTTTAGCAAGTTGCATTGCTGATTTATAAGCCATATAAACAGCATTTGATTTTGGTGCACAAGCAAGATAACTGACAGCCTGAGCGATAGCCAGCTCACCTTCCGGGCTACCTAAACGTTCATAGGTATGCCATGCATTCAAGGAAATCTCCAGACCCCTTGGATCAGCATTGCCTATATCTTCTGACGCCATACGCACAACCCTGCGCGCGAGATAAATCGGGTCACAACCACCATCAAGCATTCTGCACATCCAGTATAAGGCTGCATCTGGATTACTTCCTCTCACAGATTTATGCATGGCTGAAATTTGCTCATAAAATAAATCACCTCCTTTATCAAAACGCCGTAGTGTTTGTGAGGTAACTTCATGAATAATTTTTTCATTCACAGTCAATTGACCGTTTTCTTCTGTCGCCAGATCCACGGCTATTTCTAAAAAATTTAATGCTCTTCTGGCATCACCATCAGCCTGAACTGCTATGAGCTGTAACAAGTCTTCTTTGATATTAACATTTCTATCACCCAGACCAACTTCCTTATTATTAAGTGCTCGTTTTAATAATTGTGTCATTTCATCTGGCTGTATAGATTTCAATACATAGGTTTTACAACGAGACAAGAGTGCATTATTTAATTCGAAAGAAGGGTTTTCAGTGGTCGCACCTATAAAACTGACTGTTCCATCTTCAACAAAGGGTAAAAATGCATCCTGCTGTGATTTATTAAAGCGATGCACCTCGTCTACAAATAAAATACTGGGTTTCTTATAAATATCATAAAACTGATGCGCTTTATCAATTGCAGCCCTTATATCTTTTACACCGGATAGAACTGCTGATACTGATAAAAACTGTGCGTTGGAATAATTTGAAATCAATCTGGCAAGTGTCGTCTTTCCTGTGCCTGGCGGCCCCCAGAAAATCATCGAGTGGAGTTTGCCTGTTTCAATTGCAACTCTAAGAGGTTTATCTTTACCGAGAATATGGCTCTGCCCCAGATAATCCTGCAGACTATCTGGTCTGATTCTATCAGCTAAAGGACGGTAATCATTATCAGACATTATTCTGTGATTCCAGATTCTGTGGTTCCAGGATAAAACCTGTCATTATTGAGATGCAATTTGTTTAGCATTAAAAATGGCCATCGTTACACTACCCTGTCAGCAAAAATACTTCGTCTCTCCCGAATGCTTCTATCGGGACTGCAGTGATAAGCAACAACACTTTTAAATTGAGTGGTTTTTAAAAATCACCAATTACATCCGTTCCTTCAGGAGTTATAAACTCAAATTTTGATTCTTCAAATTGTGGATTCACTACTAGCTGTTCAAATTCTATTTGTGTTAGC
>Ga0316205_10001747_pt1 | contig 25453 bp, 16 predicted proteins | sample 3monthpyrite_MG_FD_204941 | JGI IMG/M metagenome (GOLD analysis project Ga0316205, IMG submission 204941) | Microbial mat bacterial communities from mineral coupon in-situ incubated in ocean water Damariscotta River, Maine, United States -... | ecosystem: Environmental > Aquatic > Marine >... | reverse complement strand
TAATCACACTCGACGGGCTCACTCATATACTCTTTCTTTAAAATTACGAAATTCAGGCTACAGTTTAAAGGCTGTTTACCTAAACTACAAAATCCGGGCTACTTCGGGCTACTCCAGGCCTCTTCGGCGACTCTGAAATACCACTTAAATCCCTCTGGAAGATAATAATGTGCTAAAATACTAATTCTTACTTAGAATAGATTTCACTTTAGCACGCCTGTTAGTCGTCTTGAATTGTGTGAACATATTCCAGGTATCCCGAGTACCAAAACTGGACTATGCTCATAACTCAGTGCAAACAGCGCCCTGCGGCGATTGCACGCCCTATCATACAGGCAAAACAACAATGACTACCGACACGGTAACTTCATTTAGCGAACTCGCGCTGAATAAATCCCTATTAACAGCGCTTGACGAAGTGGGTTATGAAACCCCCTCTGCCATTCAGGCCGCCACGATTCCTTTATTACTAGATCGCAGAGACATTATCGGTCAGGCGCAAACCGGCACGGGTAAAACCGCCGCATTTGCGCTGCCGCTGATTTCCAATATCGATTTAAAACAGAAAGAGCCTTCTGTTTTAGTGCTGGCCCCAACCCGTGAGCTAGCCATCCAGGTAGCAGAAGCCTTCCAGAAATATGCCAAACACATGAAAGGTTTTCATGTATTACCGGTCTACGGCGGACAGGATTTTCGCGGACAGATCAGCGCACTAAAACGCGGTGTGCATGTGATTGTTGGCACCCCGGGGCGCGTGATGGACCACATGCGCCGCGGCACATTGAAACTCGATAATTTAAAAGCACTGGTGCTCGACGAAGCCGATGAAATGCTGCGCATGGGTTTCATTGATGATGTGGAATGGGTACTGGAACAAACCCCCAGTACACGCCAGATCGCGCTGTTTTCCGCCACCATGCCACAACAGATTCGTCGTATTGCTACCAAATATTTAACGGACCCGGAAGAGGTCACCATTAAGCAGAAAACCGCAACGGCGAACACCATTCGCCAGCGTTTCTGGCCGGTCAGCGGTGTACATAAACTCGATGCACTCACCCGCATTTTAGAAGCCGAAGAATTTGATGCGATGATTATTTTCGTGCGCACCAAAAACTCTACCGTTGAGTTAGCAGACAAACTCGAAGCCCGTGGCTATGCCGCTGCTGCTATTAATGGCGACATTCAGCAGAATCAACGTGAGCGCTCGGTGCAAAATTTAAAAAATGGCAAACTCGATATTTTAGTGGCCACTGACGTGGCGGCCCGTGGTTTAGATGTACCGCGCATTAGCCATGTGGTGAATTATGATATTCCCCACGACACGGAATCTTACATTCATCGAATTGGTCGCACCGGCCGTGCAGGGCGCGAAGGAGATGCGATTTTATTTGTCGCACCCCGGGAAAAACGTTTATTAAGCGCGATTGAAAGAGCGACTAAAAAACCCATCGAAATGATGGAACTACCATCCACTGAAATCATTAATGAACAGCGTATAGAAAAATTCAAACAGCGTATTACCGATACCCTGGAATCTCAGAAGCTGGACATGTTTTATAAAATGATTGAGGAATATGAGCAGGAGCACGAAACGCCTGCATTAAATATTGCCGCTGCGCTGGCACACTTATTACAGGGCCAATCGCCATTTCTGCTGCAAAATAAACCACAGAAGAAAATGGATAAAAACTGGAAGGACAATAACGCCAGCTCAGACAAAAAACCGTCCCGGCGTGAGCGCGAACGCAGCCGCGGCCGTGACGGAGCAGACAGCCGGGATGACAGCCGCAACAACCGGGGCGACAGAAAGGACAAAGGACGCGATCGCTCAAGCAGTGACCGCCCACCCGCAGAAGACATGGCAAGTTACCGTATTGAAGTGGGCAATGATCACGACGTTAAACCCGGCAATATAGTCGGCGCTATTGCCAATGAAGCCGGTCTGGATAGCAAAAACATCGGCCACATAAAAATTTACGATGATTACAGTCTGGTCGATTTGCCCGATGGTATGCCAAAAGAGGTGTTCAATGAGCTGAAAAAAGTCTGGGTTTCCGGGCAGCAGTTAAAAATTTCGCGGCTGGTATCCGGCACTGAAAAGCGCGAAGCTAAAACGGACAAGAAAAAATCCAAGAACCGTAAACGAGATAAGAAAAATATTGGTAAACGAAAAGCGCCTAAAAAATCAGACTAATAGTTTCTGTTAAAGCAGGGCAAGCTGCACTTAAAATATGCCCTGCGCTAAATCAAAATCAACCGTTTTCTGCACTGCGACGGAATGCACTGCAGATACATGTATTGATAAATTTGCATCAACACTCATTTTTTTGAGAAATATAGCTACTTTCACTTAACCCCTCATCAACAATCTTTCCCCGTTTCGCCCCCGCATCATGTTACAATGAACAGCATTTTTCGATGCGACCTTAATTTACAACATGATATTCAACAAAAGTTTCGACACCCCTAATTCAATTCCAGACGAATCCATCCGCAATGCGGTTACGCAAATGGAGCATGGCATGCTCTATCGCTATGGCCATAATAGTGACGAGTTTAGCGAAGTTTCCAAACTGGAAGCTGCTTTCGGGCAATATACCGGGCACAAATATGTGGTTGCGGTTAACTCCTGCGGCAGCGCCATGTTTATTGCCTTAAAGGCAATGGGTGTGCAGCCCGGGGATGGGGTTTTTACCAATGCCTTCACCTTTACCGCGGTGCCCAGCAGTATTGTTCACGCTAATGCTACGCCGATATATATAGAGTGTAATGACCAGTATGTGATTGATTTAGCTCACTTTGAACAGCAAATTAAAGCAAACCCAGACGTTAACTATTTTATTTTGTCCCATATGCGCGGGCATATTGCTGAGCTGGATAAGATTCAACTGCTATGTGATAAATACAATATTCGCCTCATAGAAGATTGCGCCCACGGCCTGGGCAAGCGCTGGAATGCACAGGATACTGACAAAAGCCATTTTGTCGGCCACCACTGTGAAATAGCCTGCTACAGCACTCAAAGCCATAAAATGCTGAATTCCGGTGAGGGCGGTTTTATCGCCACCGATGATGAACAACTCGCCGCATACTGCATAATGGCTGCAGGCTCCTATGAGGGTTTATATAAAAAACACCTTGCCCGCCCAATGGACGACAGCCTGTTTGAATCGCTGAAATTTTCAGTACCCAACTTCAGCCTGCGTATGAATAATTTAACCGCCGCCATTTTACGTCCACAGGTTGAGTTAATTGATGAGCGTATCGCCGCTTACAAAGAAAAATACCACCGTTTGATTTCTATTCTTTCAGACATTCCTCATATCCATATTCCCGAACCCGTGGATAATGCGGAAAATGTAGGTGATAGCCTGCAATTTAATCTGCCGGGCCTGGATGCAAACGAACTAAGCCACTTTATCGCCGGGGCGGCTGAAAGAGGCGTCATCATTCAGGTGTTTGGCCTCAATAACAATGCCCGTGATTTTCGTAACTGGGAGTATTCCTTTACTGAGCCCCCCGCCTGCGATAAAACGGCTGAGCTGATTAACTATGCCTGCGACCTACGCCTGCCCATGAGTTTTACGCTTGATGATATAGAGTTAATTGGCGAGATCATTACCGAGGTGATGGACAATCTGCGGCTGAATGAAGTATTAGCACGCAGAATCAACCAGGGGTAATGAGGCTGCGTTAATAAACCCGGACAAATAAATCTGGACAAATTAATCTGGACAAATAAACCCGTATTTATAAGGCCAGATAACCGGCCTTAAGCAGAGCATCCTCCGCTAAAGATCCGACAATAAAAAAGGCCAGCTCCTCGGAGCTGGCCTTTTAACATCATATCCCGAAGGATATGATGTGCGTTTAATCTGATTAAATCAGAATTAAACCGCTACGATGTTCTCAGCTTGAGGACCTTTCTGGCCTTGAGTTACAGTGAACTCAACTTTCTGACCTTCAGTTAAGGTTTTGAAGCCTGAACCCTGGATCGCGCTGAAGTGAGCAAAAACGTCAGGGCCGTTTTCCTGCTCGATAAAACCAAAACCTTTAGATTCGTTGAACCATTTAACAGTACCAGTAGTAGTAGACATATTTTCTATCCTATTTTTTCAAAAGTAATTATGTCTCATGACAAATTAAAGTTGTCCCGAGACGGGTTGTGCTGGAAGTGTTTACATATGAGAACAGGACGGAGTACTACAGTTGGAACTTCGAAATGTGGTGTGCATAAGTATTCAAGGCACTTTCTAGCTAAGTGGATTATATACCCGTTACACCCTTAGTCAACGAATTAGGCCATTAATATTGGACAAAATGGGATGGATTGCAGAAAATTTGTACTTATTTGCTATCTAATGGTTGAGTTTCACCGGTTTGACTGAAAAATGCCTGTACTTTTTCGAAAAATGAAACTGCAGGTTGTATTTTATGAGCCGGTTTTTTATGGTTTACCGAAAGTTTATTTTTATGCGTCTTTCTATACTCTTTTAATTCTTCCTGGCGACGCTCATAACTTTCATTTGCGCGATGTACCATGCTGCTATAATCCGATGACGACATATCACCGGTTAAGCTATCAACATTACTGCTTAACAAGGGTTTTGTACTGCCGCCTTTAGGTGAACTACACATGATATTTATCCATAAAATACAAAGCTATTAATTAAGTATAAAAAACTCGCTTATTGCGTTAATAGACCATATTTATGACGAAGAGTTGCACAATAATAAATCAATGGCAGTTTTTTTATAAAAAAATATAATGACCTTCAATAACATTAACTAATAGGCACCTGCGATTCAGACTGATTTAGTTTATGCTTTCAAAAACAACATAAGTCACGACTTATTTACCCACGCATACATTCAAACATTGTTCTTAAGCTGTTCACGGGAGCTTAGTTAACTCAAAAATAGCCTTCGTGCCTTCAGTTAATTTTTCTCAATTATGTTCCTGGAATATGTTCCAAAATTATGTCCTAAGCACGTTCCACACTAACAAACACCTCTATTCGTGATTATTCAGAAGCCATGTCGCTTTAAAAAAGTCGGAGCATCCCCTTAACCTTTAACTTTGTTGACACTGATGGCGATTATTAAAAAACGGGAGACTATCTTAATACCTTACTGTCAAGTTTTCCTGCAAAAACTGCGGATAATCTTCAGAACTTAAAAAGTGAGTGCCGTCACAATTAAACTGCAGCCTTATCGAATCTTGAATAATACTGACACTAAGGTTTCGCAAGTAAAAACTTTTAATATTTCTTAAAACCCTTAATTGCGTCATTACCATACTAATATTTTTTTGCTCTACCGGTTTCCAGTCCTTGTTCATCTTAATAAATATATTTTTCATATATGAAGGCGACTGGCTAAACAGATCATCATCTCCCACAAAACCAAATAAGCGTTTTATAAATCTGGATTTTTCCGCATAGGGTATTTCGATAAAATGGCGATCGACATACGCCTTATTAATCAATTTGTTTACTGTATGTATATTTTCATTGAATGGATTAAACACTGAACTGGTTCTGACTTCACCACTATTAAAATTAAGAAATATTTTATATATACACCGGTTGAGCAACAGATCTTCCAATACGGGTTCCAGTTGAGGCAACAGCTTATCGACAACACTTTCATAGCGTATTCTGAAAAAAGCTGACTCTCTGATAGAGGGATCACCTTTAATACTAATATGCAGTTTTTTACCATCAATGCCGGTTGTATGAATGAGATCCTCTATTAACAGTAGCTCCTCATTTCTTTTTTCCAAAATAGATCTAAATTTCTCTGCAAGTATTGGGTGGGTATTAACAAATAACAAGAACTGTTCTTTAGAAATTACAAATAGAACCGTTTCTTCACAGGTTTTTGCCGATGCGGTACGTCGATCATTATTGAATATCGCCATTTCACCAAAATAATCATTTCTACTCAACATACATATTGGCTCATCCCTGCCACACTTATCTACATAAATGGAGACACGACCAGACTCAACAATATAAAAATAATCAACACTATCCCCTTCAGCGAAAATGAGTTCGCCTTTTTTATATTTTTTTATCAGTGAGTGCGATTTTATTTCATTCGTTTCAGCATCCGTTAAACCCTGAAAAAATGAATACGAGCCGTTCATGAGATTTCCCCATATTTATAACCGGGCCTACTATAACCTTAAATTAAGCTCAAATTATGTATGGGCTATCACATATTCACACTCATACAATGTGCGCTGCATCAAGATTTTCATGCCCTGCCACAAACACTGAGAACCCTATCGAATAAACCCACACATTTAATATAAGCCACCTTGTAATTAATCACTGTTATTCTTTGACAGCCAGAACCACCAGACAATCAGACATATTAAGGCCGCACCCAGCAAGTTTACCAACAACATCATTGCCGTTCTCCAGCCGAACTGTCCTGTGAGTTCGTATTAATATAGCGCAAACGATTTGCATTCGTCACCACCGTAACCGATGACATTGCCATCGCCGCACCTGCAATCATCGGATTTAATAACAGGCCAATCAACGGATATAAAATACCTGCCGCAACGGGAATACCCAGAGAGTTATAAACAAAAGCACCGAACAAATTCTGCTTTATATTTTTTAGTGTGGCACGCGAAATTAAAATTGCATCGACCACCCCATAAAGAGAGCCGCGCATTAAAGTTATATCGGCACTTTCAATTGCCACATCAGTGCCGGTACCAATAGCAAAACCGACATCAGCACCCGCCAGTGCAGGCGCATCGTTTATGCCATCACCGACCATGCCAACTATGGCTCCCTGTTGTTGCAACTGTTTAACTTTATCGGCTTTTTCATCGGGCATTACGTTTGCAATAACTTCATCTATTCCCACGGAATGTGCAACTGCTTCGGCGGTCACTTTATTATCACCGGTCAGTAATACTATTCTTAGTCCCTGCTGTTTCATTTGTGCAATGGCCTGCTTTGAATCCAGCTTTAAAGGGTCTGCAATCGTAATAACACCATAAGCTTTGGCATTTACCGCAAGATACACCGGTGTTTTCGCTTCAGCTGAACGGGTATTAATTTCATCCTGTAGTTCATCCACATTTATATTTTGCTGTTGCATCAATTTTTCATTACCCAACATCACCTCTTTTCCGTCTACCAATGCCATTACACCCTGCCCAGCATGCGATGTGAATTCTTCAACTTCAGCCAGTAATAGCTCACGCGCTTTTGCCTCATTTACTACAGCTTCAGCTAATGGATGCTCGGATAGAGTCTCCAGGCTGGCCGCTAACATTAAACACTCATCATCTGAGCTATGGGCTAATGATTTAATATTTGTAACTGCAGGCCGCCCCTGGGTAACCGTACCGGTTTTATCCAGTACAATAACATTTAATTTGCCCGCCTGTTGCAGAGCATCACCGTTGCGAATTAAAATTCCCGACTCCGCTGCTTTTCCCACACCCATCATAATTGAAATTGGCGTTGCCAAACCCAGGGCACAGGGGCAGGCAATAATTAAAACGCTCATGGTTGCAACTAACGCATAAGTAAAACTCGGTTCTGGGCCAAAATTTAACCATATTAAAAATGTAATCACCGCAATGATTAACACCACAGGCACAAATACCGATGCCACTTTATCCACCAGTTTCCCAATGGCAGGTTTACTCGCCTGTGCCTGGCGCACCATATCTATAATTTGTGCCAGTGCGGTATCTTTACCAATGCGGGTTGATACCAATAAAAAAGAACCGCTTTTATTAATTGTTCCGGAAGCCACTTCACTCCCGACATTTTTTTCTACCGCCATGGGTTCACCGGTTAACATTGACTCATCTATTGTAGACTTGCCTTCAATAACTTTACCATCCACCGGAATTTTTTCGCCGGGCCGTACCCGCAAGGTTTCTTCCAGTCCCACATCTTCAATGGGAATATCTATTTCTTTTCCATCGCGAATTACCCGTGCGGTTTTTGGTTGTAAGCCAATTAACCGTTTTATCGCCTGCGATGTTTTACCCCGCGCTTTACTTTCCAGCGCCGAGCCTAAATTGATAAGAGCAATAATGATCGCGGTAGCCTCAAAGTAAACGTGCTGAACATTTTCTGGTAACCAGCTGGATAATAACAACACACACATGGAAAAAATCCACGCGGTCCCCGTACCCAGCGCAATCAGTGTATCCATATTAGCGTTATGTACTTTGAATGCTTTCCACGCACCGACATAAAAATGCCTGCCGGAATAAAGCATTACCCCTAGCGTTATTAAACCTGTAATCAACCAGAAGATTTTATCCGTGAGCGATTCAATGGGTGGCAGATAACCCAGCACTCCGGCAACAAACAAAGGAAAGCCAACTAATGCAGCAAGCAGTGATTTTTTTAATGATTGTTGATAATACAATAAATCCTGCTGGTCTTTTTCTTCTATCTGCTGCGCATCTGCAGCGGTGAGCTCAGCCGCATCATAACCCGCATTTTTTACTGCCTTTATCAGAACATCTGCACTGACACCCCCTGATACACTTGCGGTGTGCTCCGCAAAATTGACCACAGCGGTCTCTACTCCATGCACCTTATTCAAGGCATTTTCCACCGTTGCAACGCAACCCGCGCAGGACATTCCGGATATAGATAAACGATAATGCTGGTTCGACATTTTGTCTCCGATACTTAAAATACTATGTATAATGATACGCCTGATGCATCGTTTTATTATTATATAATTTCGGTTTTATTTTATAGAATAAGCCATCATAACCGGTTCAAACACAATTTCAGACTGGATTTTCAATTATGTCATTTATCCGCAACCACTATTTCACCTTCTTATTATATGGATTTATTTGTTTTAGCCAGGTGGCTTACTCTCAGGAAGAAATCACCGTCACGGTTTCAGACGAAATCGACATAGCCTTTGAGATCTTTAAACCCCTGAATGAAAAATCCAGCGAGTATTTAATGCTATGGCTTGCACCGGAATATGGTTTTCGTCCAGGCCATCGCATTATGGCGCAGCTGTTAACCAAACAGAATATTGAAGTCTGGCAAACAGATATCGTCGAATCCCTTTTTATGCCTCGGGGCTCAGGCTCTATTCGAAAACTTAACGGTAAATACACCGCAGATACCATTGAATACGCACACAAAACTACCGGTAAAAAAATCATTATTGCGGGTGATTCCTATGCGGCAATAAATGCACTCATCGGTGCACACCAGTGGCAAAACCGAAAACATGATTCTACTCATCTTATTGGTGCCATGCTTTTCACGCCTTCCAGTTATGCGTCTGTTCCGCCACTGGGGCTTGATCCGGTATTCATGCCGATTATGGATGCAACTAATATCCCATTAATAATTTATCAAACTAAAAACAGTCGCAATATTAATCAGTTCAAAACCGTGCTGGAAAAACTTCAACAACACAACAATCCAGTTTATGTAAAAATGATACCGGAGGTTATGAGTCTTTTTTATAGTGAGCAACCCGTGGACGCAATTAATAAACAACGCCGTGCGTTAGCGCCAAACATTAAAAAAATGCTGGCTGTTTTAGATAAACACAATATACCTGCCAGACCACTGCCACTGACAAAAAACTCAAGCACCGATAGTGGTATTGATATTTATTTAAAAAAATATAAAGGCACAAACCAGCCCCTGTCTATTAAACTGCTTGATGCCCATGACAGACCTTTTGTAAAAAATGATTTTACCGGCAAGGTGACAGTGATTAATTTCTGGGCCACCTGGTGCCCACCCTGCGTTGAGGAAATACCGTCTTTAAACCGGTTAAATAAAAAAATGCGGGGCAAGCCCTTCGATCTTATTTCTGTTAACTATGCAGAAGACAAACAAACTATTTTAAAATTTCTAAAGAAGGTAGATGTGGATTATCCAGTACTGCTTGATAACGATGGTGAGTTCGCAAAAAAGTGGAATGTTATAACCTATCCGTCTACGTTCATCATTGATACCCATGGAAACATAATTTATGGCGTAAATGCCGCTATTGTCTGGGATGATCCGGCGTTTATAAAAAAGATTCAAGCGCTATTTTAAGCCTGGATAATATATGTGGGAAATCTATGGAAAATGAATCTATAAAACCGAGACAGACTACTGGTCTGCCTCGGTTTCATTTAAAAACATCCATTTAATATTAAAGAGTCTATTTGTTTGATTTTTATTCCATTAAATGCTCAATTTTTATTCTAATAAGCCAAGAGCTAAATACACAACTATTTTCCTGTTTATCGTGATAACATCATTTTTCAGACTTGCTTGCGATTTGGAGTATCCCATGATTAAAAAAACAGCCTTCTTAGCTTTTTTGCTGATTAACAGCATAATACAGGCCAATGCTATTTCTCTCAGCACTGGCTCAGAAACGTTTAACGGCCTGTTGCTCGAAGGTAGCAACTCACCCAATGTCGGGGTTATCTTTTTTCACGGTCGCGGACAAACCCCTAATGGCGATGTTGTTCGTCAGTTACGCCAGACATTAAATAATGACGGTTACACTACATTATCAATTGATAACCCGGTACCCGTAGGTGGCACAGGTTTCGCTAACTATTTAGCCAATGAAAGCGTTATTGAAAGTCAGGTGTTTTCTTATTTCAATTCAGCCGTCGACTCACTGCTAGCAAGCAACAGTAATATAGATACGATTGTTATCGGTGGCTTTAGTCTCGGCTCACGCTTTGCCACCGCCACTGCGGCTGCCTGGGAGCAGGGTTTGCTTGAGATAGATTCAAACGTTTCACTGGGCGGCTTAATCGGTGTCGGCATGTACGGTAATATCGGCAGCACGCCGGCAACAACCCCCAATGATATAAATACTTATGACACGGTGAATAACCTGAGTTTAATTTCATCCGTTCCCATACTAGATTTATACGGTAACCTGGACAGCAATGCAGCAAACTTTGCCACTGATCGTATGGCGGCATTTGGTGGCGATAATTTAAGCTACACCCAGCTTGCACTTGCCTGCCCGGATTTTGCTAACAACACTTTTTACACCCGTAATCAGGGCGTTGCAGTTTCATATACAGAAAATCGATGCCATCAGTTACGCAATGGTTTTTTAGATGCTAATAATGCGGCGAGTAACATTAATCCCGATGTAACCTTACGCGGCTCCGCTGATGCACCTCTGGAATCTACCACCAGTCAGTGGATGAAAGATAATATTCCACTGACACCGGTGCCTGTGCCTGTGCCGGCTTCTCTGTGGCTATTTTTCTCAGGGCTGATCGGTTTACTTGGGGTGGTTAAAAAGAAAAAGCATTTTATCTGCTAATGAACGCAAAAAATGCTAATTTATTTTTGTGTGCCTTCGGCACACCGCATAAAATGCTTATCGAAATTACCGAATTCGAAGCGAACTACACTCATCACAAGATAAGTCACTGAATTCCCGCCAGGGACATGCGGGAATGACATTGATTATGTTTTACTCAGTAAACGCCAAACAGTTAGTCCCCACATCAAACAATAACAATAATTAAAGCATCGATATTATTAGCGTTTTTTGCGTTTATTTGCGGAAAAATATTTTTGAAATTTTCATTAAACAAGCTAACTAATCAGCTCACTCAAATACTTCCCCGTAAAAGACTTCTTACGCTTACAAATTGTTTGCGGTTTTCCCTGAGCTACAATTTTTCCACCGAGCTTTCCACCCTCCGGTCCAATATCAATCACCCAGTCAGCTTCCGCAATCACATCCAGATTATGTTCAATTACAATCACTGAATTTCCAGCATCCACCAGGCGGTGCAGTACTCTTAACAATTTTTCCACATCCGCCATATGCAAACCAACCGTGGGCTCATCTAATACATAAAGGTTATGCTGCTGTGTTTTTGTATTGGCCTTGGCCAGCTCTGCAACCAGTTTAATACGCTGGGCTTCGCCGCCACTGAGTGTCGGGCTTTGCTGTCCCAGGGTTAAATAACCCAACCCCACATCCTGCAGCAATTGCAGCGCATGATGCACTGAGGGAATGGCTGAAAAATATTCAGTGGCTGTTTTTACATTCATCGCCAGTACTTCGCCGATATTCTTATTTTTAAATTTAACCGATAAAGTTTCATCATTAAAACGCAGACCATGGCAGACTTCGCACTCAACCCTGACATCCGGTAAAAAATTCATTTCAACTTTACGCATACCATGCCCGCCACAGGCCTCGCATCGTCCATCCCCGGCATTAAATGAAAAACGTCCGGGCTTGTAACCTTTTAGTCGCGCGTCCACCGTATCCGCAAATAATTTTCGAACTGTGTCCCATATACCGATATAGGTTGCGGGACAGGATCGCGGTGTTTTCCCAATCGGTGTCTGATCGACTTCTAAAATTCGCTGAATATTTTTCCAGCCTTCAATGGACCGACAACCCTGCCAGTGTATTTTTTTTGCACGCCCGGCTTTTGATCGTTGATTATTTATGCATTTTTTTAAATTCCCGTACAGCACCGAGCGTATCAGCGTGCTCTTGCCACTGCCACTCACGCCGGACACGCACAGCAGTTTTCGAAGTGGTATAGTTACATCAATTTTTGCCAGATTATTTTTGTGGGCACCGATAATTTCAAGCGTGTCCATCGGCCACTGTTTACGCTTTTCTACATTGCGTAACGCTTGCATCGGGTGGCGCAGTGGTTTTTCAATAAACTGTCCCGTTAATGATTTCTTATTTTTCATCAGCTGCTTTAATGTTCCTGCTGCAACTACTTCACCGCCTTCAACCCCTGCACCCGGCCCCATATCGATAATATAATCCGCTTCGCGAATGGTATCTTCATCATGCTCAACCACCAGCACCGTATTACCCTGTTGCTGTATCTGGCGCAGGGTTTCAATTAACTTGTGATTGTCACGGGTGTGCAGACCAATGGTTGGCTCATCTAAAATGTAACACACGCCCTGCAGGTTTGAGCCTAGCTGCGATGCCAGGCGAATACGCTGCGCCTCACCACCACTGAGTGTGGGCGCAGAACGATCCAGAGACAAATAATTTAAACCCACACGCTGTAAAAAAGTTAAGCGTCCACGCATTTCAACTAACAGGTCCCGAGCAATTGCCAGCTCATTTGATTTTAATTTTAATCTGGAAAACCATTTTTCTGCATCATCAACCGGCATAGCGGCAAGTTGCGCAATAGAGTGATTACGAAAACGCACCGCCAGTGCGGTTTTGTTTAAACGCTGCCCTTCACAGACTTTACAACTTGCTGAATTATTCTCAGACTCCTCTCCATTCATCCACTCACTTTCTTCACCACTTTGTTCTTCGTCAAAATCTTTAATCTCTTCGCCGGTACCAAAACAGGATTCGCACCAGCCATGTTTTGAATTGTAGGAAAACAATCGAGGATCCAGTTCATCAAAACCTTTTCCACAAGACGGACAGGCACGCTCGGTTGAAAACAAAGCTTCAACTTTTTTACTCTTTGATTTAGTTTTTTGTGGCTCGACAATCACCACCCCATTGCCAATATCCAGCGCCTGCTGCAGGAGGTTTTTTAGTTCTTTATCTTTATTCGCCGCTACTTTTATTTTGCCCAAAGGCATTTCAATATTGTGCTCTTTATAACGCGCCAATTTTGGCCAGGGATCGGTTGTCACATATTCCCCATCCACACGCAACTGTGCACAGGATTTTTTAGCGGCCCACTTTGCCAGCTCATTATAAATGCCTTTTCGTGCGACAACCAAAGGCGCCAGTAACATCACTTCACAATTTGCATAATTTTTCTGTACCGATGCAAGAATCGCCTCCAGGGATTGTGGCTCAATTGCCACATCACATTCAGGGCAATATTGTGTACCCAGTTTTACATATAGTAATCTCAGAAAATGATAAATTTCCGTCAGCGTTGCTACGGTACTTTTTCTGCCACCCCGACTGGTGCGCTGTTCAATTGCAACGGTGGGTGGGATCCCGTGAATAGCATCTACATCCGGACGGGTTGCAGGCTGCACAAACTGCCGCGCATAAGCATTTAAAGATTCAAGATAGCGTCGCTGACCTTCTCCGAAAACAATATCAAATGCAACGGTGCTTTTTCCACTGCCACTCACACCGGAAATTACCGTAAATTTATTGCGCGGAATCGAAATATCTACATTTTTTAAATTGTGTTCACGTGCATGATGAATTTCAATGCTCTGATTTTTAGTGATAACTGGTTTTTTAACTGCCAGGTTATTTTGCAAGTCCGCGGCTGATTTTTTTGAAATTTCAAATGACTTTTCATAATCGCGCAATGCTACTGCCGTGTAAGAATCCGTTTTTCCCGAAGGGCTCTTTGCCATCACATTTTGTGGCGTCCCCTGTGCAATTAACTCACCGCCGTGTTCACCCCCTTGCGGGCCGATATCGATTATCCAGTCGGCACATCGAATCACATCGAGATTGTGTTCTATTACTAACAGTGAATGCCCCGCATCTGTCAGCTGACGAAATGCTTTCATAAGGGTTGCAATATCATCAAAGTGCAGGCCGGTGGTTGGCTCATCAAACAAAAACAACGTGCCTTTATTTTTAACGACTTTTTTTCGTTCCGCGACCCGCTGTTTTGCAAGATGCCCGGCCAGTTTCAAGCGCTGCGCTTCACCACCACTTAATGTGGGCACCGCCTGCCCAAGCTGCACATAATGCAAACCAACATCGACCAGCGGTTGTAAGGTGCGCACCACATCTAATTCATTTTCAAAAAACAATAATGCTTCTGCAACCGTCATTTCTAATATATCAGCGATTGATTTTGCGTGAATATTTTTTTTACTTTTCGAGTTTTTATTCTCTACAACTTCACCTAATAATTTCACCTGCAATATGTCATTGCGATAGCGTCTACCGTCACAGTCCGGGCAACGAATATACACATCACTTAAAAACTGCATTTCCACCATTTCAAAACCATTGCCCGAGCAAGTCGGGCAACGTCCATTACCAGAATTAAAACTAAAAGTACCCGGCGTATAACTGCGTTCTTTAGATAGTGGCTGCGCAACAAACAGTTTACGAATAGCTTCAAATGCACCCACATAAGTTGCAGGAATAGATCGAGTAGTTTTACCAATGGGGCTTTGATCGACCAGCACAACATCATCGATATGCTGATGACCACTGATTTTTTCACAGGCACCGGGTGTTTCTACCGGTTTGCCCTTATGTTTGCATATCCAGGGATAAAGTACATCGCGCATTAATGTAGACTTACCCGAGCCACTCACACCGGTAATACAAACCAGTTGATGCAATGGAATGGTAACATCAATGGATTTTAAGTTATGTTCCGTTGCGCCGGATATTTGTAGTACTTTTTTATTTTTTGACGCTGTTTTTTGAATATCGCCAGGTGGTGAATATTCAACTTTTTTTATACCGGTCAAATAATCGGCAGTTAAAGATTTCTTCTGTCGTAATAATTGCCTGGCTGTGCCATAAAAACAAATTTCACCGCCCAGCTTTCCCGGCCCCGGCCCGATATCCACAACTCGATCAGCCGCCAGTATCACCTGCGGATCATGTTCAACAACTAAAAGCGTATTGCCCGCATCTCGCAATCGATGCAAGACTTTTACCAGTCTGTTAATATCTCTGGGGTGCAAACCAATACTTGGTTCATCTAAAACAAATAAGGTATTAACCAGAGACGTTCCCAGTGCTGTGGTTAAATTAATGCGCTGAACTTCACCGCCACTTAGTGTGCGTGACTGTCGATCCAGGGTTAAATAGCCCAAACCCACTTCCAATAAATAATTTAATCGTGAGCGTATTTCACTCAGCAGTAATTTTCCCGCCTCGTCGAATGCAGCGGGCAAAATAATTTTCTGAAAAAAATCAGCGCACTGACTTAGCGGTAAATGCAATACGTCATGCACGGTTAAACCGGGCAATTGTTCAATGCCTTTACTGGATAAATTTAAGCCCTTTGGCACATAGCGTTTTTTAATATTGATGACTTTATTAGACAGTTTAAGGCTGCCCACCCGCCACCATAATGCCTGGGGCTTTAGTCTTGTTCCGTCGCAAACATCACAGGGTGTGTATGAGCGATACTTGGAAAGCAATACACGGATATGCATTTTATAAGATTTGCTTTCCAACCATTTAAAAAATCGCTGAATACCAAACCACACACCTTCATCCCAATCGCCTTCACCTTCGATTACCCAGCGCTGTTGCTTTTTAGTAAGTTTATTCCAGGGTTTATCAATCGGGATTTTTGCTTTTTTTGCAAATCCAATTAATTCATCCTGCACTTCAATATAACTGGGTGTTTGAATGGGTTTTATCGCGCCATCTTTTAATGACTTTGTTTCATCGGGAATAACCAGCCCGTAATCCACTCCAATAATTCGACCGAAACCTCTGCAACTTTCACAGGCACCAATCGGAGAATTAAATGAAAACAGGCTCGGACTGGGTTCCGCATATTCAATATCACAATCAGGGCAGTGATTATGTGTAGAAAAACGCAAGCTTTCAGCTGCCTGTTTATTATCATCCAGACGATAAATTACAACTCGACCATTGGCATGCTTTAGTGCGACTTCAACAGCCTCGGTTAAACGATCTGTATTTTCGCTATTTATTTTTAACCGGTCCTGAGTAACTTCTATTAATTTTTTACTGCGCGAATGTATCCGTGTGTAACCTTGCTGATTTAGTAAACTGATAATTTCATCTGCAGAAAAATTATGCGGTATTTTAATCGGCAAACAAACCATCGCCCGCTGACCTGCGCTCAGTCGTTGAAAAACTGTTTCAACAATACTTTGCGCAGAATCCTTCACCACTTCACGACCACAACCCGTGCAGTAAAGATGCGCCATTCTTGCGAACAATAATTTCAGATAATCATTTAACTCGGTCATGGTGCCCACGGTTGAGCGAGAGGTGCGCACCTGATTTGTCTGGTCGATAGCAATGGCCGGAGGAATGCCCTGAATACTATCAACCACCGGCTTATCCATGCGATCAAGAAACTGTCGGGCATACGCTGAAAAAGTTTCCACGTACCGACGCTGACCTTCCGCATAAATAGTATCAAACGCCAGGGTTGACTTACCAGAGCCACTAACACCCGTCACCACTATCAGCTCATTGGTAGGCAGTGTGATATCCAGATTTTTCAGGTTGTTCTGGCGTGCGCCTTTAATAATAATGGATTCTTTGCTCATTGAATTTCTCATTCCGGGGCTTTTTTCATTGCGGGTACTTAATTTTTGGGTATTACCTATATCTCGTATTTCTAATTATTATTTGTAGCGCATAAATATACGGTAGTTTTAAATATATACTACAGCAACCTGCCATCTTTTATCAGCTGTTTTAAATCCGCCATAAATATATACAACTAATATAAACAAGCTAACATATACAAACCAACTGATTTATATATATCAGCTCCGGAATAAACTGTATAATTGATACATTTTTAAAATAGAGACCTGGCTCAATTAATATTGACCTGATTTCAGGTTACACTCTTTCAGATAACCATGCAGCTTTTAAAAATTACTGAGAGGATTAAACCGTGGTGTTAAAAAAGATTTATTGTTCTGAGGAAGAACTGGCAAACAGCCTGGAGCTAACCAAATGGGCGGTTGATTTTTCATGGGATCAAATCTGCACTATTAGCCGACACATGGAATCTTATACAGCATCAAAAGGCACAACAATTTTTGATGAAGGCGCTGAAGATAATACTATGGCGATTGTCATTAAAGGAAAAATAGATATTATCAAAAAGGAATCTGGCTCAAAGATAAATATTATTGCATCTATTTTGCCATCACAAAGCTTTGGTGAAATGTCACTGGTTGATGGTGAACCAAGATCAGCACAAGCGATTGCAGCCATGGATACGCAAATGTTATTTTTATCCAGAGACAACCTGCTCAATTTACTCGACACAAATCCAAGGCTGGCTTTCAAACTTTTATGGATTATCACTCAGATGCTGAGTCAACGTTTGCGTAGAACCAGCGGCAATCTAGTAGCGCAGCTAAACAAGCTTTAATTATATTTTATCTAGCGCCAGCCGCTGCTTATTTTTTTTAAATGCACTGGGTGTCATACCGGTTACCTGTTTGAACTGTGCACTCAAATGCGCCAGACTACTATAGCCCAACTGAAATGAAATCTCGGTGAGACTTAACTCTGCGTAAGCCAGTAATTCTTTTATACGCTCTACCTTTAAATGTATAAAATATTTTTCAATGGTCACGCCTTCGACTGATGAGAACAGATGACTCAGTGAGTGATAATCCTGTTTTATTTCAGCTGAAATATAGTTTGACAATTTTATCTTCTCAATCTCCTGCTTCCCGTGCACCAACTGTATTAACGCAGTTTTGATCCGTTCTATTACCGCCTGTTTTTTATTGCTTAGCAGTTCGAAACCCAAAGGTTCTATGGCCAACTTTATTTTTTCCATCTCATACTCGTTTAAAACATGACCAGAAAAATCAACCTCACCCATAATAATAGAATCAGGTTGCAGCTGAAGCTCCTGCATAACATTTTTGATGACCAGTACGCAGCGATCGCAAACCATGTTTTTAATGTGAATTTTCATTCAGCAAATTACTCAGGTATTAATATGGCATTAAAACCCGCCGTATCAATCGCAGCACCAACAGATTGCGCACTTGCCGCACCTTTTACCACGGCCATTGCGGTTTCCAGGTCAACTTCAACTGATTCAATTCCCGGCAATTTTTTTATCGCATTTTCCACACTATTTGCACAACTATCACACCTCATTCCGTTCACTTTAAAATAATATTGTTCTGACATAACTCACCTGTTTTTTAAATATTATTAGTCGAAAACATAAAGAGAAAACACTAATAACTAATTGCTCAAACCAGCTTACCATTTAAAACCGTTTTATACTTCATCAAAAAGAAAACCGATGGCAGCACTACTAATGTTAAAATAGTTGCACTCACCATCCCGCCGACCATCGGTGCTGCAATTCGGCGCATGACTTCCGAGCCGGTGCCACTGCCTAACATTATAGGCAACAAACCTGCAATAATCGTTGCCACTGTCATCATAATCGGACGCACACGCAGTAAAGCGCCTTCCTCAACTGCCAGGCGTAATTCATCGACGGTTACACTGCGTTTTTGTTGGCGTGCCTTATCGATATGTGCCTGCAGTGCCTGATTTAAATACACCAGCATAATTACCCCAATTTCAACGGACACACCAGCGAGTGCAATAAAGCCAACACCCACTGCAACCGACATATTGTAATCAAGTAAATACAGTAACCAGAAACCACCGATTAATGCCATGGGCAGTGTACCCATAATTAAGGCGACTTCAGCAAAGTTGCGGAAATTTAAATACAACAATAAAACAATAATGCCAAGGGTTACCGGCACCACCGCCGACAAGCGCTCTTTCGCACGTACCATATATTCATACTGCCCGGACCAGGCAATGGAATACCCCGGTGGCAGTTTCACCTGCGCCGCAACTACCTGTTGTGCCTCTGCAACATAGGAGCCTAAATCCCGCCCTTCAATATCCACAAAGGTCCAGCCATTGGGTCGGGCGTTTTCGCTTTTGATTACCGCCGGGCCATCTTCCACTTTCACACTCGCGACTTCCCCTAATGCAATCCGCGAACCAGACGGGGTGACTACCGGCAAGTTACGGAGTTTTTCAATTGAGTCACGAATATCTCTTGGATAACGCACATTGATCGGGTAGCGTTCAAGCCCCTCTACTGACTGGGATACTTGCATACCACCGAGAGCGGTACTGACCACATCGTGTACATCCGCAATGTTTAAACCAAAACGTGCAGAGGCCAAACGATCCACATCAACCGTTACATAACGACCTCCGGCAACCCGTTCAGAATAGGCGGAGGCGGTCCCTGGCACAGTTAATATGGCTTTCTCAATATCTTTGCCAATGTCCTCAATGACTTTTAAATCCGCGCCAGCGACTTTTATACCCACCGGCGTTTTTATTCCGGTGGCTAACATATCGATGCGGGTTTTAATTGGCATAACCCATGCGTTAGTTAAGCCGGGAAATTTAATTAAGTTGGTTAATTCCTTTTTCAATTTTTCGGTTGTCATGCCTTCGCGCCATTCCGATTTTGGCTTTAGCTGCACTGTAGTTTCAATCATCGTTAACGGCGCCGGATCGGTTGCGGTTTCCGCACGACCAATTTTACCAAAAACTGATTTCACTTCCGGCACCGACTTAATTAACTTATCGGTTTGTTGCAAAAGCTCCTGTGCTTTGCCGATAGAAATTCCGGGGAAAGTGGTGGGCATATACATTAAATCGCCTTCATCTAAATCCGGCATAAATTCCGAACCCAGTTGGGTTACTGGCCACATGCCTATAACCACCAATACCAGTGACACACCCACAACTGTTTTCGGCGAATGCAGAACCATATCAATAAAGGGTTTATAAGCTTTCATCAAAACACGGTTAATCGGATTTTTTTCTTCTGGCGTAATATGCCCGCGAATAAAATACCCCATTAAAACCGGTACTAACGTAATGGCTAATCCAGCTGAAACGGCCATTGCAAATGTTTTAGTGTAAGCCAGCGGCGCAAATAATTTACCTTCCTGTGCCTCCAGAGTGAACACCGGCATAAAACTTAAGGTAATAATAATTAATGAGAAGAACAATGGAGGGCCAACTTCCATTGACGCTTTGGCAACCAGTTGCCATCGATTTTCATCGGTGAGGCCCTCCTTTTCAATATGCTTGTGCATATTTTCTATCATAACAATGGCGGCGTCCACCATCGCACCGATTGCAATTGCAATACCCCCCAGTGACATAATATTCGCATTCATACCCTGGGTGTGCATAATAATAAACGCACCCAAAATACCCACCGGCAATGACATAATAGCAACAAGTGCTGAACGCATATGGAACAAAAATGCTGCGCAGACTAATGCCACAACAATAAACTCTTCCACTAATTTTGTGCTTAAAGTATCAACAGCACGCTCGATTAAATGCGAACGATTATAGACTTCAACAATTTCTACACCTTCCGGTAAACCGGGTTTTAATTCTTCCAGTTTAGCTTTTACACCGGCGATGGTTTTCAGTGCATTTTCACCGAAACGCATAACCGCTATGCCGCCAACCACTTCACCTTCCCCATTGAGCTCGGCAATGCCGCGACGCATCTGTGGCCCTAAGCGCACCTCAGCTATATCTTTTAATAAAATCGGTGAGCCATTTTTATTTACGCCCAGTGGTATATGACGCAGGTCCTGCAGGCTATCAATGTAACCGGTTGCCCGCACCATATATTCAGCTTCACCCATTTCAATAACCGAGCCACCGGTTTCCTGATTAGCGCGTTTAATGGCTGATTTTATTTTTGCAATCGGCAGGTTATAAGCACGTAACTTATTCGGATCTAACACCACCTGATATTGTTTAACCATGCCACCCAGTGTGACCACTTCTGACACACCGTTAACCGTTTGCAATTCGTATTTTAAAAACCAGTCTTGTAATGATCGTAACTGCGCCAGATCATTTTTACCGGTCCGATCAACCAGCGCATATTCATAAACCCAACCTACGCCGGTCGCATCCGGGCCAAGTGTTGGCTTTGCACTGGAAGGCAAATTACTGGCAACCTGACTGAGATACTCAAGCACCCGTGAACGTGCCCAGTAAGGATCGGTGCCATCTTCAAAAATAACGTAAACATAAGAGTCACCGAAAAAAGAATAGCCGCGCACGTTGACGGCTTTGGGTACAGATAACATCGCCGTGGTTAACGGATACGTTACCTGATCCTCAACAACGCGTGGCGCCTGCCCCGGGTAAGGAGTTTTTATAATAACCTGCACATCAGACAAATCCGGCAGTGCATCCAGCGGTGTATTTTTAACCGAATAAATACCCCAGCCAGTGATAATAAACGTCATCACCAGTACCATAAACCGGTTATGGATTGACCATTGAATAATCTGCGCAATCATGATTATTCTCCCTGAGCACGGGTGGTTTTGTTAATGGCAGAAATTAAATATCTGCCTTTCATTTCCATCAGTTCAAATTCAACCGCATCACCCACCGCCAGACCTTTCAGTGAAACACCGTCCATTGTCGTAAAGTCCATCGTCATTTCTGGCCAGCCTAAAGACTCAATCGGATCATGTTGCATGGTAATCATGCCGTGATCTATCATCAGACTGGTAATCACACCCATGCCTTTTGCCGGCCCGGCTTTTTCTTCTGCCGCGGGAGCCGGGTCTGTCATGCGTGCCAAACTGGCTTTCATGCTGGCTTCCGAATCAATTAAAAACTGCGCGGAGGTCACGACTTTTTCACCGGCGCTAATGCCGGATTTTATTTCCACAAAATCACCGGACTCCATCCCCGCAACCACCATCCGTTGTGCAAAGCGGCCATTGCCTTTAGCAATGATTAAACGCTCGCTGCCACCGGAACGTAGCAATGCTTCGCGGGGTACACTCAGTACATTTTCTTTTGCGCCACCGAAAATTGTGACATTAGCGTACATATTAGGTTTTAATGTTTCACCGGGATTCTCAAAGCGTAGGCGTACTTTTAGTGTGCGATTTTTAGCATCTAAACTCGGGTAAATATAATCGACCTTGCCCTCCCAGGTGCGCCCAGGAATAAAACTCAGCTCAACATCCGCGGGCTGCCCTAATTCCACCCAGGCGCTCTGGCTTTCAAATACCTCTGCCATGACCCACACACTGGATAAATCTGCCAGTGTCATTATTTCATTTTTTGGCTGCACATACATACCTTCGCGGGCCATCAACATGGAAACAATGCCATCCTGGGATGCATAAACACTAATCGTCTGGGATACTTTGCGATTTTTTTTCAGGCTGTTTATCTGCTTTTGACTCACCCCCAGAGAGACCAGCTTTTCACGGGACGCAGTAATAAGCCGCTGATTGTTTGAGCGTAGTGCCTGTAAATATTCTTCCATTGAATTAACTAATTTAGGCGAATACAAATCAAATAAACGCTGACCTTTTTTAACCCGGTCACCCGCACTGTCGATGACCAGTTTTTCTATCCAGCCATCGACTCTTAAATGAATATGACTGACTTTGGATTCATCTAAACCCACATAACCGACCGTATCTATTTTGCGCCACAATTTGCCCGACTCAACGTTGGCGGTGCGCACCCCCAGATTGTTTTCAACCGCGGCAGAAATTTTAACCACCGGACCTTTTTCATCCGAGTTATCACCCTCATCGCCATCGCTATACACCGGTTCCAGATCCATACCCATAGGCGATTTACCCGGCTTGTCGCGCCGATAGTTCGGATCCATAGGCGCGACCCAGTACAATAATTTCTTTTCTTTTTTGGCCGCAGGTTTGTCCTGTTCAACGGGAATTAACGTCATGCCACAAATCGGACAGGAACCTTCTTTATCTTTGACAATATTTGGATGCATCGGACACTGATATTTAGAATCTAAATGCTTAACGCTATGTTCTACTGCGGTTTCTGACGTCATCTGCATGGGTGCAGAGGACTGACCGGCGTACCAGCCAATTCCCACTGCAAAGGCCAGGGCAATAACCACAGCGATGGTGATGGCGACAGCTGAATTTATTTTGCCGGTTGAGTTCATGAGTCTTCTCCAATCAAATATTGTAATTCTGCAAAGGCCTTGTTGTACGCCACATCAATTTGCAAATCGGCTAAGCGTGTATTGAGCTGGGTTACCCGGGCGCGGGTTAATGTAAAGAAAGACACCACACCACTTTGATAGCCGCTAAACGAAACTTCTGCATTCTGATTTGCCTGGGGTAGCACCCGGGTTTCATATAACTGGTGCCGATCTTTGAGTTTTTGTAAACGACTCACCACGGCATTTAAGCGTTTTAAAAGTTCGCGATTCACATCCAGCTGCTGATAACGGGTGGCCTGCAAGCGCTGCTTCTGTGCAGAGACATTTCTGTCCTGCTTATTAGCGGTAAAAATCGGCAGGTCGAGTGTCACCATGGCGGTTAAAAAATCTGCACGCTCGTCATTCGCCGGATTATTGCCATTATTGCCGGAACGAAAGCCATAGTTAATATCAAAACCCCATTGCGGACTGTACTGATCATCCGCCAGATCCAGTTGACTCTGCTGGCGAATAACCTGTTGCTGCATGGCGATTAACTCCGGATTACTCTCCAGACGCTGCTTCAGCTCGGTTATTTCCAGCAGACCGGGCAATTGCAGGTTGGCCTGTTCAACCGCAACGCCATTCATCATGTTTTCCTCACCCACCCATTTGGCAAGCCGGGCCTGGGCAACCGCCAGCGCTGAATACGTGCGCTGTAGCCGGTCATCGACCAGCGAAATTTCCAGCTCCGCCTGCACCACATCCTGCTGTTGCTGACGCCCAGAAGCATAAAATGACTCTGAGATATCCAGCATTTCTTCAAATAATTTACGATTCGCCTGAATGATATCGAGGGTTTTTTTCTGCAGCACCATATCCAGCCAGGCCTGACGCACCTTCATTAACACCTGCCGTTCACGTTGCAGGGCACGGGCGGTTTGGGTGCGTGACATGGCCATCATCGATTTTGAGGCATGCTCGTTACTGCTTCCCCGGGGAAGCATCTGTTGGTAGCCCACCACCAGCTGAGTCATGTTTTCCTGCTCAAGATCAAAACTGTCCACGGGCAGTGCCTGCACCCCCAGTTTTATGCGCGGATCCTGCCAGGTATCCGTGGCTCTGGCCTGCTCAGCAAATGCCTGTTCATTTTGCCGGAAGCTTTTGCTCAGCGTATCCCGTTGCAGAGCAAACTGCTCCGCCTGCGGCAAACTGAGGCCCAAACCTGTCAGCCGAGGGAGATCTTTTTCCGACAGATTACTGACAGTTGTAAATAATTCAGGCTGTGGAGTAGCCAGCAATACCTCTGAGCTGATAAGCAGCCCCATAAGCATTATTTTGATAAAAACTCGCATACCGTTTTTCCTCGGCAATTCGTAAACAGGCGCGACAGTGCGCAATGGTGTTACACAATTGAAATAGTAAAAAACGGTGTCTAAATATGAAGGATGGTATTAAGGGTTAAAGGTGGAGGTGAAAACTGGCGATACTGCCATTCGTGATGGTTGAGCAAAATAGCTGAAGGTTGATGATGTGCATCCACAACCAGGCTGAAATAAACCGGCTGAAAAGCCAGTAGATAATTGAAATTAATTTGGGAGACGCCCTCTATGCCCTGATCGCCGTATGACGCAACCGTTTCACACATCGCCGGAGGGCACTTGCAATGCTGCATCTCACTACTGGCATCTACCATCTGCTGCATGCCTGACATCTGCATCATAGATTTTTGCATGCTCTGCTGCATGAGGGCATGGGCCGGCATTTGCAAAGACATAT
>Ga0316205_10001745_pt1 | contig 25524 bp, 19 predicted proteins | sample 3monthpyrite_MG_FD_204941 | JGI IMG/M metagenome (GOLD analysis project Ga0316205, IMG submission 204941) | Microbial mat bacterial communities from mineral coupon in-situ incubated in ocean water Damariscotta River, Maine, United States -... | ecosystem: Environmental > Aquatic > Marine >... | reverse complement strand
CTATTGATTACTTGGACACCGGTACATCATGTCAATCATAAAGTGGTTGTCGGTAGCTGCATTGACTGCCATCTGACGACCCAAACCAAGGTTGCCGATACGCATATGGCAACCACAGATGATTGTGAAGCATGCCATTCCAGTTTCAGTTGGAAGCCTACCATCAGGGTGGATCATTCGGCAATGGTAGGGACTTGTGCTAGCTGCCACAATGGCACGTTAGCCGCAGGCAAACCGGTGGATCATATTGCGACTTCTACAGAATGTGGTGAATGTCACTTAACGATATCATTTATCGCGGGTGTTAAAGTCAATCACAATCAAATAACGGGGGCTTGTATTCGTTGTCATGATGGGGTGATTGCGGCAGGTATCTCCATATTTCATATACCGGTGGCCGATCAATGTGGATTGTGTCATAACATCACTCGATGGCGACCGGTGAATACCATTGATCACACTCAAGTGCGGGGGCGTTGCAATCAATGTCACAATGGGACGGTTGCCGCAGGAAAACCTAAAACACATGTCATCAGCAGCGATACTTGTGATTCATGCCATAGCGCCAGTGCTTGGACACCCACACTAAGTATCGATCATAACGAGGTATTAGGTGCCTGTGTAGAATGCCACGATGGTGTGACGGCTCGCGGTAAAGGGCTTATTCATGTGGCATCCACAGAGGCTTGCCAGCAATGCCATGTGACGACCGCTTGGTTTCCTGTGGCAACGATTGATCATCTGGAACTCTTAGGGACTTGTGTGTTATGTCATAATGGTCAAACTGCACCAGGAAAACCGGCGGGGCATGTGCCGACGAACGCTGAATGCAATACTTGCCATAGTGCTTTGCAATGGTTACCCGTGAATACTTTTGATCATGCTAATATTGTTTCAGGTTGTGTTGATTGCCATAATGGTGATGCCGCTCGGGGCAAATATGCGACCCATCTGCCTACCTCTGATTTATGTGAAACTTGCCATACAACGGCACAATGGGCCATTAATTTAGGGGCTCAAGATATCGATCATTCGCAGATTTCTGCCCCTTGCATTGCCTGTCATAATGGTGCTATCGCACGAGGGAAAAGCTCTCTACACGTGGATACCTCAGATAATTGTGAGGCTTGCCATACCAGCGCAGCCTGGGTGCCGCTGACTCGCGTTGATCATCAAGAGGTCATTGGAAACTGTGCGGGTTGCCATAGAAAGTCTATCCAGCATAATGACACAACAGATCGATGTGTTGCGTGCCATAGCACGATAGCTTGGCAACCGGTGATCGCGGTTGATCATAGTGAAGTGTTAGGCGCTTGCAGCAGTTGTCATACGAAACCGGCATTGCATGAGTCAACCAGCAATGCCTGTGAAGCTTGCCATAGTCCGTTTGGCTGGCGGCAAATATTGTCCGTTGATCACAATGAAGTATTGGGCAGTTGTGCCGATTGTCATGCTAAATCCGCAAATCATGTATTAACCTCCGACCAATGTGAGTCTTGTCATACATCGATTGCCTGGAAGCCTGTGACCCAAGTCGATCATAAGCAAGTGTTTGGGGCGTGCGCTGATTGCCATCGCCTGCCAGATGATCATCAACCGCTAGTCACCAACCAATGTCAAGCCTGCCATAACACAAATACCTGGCAGATATAAATATACAAAAGTGTGCAATAAAAAGTTAATTTGTGGGGAGAGAAGTACGGTGAACTTAAATGAGCGATACTTGAGGGTATGTGCTGTTGTATTTTTTATTTTTTTTATTTTTTCTTGTCAACAAAAACCAAATAATACGACAACTAAAGTGAATAGTGATTTACTGAGTACCGGTGCGGTCATTGATTTTCCAAAGAGTGATAATCGAGTATTGGTGTTAACCCGTCAAGCCGCTGGGCTGGCAGATGGTTCAGTGTTCAATAGAAATACCAATCAAGGGCCGAATAGCATTCCTGCGCTTGGGTTATCGAGTGGGGTTGATAGTAATGTTGCTAACGGTTTCGGCCGTGATTTGGCCATCTCCGGTGCTAGTGCAATTGTTGGGACATATCCAGGTAAAGCGCAGTCGGGAGCGGCATTCATTTTTGACTATGATAATCAGTTAAATCAATGGCAAGAAGTTCAGTCGCTGCTTGCCAATGCAACATTGAGTGCGGATGCCGAATATGGAAAATCTGTGGCTATTTCGGCAGACTATGCGGTGGTGAGTGCGCCACTCAATCAAAATGGAGTCGGGGCTGTCGCGGTCTTTAAACAAGACAATCTACAAAATACCTGGCATGAAATAACAATACTCTCGCCTCCGGTCAATCAAAATGTTGTCTACCGGGAATTTGGCCGTGAAATTGGCATAAGTGCAAATACCATTGCCATCAGTAGTTATGCCCAAGTAGTTGGTGATAATTTATTATCAGGTATTGTTCATCTCTATGACTTGAAAGATGGCAACATACAATTACAAACTTCTGTGACCTCTGGCTCGCCACAATCTCAACCGAGTTTTGGTACAAGGCTGTCGCTTATTGAAGAGGCATTAATGGTGGGTGCGGATCAATATGATGGCACTGGTGGGGTATTTAGTTATCAGCGTGTTGGTGGCGTATGGGCGCCACAGACTTTATTGATGCCTACGGATGATACCATCCACGGGTTTGGACGTGAGCTTGCGCTCAATGGTGAGTCATTGGTTGTGTCTGCGCTGGATAGCATAAATCAGCGAGGTAATGTTTTTATTTATCGACAGGACCGGGCAAGCAAACAATGGATAGAACAGCAACGAATCGTTTCGGAAGATAATAAAACCACGTTAGGCAGTGCGGTTGCTATTGCTGGAGATATCTTGCTATTGGGAGCCACTTCGAATGATGTAGGCAGCGGTTTGAGCTATCTGCTGCATCGTAATGCCAATCAATGGCAGTTAGTGAATACCGTGGTGGCGAATCAAGTAGATAACCCCAGTTTTGGTTTTTCGCTGGCATTAAATCATCAATTTGCTTTAATTAGTAGCCCTAAGCAGTTGGATAGTCAACGTGCTTTTATGGGGGAAGTGTTGACTGTTCCGTTACCGAGTGAGGCCGTGGCTAATGCTCCATCGGGATTTTTTTCCGGTGGGTTTCAGCAGGGCGGAGGAATCGGAGGGCAGGGAGTCAATAATCTTCCCGATGATCCCAATCAATTTCTTTCGCTTGTCACGCGAAACTCTCCAGTGTTGGTGGATGATGAACAATCTGCCAGAGCCTATTACCGTACTGTTGATCCACAAAATATCAAAACGAGCTTCAATCGTTGGCGACGGGCGGTGGGTTTTAATCAAGGAGAAGATGCATTTGCTGTGTATATTAACGGGGCGGATTTAGGGTTTGCCCGGCGCATGTATAGCCGAGTGAATGATGATGGAAGCATTGCTTCTTATGTGGAAAACTATGCAACCTTGCAAGATGCTTTTAACACTCAAGGGCTGATTGCCACGGTGGCCATGGAAGTGGCGCCACCTGTCAATGATCCTTTGGGCGAGAAATTTGTTTCTTTTTATACTTTCGATGGCAATGGCCAGCGGGTATTGGGGGCGGATCTCGATGGTCGAGGTTTTAAGTTTCAACCGGGTTTATGCACGGTTTGTCATGGCGGTGTAACTAAGCCATTGGTCAATGGTCGGTATCCGGATAATGGTGATATTGGATCGTTATTTTTACCTTATGACTTAGCGACTTTTGTGTTTGCCAATAATAGTCGCCGATTTTCTCGTGCCGCTCAAGAAGATGAAATTAAAACATTTAATGAAATTGTATTGTTGTCCTATGATTTAATGACGCCACAAATTAGTACTGTGGCGCCGATTGAGGCGATTGAAGGTTGGTATGGGGGGGTAGGATTACCTTCGCCAACATTTAATGAGTTTTTTGTGCCAGAAGGATGGTTGCCGCCCTTGGCTCCCGCTTCGGCAGCGGAGTTATATGAAAAAGTGATTGGGCCGAATTGCCGTGCTTGTCACTTGCAACGTGGTTTGTTATTGCAAACCGATTTAGATCTTGCCACATTTGATAAATTTCTTTCTTATGCCGATGTGATTGAAGAGATGGTATTCAATCAAGGGGTCATGCCATTAGCTAAACTCACTTTTGAGAATTTTTGGAGTGACCCAAATAACGCTCAATTGTTGGCTGAGCATTTACCTAATTTTAGCAATTTTTCATTAAATACGGCTACCGGCACAACGGAACCAGGACAGCCTATTGCTGATGCGGGTCTGTCACGCGACTCAGCGATGCGTCGGGTGAGGTTAAATGGTCGGGGGAGTTTGTTTGCTGATGAGTTTCGCTGGAATACCTTGCAAACACCGCCAGGCAGTAATGTGCAGTTGAATCGAAGTCGTTCGGCGGCACCCAATTTTACCCCGGATGTGGCAGGTGATTATACTTTTCAGTTGGAGGTAAGCCGTGGTCGTCGAGTCAGTGAGCCTTCGTTTGTTACCATCTCGGCCAGTGCTGTTGAGTCTCGTATTTCATTTAGTAATGATATTGTGCCGATTTTGACCGATGATTGTTTGATCTGTCATACGGATAGTCGGGTTAAAAATTTCACCAATGATGAAGGTTTGTTCCCAACCGTGTTTGAGTTGGTTAATTTCGTGAATCCAGATGAAAGTTTATTGATCAGTAAGCCATCGGGCTTGCATCACAATGGATTAGCGCGTCCGGGCTTTGTGAGCCCTGATACCATCGATCGGGAGTTGATGTTGAGATGGATTGCGGAAGGCGCCAGAAATAACTAGCAATAGGGACGCCCATTGTGATTGATGAGCAGGCAATAAATGGGGTTACCACCGGCTTGCTAAGGCGACGACACTCATGGTGTGGTGCTTTAGCAAGCTAGTGGCGGCAAGTCCGTTTACCATAGCGGGTTCCCCTCAAGGGTACTGCTACACCCGTTTCCTCGCAGGGTTGCTTAATCGTTTGCCAGCTCTCATGCCATGAGTGGGTTCATTTGTGGCAGTGAAGTGCCGGATTTTTGTTCTATTCGCGTCTTTGCAAGGAGTCGCTTAATTTCTAGACTTTCCTCGGTCTCCAGGTTTTCCAGTGTAATTCCAATTCCTTGCAGTGAGCGATGTACCACTCTTGCTGGGACTCGGTAGCGTTTTGTTTCTTCTTTATTATCGAAGACAATGTCCACACGGCTGTTTTTCGGAAAAAGCAATACATTGGTTTTAATAAACATACCTGACGAGCTTAGATCTTGAGTGGTAGCTAAAGCGATAAGCGATTCATTCTTATACAACCATACATTGATGTTTTGAGCGGTGCGATCACTTGTTCGGTGTTCTTTCATCCTGATTCCCTTCTATTATTTGCCTGTTATCGAGTTTTTCTATACGTTCAGCTAACCCGCATCTTGCTTTTAATGCATCCTAATGATTTGGTCAGTTTTTACCTGTTTTTTTGTAGATCTCCATATCTTAATCTTCTCCCCTGGTAAGATTAAAAAGCAGGACATATAGAAAAACACTTGTCATTAACAACTTATTGGTTGCTAGTTTTTATGATTATAAAGCAATTGTTCGAAAGCCTATATCCGTAGTTATACTAATGCCGGTGCTTTGCTGACGATAAAGTTTTGTTTTTAATTGATTTTATTGATTAAGAATATTCGACTTGAATTTCTGATTCTGCTAACAATGCAATGCGAATGACATCTGCTAATGAGTGTACGTGTAACTTGGTCATCAAATTAGCTCGATGCGCTTCAACCGTCCGTATGCTAATACCCAACTGATGCGCTATGGATTTGTTGATTTTACCTTGTGCCAATAAATCCATGACTTCGCGTTCACGAGGTGTCAGCAAGTTTAGGCGTTTAATTCCCGCTTGGTGTTTTTGTAATTTTTGATGGCGAAGGGATTGGTTGACGCATTCATGTATGCGGGTTAACAAACTTTCGTGTTCAAAAGGTTTTTCTATGAAATCGATGGCTCCAGCTTTCATGGCGCGTACGGCGGTGGCGACATCGCCATGCCCTGTCATGATAATAACCGGCAGCTGAATGTGTAATGTGGGCAATAAGGTTTGTAACTCAAGGCCGGTCATGCCCGGCATGCGAACATCTAATAACAGACACCCTGGGCCAGTTTGATCATACTCGTTGAGAAAACCCTGAGCGGTTGCATAGGTTTTTGATTCAAAATCAGCGGATCGCATGACCATGCTCAATGATTTACGCATAGCATCATCATCGTCCACAATATAGATGGTTGGTTTTTCGCTCATAAATCTCTCGACTTTAAATTGATGATAGTGGCAAGCTAAAACAAAAGGTCGTGCCTTGTTGTTGGGTTTGTTTCACCCATAATTGGCCGCCATGTGAATCAATGATGGATCGGCATATGGATAATCCCAGTCCCATGCCATCCGCTTTGGTGGTGAAAAAAGGTTCGAAAATTTGGTTGATCAATGTGTCTGGTAGCTCTGGGCCATTATTGATGATTTCGATAATGATGTGATTATCGGTTGTTTTAAATGATTTGATGGTCATTGTTTTATCGGGGAAATTAGTGTTTGTCATTGCCTCCATGGCGTTGCGAATCAGATTTAAAATGACTTGTTCGATTAATACTTTGTCCACACAAATCGCTGGTATTGATTGATCGAGCTGGCTTTCAATGTTTATATTATGCCGCTGACTATCGCTAGCCATCAGTTGTAATACCTCAGCAATTAATTCATTGATATTGCATTCATTGGACTGTACGGCACGTTTGCGGGTGAAGTCCCTTAAATGGGTGATGATTTTATTGGCTCGCTTAGCTTGTCCTGCGATTTCTTGGAGGACGTGGGCAATATCCTGATCTAACATCTTTCCTGATTTGTGTAAACGCAAACCGGCATCACAATAACTGGCAATGGCGGAGAGGGGTTGGTTTAACTCATGAGAGATTTCACTGGTCATCTCACCCATCATGGTTAATCGTGACTCATGGGCCAGTGTTTGTAAGCGTTGCTGGATATGTAAGTCTTCGCTTTTTATCGGGGTGATGTCACTCATTAATGAACAAAAGCCATTGACTTTTCCATCGGCTGAAAAACTTGGAATGAAATTGACCATGACATAACAATTTACACCAGGTTGGAATGATAATTCCAGTTCCGATTTGACTTGTTCGCCGGCTAATACCGCTTCAATGAGTGGTTGCAGGGTTTGATAGGCCGAAGCACCATAGATGTCTTTGATGTGTTTCCCGTTAATTTGTCTGTCAGTTAAAGAAAGCCACTGATAATGAAACTGGTTATGAAATCGATAATGTTGCTGGGTATCGATATAGGCGATTAATGCGGGCAGGGCGTTGGTGATTAAATGCAATTGATGTTCGCTTTCGCATTTTGCCATTGCTGCTTGTATTTGATGGGGATGCAGGTGGTGTAACTGTGGGTTGTTGTTGGTGTTTGCAGAAGGGCAAGGTGAGTGTGATTGATGGAGCTTCAGTGGTTCATTCAGTTCAGCAATACTTGGCTTTTTAGTATTTTTCATAAGGGAATTAGACTGTTTAGCGCATGCTTTGCGATGTCAATAAGTCGATGCATATGGGGTGCGTTATGCCATAAAGTTTGGTAGCTTAAAATAGTTTGTACGAAATTCCCCATTTTCCATTATCGGGAGGGTAAATCAAGTGATTGCTCATTGTTTTTGAATTAAACTGGGTTTGCAATTAAAAAATGAGGGATCTCTCCCTACATTTATTATCTCTATTCAATAATGTGGCGGTGCGCTGTTTTTTTGTTCAAGATAAGGCTAAATGGAGTACAAAGACTACTATAAAGCATTGGGCGTTGATCGTACCGCCAGTCAGGATGAAATAAAAAGTGCCTATCGAAAACTGGCGTATTCCCCTCCAGAAAAAGAATTTTATCAAAAGATGGCAGCGGCCATGCGGTATAATCCGCGACTGAATTTGCCTTGGTAGTCATTGATCCTTAGCCATAAATTTTCAGGAAGTTTCTGTTGGTGATCAAGGTTTTGTCGTGTTCTTGAGCAAACTGAGCTATAATTCTGCGCACTTTATACCGTGGATCAATTTCTTTCTAAACTTGTCATAAATAAACATGAATATATCTGAAAACTTATCTTCGCCAAAAACACCATCGTCTGAGTCGCTCATTGACTTTCCTTGTCACTTTGCCATCAAGGTGATAGGTAAAAGCTTACATGACTTTGAGTCCCTGGTGGTGGATATTGCCAGTAAACATGCACCGTTATTGTCTGACTCGGTGAAAACTCGACCCAGCCGAAATGGCAATTATCTGGCTGTTACCGTGACCGTACATGTCCATGCTAAATCCCAGATCGATATAATATATCAAGAGCTTACCGAGTGTGAGCAGGTGTTGTGGGCACTTTAAGTCAAACCGCTAACGGGTCGCCTATAACGGTGCGCACGTTGGGTTTGTGTGATTATTCTGCTATTTTTGACAAGATGCAGCAATTTAGCACACAGCGTGATGCCAACACCCCGGATGAAATCTGGTTGTTACAGCACCACCCGGTATATACCCTGGGACGTAATGGTAAACGAGAGCATCTATTAAATCCGCAGGATATACCCGTGCTGCAGGTGGATCGTGGTGGGCAAGTGACTTATCACGGACCTGGACAATGGGTCGCTTATGTTTTGTTCGATGTGCGTCGAGCGGGTTGGGGCGTACGCCAGCTCGTCTCCGCGATGGAGCAGGCGGTCATCGAGTTGTTGGCGGAATTCGCCATTGAGGGACAAGCACGACCCGATGCGCCAGGGGTTTATGTCAACGGTGATAAAATTGCGTCATTGGGTTTGCGGGTAAAAAACGGTAAAAGTTATCATGGACTCAGCCTTAATGTGGATATGGATTTAACGCCGTTTGCTGGTATCAACCCCTGCGGTATGGCGGGTCTGGGTGTCACTCAAATTGTGCATTTTGTCCCATCGATTAACATGGATGACGTGGGCCAGCAAATTGTTAAGCAACTGCGTCGGCATTTAGTTTTTGGTGACAGTGCCCATTCCAAGGGATGACGCTTGTCTGAGTGTGCAGCAAATTTAAAGAGAAGCGAATGAAAGTTCAACAACCACAGAATAACGAATCAAAACCAAATAAAGAACGCGGTGCTGACAAAGTTGCCCGCATCCCCATAAAGGTGACGCCCACCGTCACGCCAAAACGAAAGCCCGCCTGGATACGCGCAAAAGCACCCACTCATCCGGCGGTAAAACAACTTAAAGAAATTTTACGCGAAAATAAATTGCACACCGTGTGTGAAGAAGCTTCTTGTCCAAACCTGGGGGAATGCTTTAGTCATGGTACGGCGACATTTATGATCATGGGCGATGTCTGCACTCGCCGTTGCCCGTTTTGCGATGTGGCCCATGGTCGACCCGCTCCGCTAGATGATAATGAACCGGCCAATTTGGCGCGTACCATCCGTGCCATGGGTTTGAATTATGTGGTGATTACCTCGGTGGATCGGGATGATTTACGCGATGGCGGTGCCGCCCACTTTGTGGCTTGCATACAAGCAACCCGTGAGGCCTGTCCAGACACCAAAATTGAAATATTAGTACCAGACTTTCGTGGACGCATGGATGTTGCGTTAGATATCTTGCGTCAAGCACCACCGGATGTGTTTAATCACAACTTGGAAACCGTACCCCGCTTGTACAAACAAGTGCGTCCGGGATCTGATTATGCATTTTCACTGAATCTGATTGAAAGGTTTAAATCGCTATTTCCAGACGTGCCCAGTAAGTCCGGTCTCATGCTTGGCGTGGGTGAAACCTTAGATGAAGTGCGTGAAGTGATGCAAGCCTTACGGGCTCATCAATGTGATATGTTGACCCTAGGGCAATATTTACAACCCAGTTTGCATCATCTTGCGGTGGAGCGTTATGTGACACCCGAAGAATTTGACGAGCTTGCTGTCTTTGGTGAACAGCTGGGTTTTGCTAATGTGGCCAGTGGTCCCATGGTCAGATCGTCTTATCACGCGGACCAACAAGCCGCGGGAGGAAAATTAGGAATGGGTTCGTGATAACTTTCTGGTTTGGCGCCCAGATTTGGTTTGTATAGGTTCGTTCTGAGTGAATGAAAATGCAGGAATAGTTGTTCTATTTCGAGTTTTTATGAGGGAAGAACGGGCCAAGACGGGCGGAAGATGGGATGCGAAATCGGGAAGTTATTGCGTACCCATTCCTTAGGACAAGTTTAATTTTCACATCTCTGATCACTCGAAAAGGAAGCATTAACCATGAAGTTAGCACATGTTGTAGGCTGTTGTGTTTTAATGGGGTATGGTAGTTTGGTCGGCGCAATGCCACCGGTGGTAGAAGAAACAGTGAAAGTGGCAGAAGCCAGCAATGAGAGTGAACAAGCACAGCAATGTGTTCCCATCGGACAATGGGTGGAAGGTAAAACGCTTAAGCCACTCAAGCAAGATGTGTTATTGAAACGCTTGCTCGACAATCGTGTGGTGATTTTGGGCGAGGATCATAATAATGCCGAACATCATCGCTGGCAATTACATACCATTGCCAAGCTCTATGCGTTACATCCCAATATGGCATTGGGTTTTGAATCCTTTCCGCGCAGTGTGCAGCCCATTCTTGATCAATGGGTGCAAGGTGAGTTAACTGAACAAGCGTTTTTGAAAGCGGTCGACTGGGAAACCATCTGGGTGTATAACGCCGATTTCTATCTGCCCATGTTTCATTTTGCGCGCATGAATAAAATCCCCATGTATGCCATGAACGTGACTCGCGGGCTGATTTCTTTGGTAGGTAAAGAAGGCTGGGTGAATGTCCCGGAAAAAGACCGAGAAGGCGTGACCGATCCAGCAGCCCCTGATCAGGAATACATGGAAATACTTGCAGAAGTATATAGCCAACATGCCCCAGGTACGACGAATCATGGGCATGGCAGTGATCCAGAAGCCGAGCCCGAGCCCGAACCGGTGGAAGAAGAACCTAAAGCGGTAGATTTAACGGATCCGGGGTTTCTGCGTTTTGTGCAGGGCCAGCAGCTTTGGGATCGAGCAATGGCGGAAGTTGCCCATGAAGTTGTGAGTCAGGATAAAGACAAATTATTTGTGGCGGTGATGGGAGCCGGGCATATTATGGGTGGCTCTGGAGTGCCTCATCAATTGGCCTCGTTAGGCACTGAGAAAAATATTGCATTGTTAGCTTGGGATGGCGTGATTGATTGTGAGCAATTATCACAGGGCTTGGTGGATGTGGCTTATGGCACGGCGCTGTATGCAGAACCCCCCGAAAAAGTAAAACCACGCATCGGAGTGTTTTTGGAGCAAGTGGAGCAAGGTGTCAGCGTATCTCGGTTGGTGGAAGGTAGCATTGCCGAAGAAATCGACATAAAGCCCAATGACATTATTAAAACGGCGGCTGGCAAACCCATGGAAACCATTGCTGATGTGGTGAAGGTGGTGCAAAACACGGCATTTGGTACCTGGTTACCACTGACGATTATCCGTGATGACAAGGAAATTGAAATGGTGGCTAAGTTTCCTGCATTAGTCACTGAAGCTGAATAATTAATCAGTATCATTGATGGCTCGGATAAAATTTGCTCATTTGGGTGTTTGAATAGGGTAACGGTGGAAAAATAGTAAGCTTTGGTGTTTTGTTAAACTAAAGTGCTTGATGCGAATGGTCGAAAGAAGTTTAAGACTATTTTTCATGAAGGCATCAATATTTTGCGACCGGATAACCTTAAACTTAACATTGGTTCTGTTGTTACTTTGCAAGCGCAAAGTGATCTGTCTAAAACACTGGCGATGAATGTGGTCGGTATGCTACCAAGCAAAAGTGTTTTAGTGGCTCCGTCTGGTGAAGCGGTCATACAAAAATTGAATCTCATTGAAGGCGATCAGTTAATTGCTCATTTTCAATGGCGAGATACTAAATACGCCTTTGAAACGCAAGTGAATATCGCCCAAAATGAGCCTTTTGAGTATTATCATTTAGCCTTCCCTGATCGTATTTCCGGGGTTTTATCCCGCAAAGTGATTCGCAAAAAACCACCCCGTGGACGTTATGATTTTTCTTTGGCGATGTATGAGGCGGGCACTTCTTTTACCGCGAGCTTAACCGAGCTTAGTTTACAAGGGGCAACGGTAATTTCTCCGATAAAACTAGGTGAGGTCAAAGACAGCTTTAGTATCGAATTATGCCCTGGCCAGCATGCTAAAAATATAACCCTCCCCAGTATTATTGGTTATATTAAACATGACGGTGATTTTTATCATCATGGTTTGTATTTCCATAAATTGAATGTTCGGGCCGATGAGTTCATTGTTAATTATTTAGAAGATCGAGCCAATCAATCGCGGAAAAATGGCAAACCTAAGTTAGCGATCGTTAAATAAATTGTTAGCCTTGCTACGCCCCCGTGCGGCAATGCCTATCGAGTTTTGGGTGTTTGCTGTCAGACCTATCTATCCTTCGACTTTGCTCAATACCTAAATATCAGACGCTACGAGTATAGTTTAACTTTACTGGTAAACATGCTAATCTGAGTTCAGTGGCATGCCAATAACACCCCATAAAGTGTCAGCATAAATTATTAAATCACCTTATAGAGATCTGGACGTTAATATCCAATCAAGTGTAGGATGGGTAGAGCAAAGCGAAACCCATCAATACCAAACCGATGCATGGATAATAGTTGCCGGAGCAATATCTTTCATTTAATTGATAACCAATAGCGATGAAAAAACTTGTGCTAATCAGTTGCTGTGGCTTGCTGATATTTACCGGCTCTGGATGTGTTTTTGAGCGGGTCAAACCGTGGGAGCGGGAAGTTTTAGCGAGAGAAGATATGCAATTGGAGGCCAGCTCATTGGACGAGTTGTCTAATGAAAAAATATTTTTTAGCAAAGAAGCCTCCAAAGGTGGGCAATCACTGGGTGGCGGGGGATGTGGATGCAATTAAAGGCTCAAACCTCCATGCGTCATCGCTTATCGGTGGCGACCGCCTGTTTATTATCGATGGATGGGAGTTTGGCATTGGCCGAGTCCCTGGCTGATTGGCAATTCGAGGCCTCTTACATGAGGTATGCTGAGGCCAATCGGATTACGGTTAATGAAAGTATTATTGCGGCAAAACGCGAGTTAGATAATGAGTCCATTCGCGGCACCATTATCTATGACAGTATGAGCGGCGCCTCACCGAATGGCGCGGTGCCACCGAGTGATAGTACTCAAACTTATACGTCTCCCTCAGGCAGTATATTTCAAGTCGCCCCCGACGAATTACCGGCCGATGAGTTTAAAGATCGCCGAACGGCTTTTTCTTTGGCGTGGTCAGTGCCGGTGATGCGTACTGTGCAAGCGAGTTTATCCGGCCTGTATTCGACCGAAACGGATTATTTGTCCTACGGTAGCGAAGCCTCACTGGCCTGGGATATCAATACCCGATTAACAACCCTCGTCACTGCTCTCTCTGCCAATTGGGATACCAGCAAACCCATCGGTGGAATACCGACCGGTTTCACTCCTGGCTCGAATACGGATCGGTATCGAGAAGACAATAAATTTATCATGGACTGGATGGTAGGTGTTAAGCAAGTGATCAATCGTCGAAGTTATTTGCAACTCAACTATGGGTTTGGCAAAGCCTCGGGGTATTTATCCGATCCTTACAAAGTGATTAGCTTTGTCAGTGGAGCAACGGGCGAACCCATTGGGGCGCGTGGTTATTATTTTGAGAAGCGGCCAGACAGTCGCACCCAGCAGAATCTTTATTTACGCCTGGTTTCTCATATCAATGACACGACTTATCAGTTGGCCTATCGTTATTATGAAGATGATTGGGGCGTTCGTTCACATACTTTTCATGGAAAATTTATCATTTCATTGACACCCAAACATGTCTTAGAACCCGCTCTTCGCCACTATCGGCAACAAGCCGCAAATTTTTATCATTACGCTCTGTATGACGGTCCAGGTGAGGGGGTATTGATGAAAGATGTGGTCAATGCATCCCGTGGTTTGTCCCATGCCAGTGCCGATTATCGCTTGGGGGAATTAACAACCCATACCATCGGCGTGAAATACCTTTACCGATACAAGCAAGGACATATTGGACTGCGGATCAATTATCTACGGCAACAGGATCAACGAAGTCTATTCACTACCGTACAAGCCTGGATCAGTCAGGTTATATTTAAATTACGGTTTTAATGTTGTCGGTTGGGGAGAGTGTGCTAATCTCAACATCGACGGGGATATCGTTGACGGTCTCGAAAAGTCATCGGTAATTGGTATTGATGGGTTTCGCTTTGCTCTACCCATCCTACATTTGAAGCCAGTTTTTTCCTTTTTTTCAATTTGAATGGTTCATTAAAACAATTCTATTGAATTGGTATTTGAATAAAAAATGTGGTGCCTGTCGGATAGTTACGGGCCGCCGAAAGTTTGCCATTATGAGACTCAATAATTGACTTGCAAATTGACAAACCTAATCCCACGCCAGATTTTTTTGTACTGAAAAAAGGGATGAAAATATTATCTAACATATCATAAGATAAAACCGGTCCAGTATCCGCGATTGAAATAATAATATTCTTACCTACATATTCTGTCTTGATGTTAATTAGAAGCTTTTTCTGAGCTGACTCAATCATTGCTTCTATTGCATTACGTAGTAGATTAATCAGTACTTGCTCTATGAGTAGCTCATCAATATAAACACGGGGCATACTTTCACAGAGCTCAGTTTTAATTTCGACGCCATGCCAATGCTCATCAACAATCATGAGCTTTAGGACTTCTGCAATCAGATGATTAATATCTTTTTTAGTAAGTTCCAATTCTCGATTTTTAGAAAAGTTTTTTAGATGATTAATTATTTCGCTAGCTCGATGAACTTGGTCGTCGATTTCTTGAAAAATATCAATGATTTCGTTTTCTTCGAGTTTGCCAGCACGCTGTAATCGTATACCTGCCACTGAATAATTTGCAATGGCGGCTAAAGGCTGGTTTATCTCATGGGCGATTTCCGCCGTCATTTGCCCAATGAGATTAATGCGCGCCTCATGAGCTAAGCTGCTTAAATGTCTCATGACATCCATTTCTTTTTGTTTATGCATGGTAATGTCTGACATAATCAAAAAAAAACTCGCAATCGAAGCATTTTGTGGCAACGTAGGTAATAGATTCACATGAAAGGTAACTTTTTGTTTTGATAGAGACGTCGCTATTTCACAGATCACTTCATGACCTTCCAGAGCAATCCTAATATGGGGTAAAAGCGATGAATAAAATTCATCGCCGATAACCGTGCTTAATGACTTACCAATATATTTTTCATCCTTTGCCGGGAAAACTTTGTCATGAGCGTTGTTAGTGAAAATATACTTGCAACTGGAATCAATGTGAGCAATCAGTATTGGTAAAGCATTAATGATCGAATGGAGTTGTAGATTATTCTCTGCTTTAGATTTTTTTGCGAGTACTCGGTCTGTGATATCGATAATTGCACTTTGGATATTTTTGCCGCCATGACTCAGTAAATGGCAATTGCTTTCCAGTTCAATATAGAAGGCTCTGCCTTTACGTGATTTAATTGTCAATTGTATGCGACTTTTTTCTTCAGAAAGCAATACCTCTTTTATATGCTTAAAAAAAGACTGTGCATCAACCAGTGATAGAAAAATACTAAAAGGTTTTTCCAATAGCGAAGATCTATCACATTTAAACATTTCACAAGCCGTGAGATTAATATTTGTAATGCAGCCACTGGTATCAAAGCTCACATAACCAATCGGAGAAAAATCATAAAGATTTTCGTATTTATCCCGTGCAGCCTCTAATTCAGCCTGGGACTCAATTAACTGACGATTATTAACTTCCAGTTCGATTTGATAGGCTTGTAAATTGTCCAACAACGATCTTATCTTTTTACAATTACAGGGTTTATCAGCATCTTCAGCAGTCCGAAGATAATAATCGAGTTTCTCATTTAATTCTTTAACGTTATAAGAAGAAAACTTGTTCATTTTAATTCACCCCCCAGTATAGATATGAGTCACTTGACAAGTTCAATTTGCATCAAGACCAGATTTCTCTTTGGTGAATCGCATGAAATTTGCCGCCCAAATATATCCACGCTTGTCTTACCAATATTTTCAAAATGATGATCCACGCGAAAATTATCGAATCGCACACCATTATTAACCACATCTTCTAATTGTTCACGCAGTTTAGGTATTGCCCACCCCCCATTCCCCAAATGATAAAGCAGATTTCCAACGGTATTTTTATGGGAAACTTTAAAGACGTCATAATATGATTGACTGGCAGAAAGTACTTTTAAATTTTTATCGAGCACTAATAATGGGTGGTGAATAGCGGAAATAATCGCATCCGCATAATTTAGCGCAGCTGTGCTTTTATTCAAGCTGATTTTAATATCATTCACATCAAGAAATGCGATAACGGCACCATCTATTCTGTTGTCGCTGGTACGGTAAGGGTGTATACGCATGGAATACCAATGATTATTATCATCCTGAAATTCGATTTGATTTGCGGCCACACGGTCTATGCAATGTTGAATAAGCTCTTCAAGCTTAGGCAGTTGTACTTTTAACTTAATATCAGTCAACGGCCTACCAATGTCATAGTCGATGATATTCATCATATCTTTGGCTTTAGGTGTGAAATTACGAATACACAATTGGCTATCTACGGTAATAAAAGCAATATTTAAACTTGTCACAAAATTACTGTGGTCGTCATTGAGCCGTGCTAACTGGGTATTACGGGTCTCTAGCTCGTCATTAACTGTCGCTAGCTCCTCATTCGTCGATTGCAATTCTTCTTTGGCAGTTTCCAGCTCTTCATTAATGCTTTGCAATTCTTCATTGCTTGATTGAATTTCTTCATTGGCTGAGCGTAATTCTTCGTTACTCACTTCTTGCTGTTCAATCACCGATTGCAAATATTCTTTGGTTGCAGCCAACTCCTGTGTTAATGCTAACAGCTGTTTATCATCGCTTACATCTTGAGAGTTTTTAACGCCGGTTTTGCTGGGTTGCTCAGTGGTAGAAAAGAGATTGGATTCTTCAAACACAATCAGGTAACAAAACTCCGATTGAGTTGGGTGCTGGATCGGTGTTATTTCAATATCAGTTGTTTCCAAATTTCCGTTGTAATTATATTGCAGTTTTTCTTTTCTTACAAAAAGATGACCTTCCATAGCTTTTTGTAATAATCCACGAAGATGTAACATCAAACCTTCACGTACCATTTTCATGAGACTTAAACTCGCTTCACCTGAAGCCGGTTCAATGTAACGCCCGGTGTGTCCGCGAAATTGCAATATTTGCATTTGCTCATTAATTAGCACGGCAGCGGGTACATATTTTTGTATGATTAAACGATCGGTTTTTTGCTGTAGGTCAATATTGCTCCAGGATTCATATTTTTTTGATTGATTTTCGATTTTTCGCTCATCCGCCGTCATCACAGAAGGCGGAGCGAAATCCAGATTAAGCGGGGCAGATATTGATTTTTTGCTATAAAACTTGTGCTTTTGATCGACAATCTTGAATAATTGAGCTTGCTCGCCCAGGGTTTCCGCACTTCCTAGAAACAGTATGCCTTTAGGCACCAGTGCATAATGAAAGACGGAGAATATTCTTTTTTGTAACGAGGGTCCCAAATAGATGAGTAAATTACGGCAACTGATCAAATCAATTTTGGAAAATGGTGGATCTTTGAATACATTTTGTTTAGCAAAAATACACAGATCCCGAATATTTTTCTTTATTTGATAACCACCATCTACCTTGGTAAAAAATCGCTGCAAACGTTGCTTGGATACACTGTCTGAAATAGATTCCCGGTAAATTCCTTGACGTGCTTTCACTATGGCCTGATCATCGATATCTGTGGCAAAAATCTGTATGCTTAATGTTTCACCTCGATCGAAAAATTCAAGCAATGCGATCGCTATCGAATAGGCTTCCTCCCCTGTTGAGCAACCCGGTATCCATATACGAACGGTGTTTCGACGTTTTTCGCTGCCGATAATTCGAGGAAATATATCTTTTTTCAGCGTTTCAAACGCGTCCTTATCCCGAAAAAATTCGGTGACATTAATCAGTATATCCTGGTATAAGGCATCCACTTCATCAGGATTCGCTTGTAAGTATTTAACATATTCTGTAATCTTTTCAAATTTGAGTAATACCATTCGACGATTGATGCGACGCTGCAGGGTTGGCATTTTATAATAGGTGAAATCAATACCCGTCGCGTTGCGCATTAATAAAAATAATTTATTCAGTTCTTCTTTATTGTCTAACAGTATCTGTGGATCAATTTCAGAATTTGTCGTTTTTCCTAATTGAATATTTGGATGATGTGCAATATAGGTGAGTTCCTGGGCAATTTTTTCAGGTGGTAAAATAAAATCAACACAACCCGCAGCAATTGCACTATGTGGCATGCCCGTATATTTCGCAGAATCCTCATCCTGCGCTAAGGTAATGCCACCGACCGCTTTAATGGCTTGCAACCCCATCACACCATCTGAAGCCGTCCCTGATAATATGACCCCAATGGATTTTGAACCCTGGTCGCTGGCCATTGAGCGCATAAAACGATCGATAGGCAAATGGGGTGTTTCAGCATTACGCGCTGTGAGTTGTAACCTTCCGTGAAAAATTTCCAATGCAGTTTTTGGAGGAATGATATACACATGGTCAGACTCGACGAGCATTCCATCTTTAATTTCCAGCACTGGCATCGTTGCCATTCGTCCGAGCAACACGGTTAATGCACTGGGATGATCTGGATGTAGGTGCTGTACTACAATAAACGCCATACCAGTATTTGCAGGTAAATGTGCCAATAACTGCGCACAGGCTTCATAACCACCGGCTGACGCGCCGATGGCGACCATGTTAAAGTTCGGGGTATAAATTTCCCCGGTAAGTTCATTTTTTCCAGCGGCTGGAGGTTTGCTAGGTAATTGAGATTTTTTGGGTTTTTTGAGTGTCATAAGTCACTTTAATAAATTACGGATAATCATAATTGAAGAAAATATTTTATTGAAGCCACTGTTTTTTATCTTGATAAATAAAATAATATTGTTGATAGTTCAGACATTGCTTAGCCTCTAATATCTCTTCACTCGATTTTCATTTCCTTCAAATAGAGATATGTTATCGGATTGCTGATTTTTAATTCAGTAGTTGAGCAAATTACTAATCTATATTTATTTATGATCTATTGATGATAATGGGATAGAATAATATCATCAATGCTACCGGTCTGGAGGGATAAATAATGGACATCCAATCATTACTTGGTCATGAATCTGATGATTTATTGAGCCATCAATGTCATGGTATTGAAAAATCTGCACTGCACTTGCCTGGCCCTGATTTTATCGATCGGGTGGTGTTTCAAAGCGATCGCTCACCGACCACCATGCGCAACCTGCAATCGATATACAATCATGGACGCTTGGCGGGTACCGGTTATCTTTCTTTGTTGCCAGTGGATCAAGGCGTTGAGCATTCGGCGGGTGCTTCATTTGCGCCTAATGCGCTTTTTTTCGACCCAGAAAATATAATCAAACTGGCCATCGAAGGCGGCTGTAACGGGGTTGCCTCAACCTTGGGGGTTTTAGCATCTATATCACGCAAATATGCCCACAAAATTCCTTTTATCGTCAAAATCAATCACAACGAATTATTAACCTATCCGAACATTTATAACCAAACATTATTCGCCAGTGTCAAACAAGCCTATGAGCTGGGGGCGGTGGCGGTAGGTGCTACCGTGTATTATGGCTCGGAAGAATCTCGGCGGCAAATTCAAGAAATCAGCGAAGCGTTTGCGTACGCACACCAATTGGGAATGGTATGTGTCTTGTGGGCTTATTTGCGTAATAGCGCCTTTAAAGTGGATGGCGTAGATTATCATAATGCAGCTGATTTGACCGGCCAAGCCAATCATTTGGCGGCCACCATTGGCGCGGATATTATCAAACAAAAGCAGGCGCAAAATAACGGCGGTTACACTGTATTGAAATTTGGTAAAACTCACCCCAAAGTCTATGATGAACTCACCAGCAAACACCCGATCGATTTAGTACGTTATCAAGTCGCTAACTGTTTTATGGGGCGGGTTGGTATGATTAATTCTGGTGGCGCTTCCGGCGATAATGATTTAGCTCAGGTGGTGCGCACGGCTGTCATCAACAAACGTGCCGGTGGCATGGGGCTAATCACCGGGCGCAAAGCCTTTCAAAAACCCATGGCAGAAGGCATCGAATTATTACACGCAGTACAAGATGTGTATTTGGATGCGGATGTTAGCATCGCGTAACGGTTTTTAGATTTTTCACTTGTTCCCACGCGGGAGCGTGGGAATGCCTACGTGAGTATAAGCGGTCATCGGGTTGTACTCATCACACTACCGTTAAATGGTCTGTCATTAATAATTGCTGGTACCTCTCGCCACGATTTCTCACCTTTTGTAAAAATATACTGTTATTTTTGGAAATAATAAACTCGCCTGCTGCATTTTCATGAGGACAGAAAAGCTGAGGCATTTTATTTAAAAACCCAGTTAAATAGGCCAAAGTGGCTGAAGCCAATACGGAATGACCGGGAGGGATGATACCTGCGTTTGCCTTGTCAATATAAGGCAATGCCAATTGTGCCAATTTCTCTGAATTTTCTGTTATGGATAGCGGATTATTCAGGTCTGCAATTTTTATATCGCAATGATCCAAAATTAGGAGCTCTGATGCTTTAATATTAGAATGGCGAGACATATTGAAAACCCTCGGGATTGATTCGCCGCCTAGGTCATCGACTAATTCATGCAACGCTTTCCAACGAGATTCAACATCCGTCATATCCAAACGATGCAACGATTGTAAGCTTGCAGGTATTTCAACATCTTCGACTAATATAGGAATGATGTGGCACTTCGCTGCTTTTGCCGTATTGATTTCGTCTTTTACCCAGTCGGAATTGACGGATAGTTTTGATAGCAACACAATAAATGTATCGTTCTCCACCACATTCTTAGAAATTTCCTCTGGGAAATGACTGCCTAAAGGAAGGCTATGAACATCTTTCCAAACACTATAACCGGCCCCTTTGAGTTTGGTATATAGAGACTCTGCTAAATCAGATGAATCTCCACGGGAATATGATATAAATATGCTTTGACTCATTACATAATCCTTCAATAAAACGAGTGATAATCGCCAATGGTTTGCCAAGGCGCACAATATTACGCATTATCGTATTGCAAAGTATTTATCGACTGATTGGTTTTGAAATTTGACTTGATGTGTACATAGCACCCCTAACCCAATTAACCGTGATAAAAACTCTGGTATACGTTATAGGAAGGAGTGGCTCATGTATAAATAAGCAGGTATGACGATAGCGTCATTCTTTAATGAAGTGTTTCCCGTCCTGGTCCCCGGACAAGCCAATTTATTTACTAGGCTTTGGTATTATTATTAAAAATAAAGCGCGGACATTAATAGCACGGGAAAGTTAATTAGTCAAGTGAAGCGCGTCTGATGCTTTCTCGTTCCCACGCTCCCGCGTGGGAATGCCTACGGGAGTATGGGCGGTCATCGGACTAATGAATGACTCCAGCGCCAGCGGTTAACATAGATCTGTTATTCCAACTGTCAAGCTTAGCGAGTCTTGTACTTTGTACTGGTGGTTAACTCGTGTCTGTATTCCCACGCAGGAGCGTGGGAACGAGAGCGGGAAGTGCCGCCGTAAAGTCTCAATCCCTTCTTAGTCAGGGCATCATTCGAACGGATAATCTTTTTGAGTATCTAGACAATCTCGTCTCAATCCCTTCTTAGTCAGGGCATCATTCCAACTATATACAGCTCCCAACCCGAGGGCTGCAGCCGTCTCAATCCCTTCTTAGTCAGGGCATCATTCCAACCCCTCTTGACTTTTCCAATTGTTAGAAATTTCAGAAGGTTGCAAGAAACTTTTATTGGTCATTTTTTCAGCGAAAAAAGTTAGCTTTTTTTTGCTGGATTTTTCAACGGAATTTGTTGAATTAGTATTCAATTTCAGTTCACTTATTCATCAGTACAGCCAGTCTTGGATAACAACTTTCAACACCCAAAAATGACTATAAAGAATTTCATCGGTAATCACAAGTCTGTCTGTGTTTCCAACGGGCAGGGCGCTAATCCATCGAGCTTAACAAGCTTGTGGAGATCACTCATTTTTTCGATACATGCCATGCTAACCCTTCGTCACAACAGACTCATCCGAAAGGAGAATGATATGCATCGAAAACCCAGTATTATTGCTTATGACATTACCAGTTCGCTCAAGCGGCGGCGGGTCTATCGGCGCTTGTTACAGTGGCGTATCGATGGTCAAAAGTCAGTTCATGAATGTTTGCTCAGCCAGCGGGAAGCGCAAGAATTATATCTGCAATTGGGTGAGCTTATCGATCCAGAAACCGATCGTTTGATGTTAGTTTGGTTATCCCCTAACGGCACCATTAATGGCCGTGGTACGGGGAATACCGATAGCTTATTTCAACGCTTGTTACATGTAAAGTGAAGGAGGGGGACCATGTTTCATGGTAAACGCTGGCATTTAGTCTGTTACGATATTTCGGATCAACGACGTTTGCAGAAAATACAACGTCGAGTGGCTAAACAAGCCTTGGCTTTGCAAAAATCAGTTTATGTGCTGAATGCCAATCAGAGTGAATTAAACGAAATTTTAAATGCGATTGAAAGTATGATGGATACCTCCCGTGATGACTTGCGCAGTTATCCGGTGCCGCATCCATCACAAATGTGGTTCGGTGGGGCAATGGTCGATGTGATGCGGACCAATGGATTGGCAAGTACGACCCAACACATTGTCAAACCGGATTCTTGGTTGCGCCGTTTATTGCTGGGTAAAGGGGGTGCCGCATGAATGCCGACGGAATCACATTAGTGGTGGATCGGCGCAATCTTAGTTTGCGCTTGGAGAATAAAACGCTGCGGCTGGATTTTTTAGATGGGTCGTTTCAGCGGGTGCCGGTGAGTATGCTGGCCAATGTGATGGTTTATGGCAATCCCAGTATTCGTTGTAATGTCTGGCGTGCCTTGGCTGATGCCAATGTCCCAGTGGCGATTTTACCGGGCCGAGGTCGGGGTGATGTGTGTTGGCTGGGCAGTGGCTTGGCCAGTTATACTCATATACGACAACAACAATATAATGCTTATCAAAATGTGGCTCGCCGCTTGAGTATTGCACGTTGGTTGGTGATGCAAAAACTGGCCGCCCAAAGCGCATTGTTGGCTCGATTACCAAGCTTTGCAAATGTTGCCATCAGCAAATTAGATCAATTGCAATTCGACCTTAGTCAAGCCAATAAAATTGATGAATTATTGGGTTATGAAGGGCATGGGGCGGCGGTATATTATGATGAATTAAAGAATCATGTTGCCGAGCCATGGGGTTTTAAGCAACGTAATCGGCGTCCACCACGTGATCCTGCCAATGCGTTGCTCTCTTTAGGTTATACCTTGACGTTAGCGATTGTTGGCGCTGAAATCAAAGCCGCTGGGCTTGACCCTTATTTGGGATTTTTACACGATACTGCGCCAGCTCGCCCAAGTCTTGCGCTGGACTTATTAGAGCCGTTGCGTGCCGGTGTCGATTTATGGGTGATGAGTTTATTAAAAGATCAACTCACCCCGGATAATTTCACCTATCACGAAGAGGACGGTTGTCGGCTTGATAAAGCGGGTCGCGTACTTTTTTACGCCAATTGGAGCCAATACATTGAATGCTGGTTATTAGCACCTCCTTTGTTGATATTGCCCACTGTTGCAGCGAATGATTCGGATATTAAAAGTGCATCAACTCGCTCGTTAAAACAAATCTGCCGGGCCATGACGCAGCACTTTATAACTAAGCTTGACTTGAAGCTTGAGCCTTAGAAGCTGTTTTAAAAATACCTCAGCTGGCACAAAACGGCGTTAAAAATGAGCTCAAAATGCTCATTTACTCTGTGTAAACTCCGCTTTCTCGCTCATTTTTGCCTTGTCTTGCACTCATCTGAAGCACTTTTAAAATAGCTTCTTAGGAAATACGCATTATGTCAAATATAAAGCTGGCCACTCTCCAACCTGATAATTTACGCCGTGCCTGGCAGTATCTGCGTAATGATAAAGCGCTATGGGCACCGTCGGTGAACCGGGATGATTTAGTAAGAAATTTACCTTATCATCATTTCCAATTGTTAGAAGATTTGCGCAATGAGTGTTATCGACCCCAGGCCATGCGCCAATTTGTAATGATTAAAGGGGATGGTAAAAAGCGCGTATTATCCGCTCAATATCTGCGAGATAAATTAGCACAGCGATTGGTTTTGCAAGCGATTGAGCCTATCGGTGAGGCCATGTTTCATATGGATAGCTTTGGTTATCGTCCAGGTCGTGGGGTATTGCATGCGGTGGTGCGTGTCAAAGAGCGGGTGCGCACTGGGTTGGTGTGGTTGGTGGATGCGGATATTGAAAAATTTTTTGATCGGATTCCTCATGCGCCCTTACGCAAACGGGTCAAACAAATTTTTCGTGATGCTTGGTTGCAACAACTTATCGAGCAATGGCTTGAGGTGGGTTATCATTCGGCAAGTTTGTTTGGCGTTCGGCGTGGGCTGGCACAAGGGGCGGTGTTATCGCCGTTTTTATGTAATTTTTATTTGCATGATTTTGATCGTGCCTTAACGCGAGCTAATATCACTTTTGTACGCTATGCCGATGATTTTTTATTAATGACACCCAACGAAACCAAAGCAAAAAACGCCTATCATTTTGCTCAAAAACAATTAATCAAAATGGGGCTTAATTACAACCAAGAAAAAACCCGAATCCGCCGGGCCAGCCCTAGCGTGATTTTTCTGGGTAAAAAATTACCGAGATATCGTGAATAATGGTAATGATCTCACGTCAAATAGACTGGATATCAAATGGTTTGAATTCCGATTTGTCAGTTTAGCGAGTCTTGTATTAGCGGTTGGCTCGTGTCTGCATTCCCACGCAGGAGCGTGGGAACGAGAAACGGACTTTTAACAGTCTCAATCCCTTCTTAGTCAGGGCATCACTCGAACTTTATTTTCTGGAAGTTCAAATAACAACGAATAAGTCTCAATCCCTTCTTAGTCAGGGCATCACTCGAACTCTGTTCCCGGACAGATGCCTGCCTATGATGTGTCTCAATCCCTTCTTAGTCAGGGCATCACTCGAACTGGAGTCATTGATTTGACCGACCCTACTATTGGGTCTCAATCCCTTCTTAGTCAGGGCATCACTCGAACCCCTTGCGCCCTGATCTATAAGGCATTTTCTCGATGTCTCAATCCCTTCTTAGTCAGGGCATCACTCGAACCCCTCTTGACTTTTCCAAACTATAGAAATTTCATGGAGTTGTGATAAATTTTTATTGATCATTTTTCGAGCGAAAAAAGTTAGCTTTTTT
>Ga0316205_10001743_pt1 | contig 25555 bp, 33 predicted proteins | sample 3monthpyrite_MG_FD_204941 | JGI IMG/M metagenome (GOLD analysis project Ga0316205, IMG submission 204941) | Microbial mat bacterial communities from mineral coupon in-situ incubated in ocean water Damariscotta River, Maine, United States -... | ecosystem: Environmental > Aquatic > Marine >... | reverse complement strand
GGGCGGTCTGTGGTCCGGTGGCGATGATGGGCGAGGCGCGCGTGCCATGCGCCTGTGAGGCCGATGTTTACGGTGCTCTCACGCAATTGGTGCTGCAAGAAACGGCGAATGCGCCGGTATTTCTGGCTGATCTCGTGGACGTGGATGTGGATGACAATACCGCGGTGGTGTGGCATTGCGGTCAAGCGCCCAGTTCCATGCGCAACCCCGATGTGCCGGCAACCGCGACCATCCACACCAACCGCAAGATGCCCCTGCTTTATCAATTTCCACTCAAGCCCGGGCAGGTGACATTGATGCGGATCAGTCAGGCACATGGTGTGCCCAAAATGATCCTCAGCTTTGGCGAAATGCTGGCGCGCCCGATGGCCTTTACCGGCACATCCGGTGTTGTGCGGTTCGAGCGGGATGCGGGGCTGGTGCTGAATGACGTGATGGCCTCAGGTCTGGAACATCACATGGCGCTGGCCTATGGCGACCACCGTGCGGCCCTGCGCTCGGTCGCGGCGGCGATGAAACTGCCCTTGCTGGAGATTTGACATGACCTTGCGGTATGGATTGATCGGATCGGGCATGATGGGGCAGGAACACATCCGAAATCTCGCCTTGCTAGAGGGGGTCGAAGTTACGGCAATTGCCGACCCGGATGACGCCATGCGCGCACTTTCCGTGCAGATGGCAGGCGGCAAGGCGATGGGATTTGCCAATTATTCAGAGATGTTGTCGGCGGATCTGTGTGATGCCTATGTGATTGTGGCCCCAAATGACACGCACCATCAGATCATGTTGGATGTCTTGCCGACCGGCAAACCGATCTTGTGCGAAAAACCCCTGTGCACTACGTCGGCGCATTGCGAGGACGTGATGCTTCGGGCCCAAGGTCGCGCCGCGCCTGTATGGGTGGCGATGGAATACCGCTATATGCCGCCAGTTCAACGCCTTTTGGCTGAGGTGGAAAGCGGCCGCGTTGGCACGCCTCGGATGATGGCCATACGCGAGCATCGTTTTGCGTTCCTGGACAAGGTGGGCGACTGGAACCGCTTCAACCAGCGCACCGGGGGAACTTTGGTCGAAAAATGCTGCCATTTCTGGGATCTGATGCGGCTGACGCTGAAATCCGACCCGATCCGCGTCTTTGCCTCGGGGCAAGCGGATGTGAACCACCAAGATGAAAAATATGATGGGCGCACGCCTGACATTATCGACAATGCCTTCGTTGTGGTGGATTTTGAGAACGGCGCGCGCGGCATGCTGGATCTGTGCATGTTCGCGGAAGGGTCTTATTGGCAGGAAACCATTGCGGTGACGGGCGAAAAGGCGCGGGTAGAAGCCAAGGTGCCGGGCCCGGCACGGTTTACCCCGGACGGAAAAGAGCGCACTTCCGTGGTCGAGATCTCGGACCGCGCGACAAAACGGGTGCAGGTCGAAGAAATTGAAGTTGATCCCACAGTTTTGGGGGCAGGGGATCATCATGGCTCGACTTTTTTCCAACATCTACGGTTTCGTGACCTTGTCCTGTCAGGCGGCACGGATGCCGAGGTCAGCTTGGCGGATGGGCTGTGGTCTGTGCGTGTGGGCGAGGCCGCCGAGACAAGCGCGCGAACGGGTCAGGCAGTGAGGCTATAGACCCACGGGGGGGCAGCGCCAATTCGCCGCTATACTTTGCGGGCGCGATGGCCTAGATGCAGGCGATTGCCAACCAGGAAGATACCCGCCCGTGAAAAAAGCCCTGTTCGATGCCCTGCAAGCGCGCGGCTATGAAACGCTGACGCCCGTCCAGAACGCCGTAATTGCCGAAGAACTGGTTGGGCGCGACATGCTGGTCTCGGCGCAGACCGGATCTGGAAAAACAGTGGGATTTGGCCTGGCTATTGCGCCCGCCATTTTGGCAGGAGACGCCTTTGGGCCCGCCGCGGCGCCCCTGGCGCTGATCATTGCGCCGACGCGTGAACTGGCATTGCAGGTCAAGCGTGAATTGGCCTGGCTCTATCAAAACGCCGGTGGTCTGGTCACGTCTTGCGTGGGTGGAATGGACATGCGCGACGAACGGCGTGCCTTGGCACGGGGAGCGCATATCGTAGTCGCCACGCCCGGCCGGTTGCGGGACCATATCATGCGCGGCTCCATCGACTTGTCGGCCCTGGCCGCGGTTGTGCTGGATGAAGCCGATGAAATGCTGGATCTGGGCTTTCGCGAGGATCTGGAGTTCATCCTGGGCGAAGCACCTGTTGAGCGGCAAACGTTGATGTTTTCTGCGACCGTGCCCGGCTCAATCGTCGCACTGGCCAAGAGTTATCAGCGTAATGCTGAGCGGGTGGTCACAAAATCGGAATCTTCGCAACATGCCGACATCGCATACCGCGCGATGCTGGTGGCCGAGCGGGATACCGACAATGCCGTGATCAATTGTCTGCGCTATTACGATGCGCCCAATGCGATCGTATTTGCCAATACGCGCGCGATGGTCAACCGGCTGACAACGCGCCTGTCCAACCGGGGCTTTCAGGTGGTGGCTTTGTCGGGTGAGCTAAGCCAATCGGAACGCACACATGCGTTGCAAGCAATGCGCGATGGCCGCGCCAAGGTTTGTGTGGCCACCGATGTGGCGGCGCGTGGCATCGACTTGCCCAACCTTGATCTGGTGGTGCATGCGGAATTGCCCAGCAATCATGAGACCCTGCTGCACCGTTCGGGGCGCACGGGCCGGGCCGGGCGACAGGGGACATCCGCGCTGATCGTCACCAAGAAATCGCACAAGAAGGCCGAGCGTATTCTGAAATTTGCAAAATTGTCGGCGCAATGGGGCTCGGCGCCCAGCGCCGATGAGGTGACCGCGCGAGATGCAGAGCGCATGTTTGCCGATCCAGGGTGGCGCGACACGCCCAATGACAAATCGCAAGATCTGGTGGCGCGTTTGGTAGATACCTTTACGCCGCAGCAATTGGCGGCTGGCTATTTGCGCATGTTTTACAATCAATTGACCGCGCCCGAAGAACTGGCCGACGCAGATGACAAGCCGCGCCCGCGCGAAGAATTTGGTCAATCGATCTGGTTCAGCGTCTCAGGTGGTCGCGCGGCAGGCGCCGAGCCGCGCCGCCTGTTGCCGATGTTGTGCAAGGCCGGCGGTTTGACCAAGGATGATGTCGGTGCCATTCGCGTGCAGGCCGACAAATCATATGTGCAAATTCTGGAAAAGTCTGTTGCGCGATTCCAGGCGGCCCTTGGCGCGGATATGACGTTGGAAGAAGGCGCAGTCGTGACTCAGATGTCCGCACCGCCCAAATTGGGCGGCGGTGGCGGCGCCCGGCCGGCAACCGGCGCGCCCAAGGCACATCGCAAAGGTGGCACCAAGCTGTCCAAGCCCGGGGCGCAGGCCGAACGTGCCGAGGCTGCGCCGATTGAATGGAATGACGCGCCGCCGCCGCGCAACCGCAAGCCAAAACCCGCAGATCGTTTCCGCAAAAAAGGTGCCGGGACCAAGCCTGCCAATGGCGGCAGCTCTGCCCCCAAACGTAGGGAAAAGCCCGATCTTACACGCGATGGCGCGGTGTCACCGAAAGGCAAGAACGGGCCACCGCCGCCAAAGGGCAAGCCCAATAGCAAGAAAAACAAGGCCCGTTTGTCTGCAAGCAAATCCAAGGTAGGCAAAGCGAAAAAGGACGGCACGCCTGGGTCCAAACGCCCGGCGCGCTAGGCAGCTTCGGGGTAGCGGACATAGGCAAATGCATGGCCGTCCGGGGCCCAGGAGGGCACGTTGATCGTGCCTTGACCACCGCGAAAACGCGCCAGAACCTCGCTTGGGCCACCCGCAGCAGGCATCAGCCGCAGCGCTACGGGCAAATCTGGCGGGTGGCCAAAAGTGCCTGCGGGATAGGCCAGGTAGACAATGTGCTGTCCATCCGGCGAGGGGTGGGGAAACCAATTCACCAGGGTGTCCTCGGTCATACGCTGCAATTTGCTACCATCGGGGCGCATGCGCCATAGATCGACCTGGCCTGCCTTTTCGCCGTTGAACCATATCCAGGCACCATCCGGCGTATAATCGGGGCCATCGCAGTGATCGAAATCGCTGGTTAACGGGCGCTCCGGGCCGCCCTCGGCGGGGATTGTATAGACCTGAAAACCTGCATCTCTTTTGGCGACATAGGCCAGTTCCGCGCCGTCGGGCGACCAGCCGTGCCAATAAGAGGGCGCGTTGGCCGTCACACGTCTGGGCACGCCGCCGCCATAGGGAAGGGTGTAGATCGTGCTTTGGTTGGTCTCTGATTTGTCTGAAATAACAAGGCTTTGACCGTCAGGAGAAATCCCGTGGTCATTGTTGCACTGGGTAGCAAAGCCGGTGTCAATTTCCGCCATTGGGCGGTCGGGGTCGGTGATGCACATCCGATACAATCGGCCCTTTGAATTGACGATCAGCTCTTGCCCATCTCGCGACCAGTTGGGCGCTTCCAGGTGCCAATCGGCCCGCAACAGACAGCGTGTCGTGCGGTTTGCCATATCAAAAATGCATATTTCGCTGATCATCCCGGATACCTCTCTGACTCCCAGCCAAATTTTGGCCGTATTGACATGGCAGGGTAACGGTCATGGATAAACCTGCTGCAGATTATTTCAAGAACCCGCCTGTCGCTTTGGCCGGCTTCATGCCGCGCAAAGCGGTTGAGGCGGTGCCTCCGCACGCGATGCCGCGTGCAAATGCCTATGATCTCAGTCAAATCCCCTTGGCCAGAACTGAAAAAAACGCGGCTGATACGCCCATCGAGACTGTGCAGGCAGGTGCGAGCCTGCGCAAGGATCGCACCGCCACCAGCATCAGTTTCGGGAAATTGCTGCGGCGGCGAGCGCCGCGCGAAGACCCATTCATCGAGCGTTTGAACCGCCTGTCCGGCGCCTAGATATCCACCACCACGCCGGGCAGATTGAGGCCCAGCATCAGCGCCCGCAATTCCTGACGGGCGGCAATATTGGACACATTCATCTGCCCCTTCACACCGATGTCGCGCAAATCCAGCAATGTCAGACCGCGCGGGAACAGCTCACGGAAGATGACGCGCTCGCCAAAACCGGGCGCAATACGAAATCCGATGCGCTTGGCCAGCTCGTCCAGCGCGTCGCCCATCTTCTTCTTGTTGTGCATGTTCTGGGCCGCCAACCTGTTGCGGACAACCACCCAGTCCAACGGGGCCAACCCAGCCTGGGCACGCAACTGGCGCGCGCTCCAGACCATTTCTGAATAGACAGACGGCCCCACGATCTTGCCGGTGTCCGGGTCAATATGGGCGAGCAGGTCAAAATCGATGAAACTGTCATTCATCGGCGTGATCAGCGTGTCCGCCAGTGAATGCGCAACCTGGCTGAGCCGCGTGTGCGAGCCTGGGCAGTCGATCAGGATAAAGTCGCAGCTCATTTCCATGTCACTGATGGCCATCGACAGGCGGCGGTCATAGATGTTCTCGCCCGCCTCCAGGCTGGCCGCGTCAATGTCGGGCAGCGCGCGAACTTCGGGCGTGGGCAGGTCAAGGTTGTTCTTCAGGCAAAAGGCCAAACGGTTCTCGATATAGCGAGAAAAAGATTTCTGGCGCAGATCAAGATCCAATGTTCCGACCTTGTGTCCCATCCGTGACAGGGCCGTGGCCACATGCATGGAAACCGTGGATTTCCCGGCTCCGCCCTTTTCATTTCCGACAACAATAATATGTGCCACAGCGCCCGTCCCTGTAACCAGATTTACGCCGGGGGATTCCCCAAATAAGCGTTGCGCCAACTATATGTTGGGTTCCCGAATTGATAAAGGACCAACCTGTAGCGATGGGCACATTTTTTGGCTGCGTGGCTGGGGGGCCTAAACGGATCGCGTTATCCCGCCGTCCACTCGTAGGTTCTGTCCGGTGATATAGCCTGCATCCGGGCTGGCCAGAAACCGGACAACTTGCCCGATTTCATCAAAGGATTTGCCATAGCGACCCATGGGAACCCGTGCGCGGAATGCCTCATTCTCGGGCAGGCTGTCGATAAAGCCGGGCAGCACGTTGTTCATACGTACATTGTCTGCGGCAAAGGCGTCGGCAAACAATTTAGTATAGGCAGCCAGCGCGGCTCTGGCGACGCCGGATGTCGGAAAAACCGGGTCGGGTTCAAATGCCGCGAAAGTCGAGATATTCACGATCGCCCCGCCACCTTGCGCCTGCATGATGGGTGTCACCAGACGGGCCGGACGAACCACATTCAGGAAATAGGTGTCGAAACCCTTGTGCCAATCCTCGTCCGTCAGTTCCAGCACCGGCGCGCGGGGACCGTGGCCGGCGCTGTTGACCAAGGCATCGATTCGCCCCCAACGTTGCATTGTGGCCTCGATCAATCGGGCGAGATCGTCCTGGGATTGATTTGAACCGGTCACGCCAATGCCGCCCAATTCCCCGGCAAGTGCCTGGCCCTTGCCGCTGGACGACAATATGGCCACCTCATATCCGTCTGCTGCCAGGGCTCTGGCGCTATCGGCACCCATGCCACTTCCGCCCGCCGTGATCACCGCTACCTTGCTCATATCCATGTCCCTGTTCGTGTCCACACCACCGTGAGCGTGAAAGGCGCCCGGGTCAAATGTTCAATAGGGCGGTGCTACGAAAAACGCCGCCCCCAATCGGGAGCGGCGCTGCATTCGTAAAAATTGGATAGGGTCTAGAAGCCCAGGCCTTCGTATTTCTTTTTGAACTTGGAAACGCGACCGCCGGTGTCCATCAAACGCGCGCCGGCGCCAGTCCAGGCGGGGTGCACAGTCGGGTCGATATCCAAAGACAAGGTGTCGCCTTCGGCGCCCCATGTCGATTTCATCTTGAGAATCGTGCCGTCGGTCATTTTGACATCGATCATGTGATAATCGGGATGAGTTTCTTTTTTCATCGCGCTGCCCCTTATGCTTTGGCGCCGTCGAGCGGCTTGTAGGTGGTGTCTTCTGCGATACGGGCAGATTTGCCGCGACGAGAACGCAGATAATACAGTTTGGCGCGGCGCACACGGCCACGGCGCACTACGGTGATGCTGTCGATGTTGGTCGAGTGCAGCGGAAATACGCGTTCGACGCCTTCGCCGAACGAGATCTTGCGCACGGTGAACGAGCCTGCGATGCCTGCGCCGTTCTTGCGTGCAATGCAAACGCCTTCGTAATTCTGAACACGGGTCCGGCTGCCTTCGGTCACCTTGTAACCGACGCGCACGGTGTCACCCGCTTTGAAATCTGGAATTTCCTTGCCAAGAGCAGCGACCTGCTCGGCTTCCAGCTGTGCGATCAAGTCCATCGCTTTTCTCCTTTTGCCGCGGGTTGTTCCCGCAAGTTGGTAACGCCTCAGAGCTCTTGGTCTTCTTCCGGGTCCGCATGATGCGCCCGCCAGAGATCAGCCGCTGTTCCTTTGGTTGGATCCTTGCGCAAGTTGTTCAGGCCGAAGAAGGCCCACCCACAAAAGGAATCAATCCCGGTGACCACTGCGGCCCCGGACTGGCGTCGTATAGGCGGTTGCGGAGCAGGGATCAAGGGCGCATCTGGCATCGCTGATGGATAGGTAGGGCAACATGACAATAGCCCGATTGCGCTGCGTTTCGGGGAGTGGCACGCCGCGCTGCGACTTCTAATCTCTAGTTCTGCTGGATGAATGCCAGTGTTGCTTGTGCCAGTTCGGGGCCCATGTCCTCTTGCAGGAAATGCCCCGCGTTGGGCAGCACCATATGCTTTTGGCCCGCCGCCCCCGGCATCAGTTTCTGGAATACGCGCTCCACGCCCAGCATGACCTTATCGTCGGCACCGAAGATTGTCACAAAAGGCAGGTCCAGACCGCGCAATACTTGCCAGGCGGCGCGATTGGGGGCGGATGCAGGATTGTCGGGGGCGTCAGGCACGAGCATCGGAAACTGACGTGCGCCCGCCTGAAAGCGCGCATCCGGGAATGGTGCGTTATAAGCTGCGACCTCGGACGCCGTGATTTTGGATGTCGTGCCACCGTAGACGATACGCCCGGCGTTGAATTCTGGCACAGATTGCGAAAATTCCCGCCACGCCGCAAATGCGTCATTCATCGGCTTGTCACCGGTTGGAAGGGCGGTGTTGGCGACCACGACGCGGGCGAACCGCTCTGGCATCTTGGCGACAAGGCGCAACCCGATCAGCCCACCCCAATCCTGACAGACCAGCGTAATTCCATTCAGATCCACTTTCTCAAGCCACTCAGACATCCAGTCCACATGGCGCTGATAGGTGTAGTCCGCCCGCTCAGTCGGTTTGTCGGACCGGCCAAACCCGATCAAGTCGGGTGCCACAACCCGGTGGCCCGCGGCCACGAAAATCGGGATCATGTGACGATAGAGATAACACCATGTGGGTTCCCCGTGCATGACCAAAACGGGTGCCGCATCGCGCGGACCTTCGTCGAGGAAGTGCATGCGCAGGCGGCCGCCTTCGGTATCGTCCAGCTCGACATAATGTGGATCGAAATTGAAATCCGGCAAATTGGCAAAGTGCTCGTCTGGCGTGCGCAGGAAATTCATTTTGCCACTTTCTTGTTATGGTGCGACCCGTTTGCCCAATCTTGGCTCGGAAAACCCGGCCATGCAAATCTTGCCGGTGCCGGGCAAGGGCCGCGCGTGGCTCAACCCCTACCTGGTGGTCGGCGCGTCAAGTGCTGTCAGCTTTGCGCGCCGCATGTTCTTGCCACAAATCGGGGCGGCGCTCGCGGGTCAGCCGCTCGGATTGGGCGCGCCGCCATCTCTCGATTTCTGCATGATTGCCCGACAACAGAACTGGTGGAATGTCTCGCCCACGCCAACTGGCGGGTTTGGTGTAATGTGGGTGTTCCAGCAGGTCGGCAGAAAAGCTTTCGTCAATGGCGCTGTCAGCATTGCCCAGCACATCGGGCAACAGGCGCACGGTGGCGTCGATCATGGCCTGCGCTGCGAGCTCTCCGCCGGTCAGCACAAAGTCGCCCAGAGACACTTCTTGCACCTGATATTCCTCCAACACGCGCTCATCGACGCCCTCAAAACGCCCGCACAGCATAGTCATGCCCTGAGCCTTGGACCATTGGCGAGCGGTGGCCTGATCAAAGGGCTTGCCACGTGGGGACAGATAGACAACGGGCCATTGCGCGCATTCGTGTGGCACGCCCTGGGCCGCCTCGTCCAATGCGCGCGCCACGACATCTGCGCGCAGAACCATGCCAGCCCCGCCCCCCGCGGGCGTGTCATCGACATTGCGGTGGCGGCCTTCGCCGAAGGGACGCAGATCGATCGTGTCCAAACCCCATAGCCCGTCTTTCAGCGCGTTGCCCAACACGCTCTGACCCAGCAATCCCGGAAAAGCCTGGGGGAACAGGGTGATTACGCGCGCCTGCCATGCCTTTGGTTTGGCAAGCGGCTGGGCCATCAGGTCACGTGGCTGCGCGGTGGCGCGAATGGACTTTTGGCCATGAGATTTGCTGGGTGTGGTCATGGCCCCCAAATAAAACGCAACACGCGACAAGGCAACGCGCTTGGTTCATTAATATTTTCGGGATAGGCTGGGGCTGTCCCTCGTGTCTTGCCTGGTGCCGGAGTGTAGCCCTGTCCACCGATCACCTGATTGCCTATGCCCACAGCCTGTGGCCGGATTGCGTGGCGCGATTGGGTCACGACCCCACGCAATTCACCGCGCAGGTGCTCAAGGTGCGCGGCCAGGTTGGGTCGGAACGTGTTGTGCTGGAACTGTTGGGCAACGGCGTGGATCTGGTATTCAAATGTCGCGGCCAGGACACCCGTGCGCAGCCATTTGATGCCGAAATTGCAGCCACAAGCAGGGCATGGGACATCCTGTCCGGCACTACGCGATTTCGCTGCCCAAGGATCCTGAGCCATTCCGATCGTGGCGGGTGGATGGTGCAAACTCATGAACCCGGATTGTCGGCCAAGAAGATATTGGAGATCGAGCAGGACAACCCCCAGGAGGCCGGCGAAATCCGCGCTGAAATTCTGACTGTCGCCGGCTCATGGCTTTCGGCTTTTCATCGCGCCGGGCCGGTGGAACGCCGGACGATCCACACCGCGACCATGCATGACCATGCCGACACCACACTCGCCTCGATGCTGACCAAGGAAATTGATGCTGACAACGCTGCCGTGCTGCGCGCTTTGGGGGCTTCCATTGCAACGCGGGTTCGGTTTGCAGACACCAAACAGACCCGAGCATCCCTTTTGCACGGTGATTTTGTGCCGCAGAATTTGTTGATTCACAAAGATCAGATTACCGGACTGGATTTTTCGGCCGAGCATGTCGGCCCAAACGCCCACGATCAGGTCAAATTCATGTCGCGGCTGTATTGGGACATGCCCGAACCTGTGGTGACGGTGCAGGATATCGAACAGGACATTCACTCTTTTGAAGCCGGATATGATGGGTCGATCAGCCATGATCCGGCCTTTGGTTATCTTTTCCCGATCCAGGTGCTCAGCGATCTGGCACATCCGAAATGCGCGGGCCAAAGGCGCGAAAACCTGCTGGCGCTGGCGCGTGTGGTGGTGGAATTGCCGTTGGCCTAGTCGCCAAACAGACCCTCTGGCGGGTCCATGATCACCCGGCCAAGCGCCAGGTTCACGGTCGGCACCGCTGCCAGCGTGAATGGGACCAGCACGCTGGATTTTCCGGGGCCAGGGTCGACTTCGACCAGGTCGCCCGCACCGTGGTTTTGCACCGCCTTGATTTTGCCCAAGGGCGCGCCGCCCGGATCAAAAACTTCAAGCCCGACAAGATCGGCGTGATAAAACTCGTCATCCGGCAGGTCCGGCAGTATATTGCGATCCACGAAAAGGCGCGTTCCCCGCAGTTTCTCGGCCGCTTCCTTGTTGGACACGCCTTCGACAAATGCCGTGAATCCGCCCTTGATAGGCTTGATGTTTTTCAGCGTCCAAATCTGGGAGCGATCCTCGCTGTGCAAGGGGCCATATTTTGCAAAAGCTTCGGGCTCTGCGGTGAAGCTTTTGACCCGGACATGACCATGCACGCCGAACGCCCCTGCAATTGCCGCAACAAGCACGTGATCAACCATGTCTATTCCCGCGTGCAAAAGCCAGCCGCCGACCAGATGCCACCCATGTCCAGGCAGGCTTCATGGCGTTGGCTGCGCTCAAAATAGATGCCTGCAGCGAAAGCCACAAACAACAAGATGGGTAGGCGCAAGAGCCGGAACATCATTCCGGCTCTTGGCTATATGTGCAATCGCGCCGCACTTACTCTTCGGTGGCGGCTGCTTCTTCTGCAGGCGCCTCGGCCTCGGCCGCGGCCTCGGCTGGTGCGGCGGCGGCTTCGGCGGCTTCAGCAGCCTTTGCGGCTTTCTCTTCAGCGCGTTCTACGGCCTTCTTGCCGGGCTTGGCTTTGTTCGGGTTGCTACGCTCTTTCTTGTCTACAACACCTGCAGCTTCCAACATGCGGCTGATCCGGTCTGTTGGCTGCGCGCCTTCGCCCAACCAATACTGGATGCGCTCGATGTTCATGTTCACACGCTCTTCGCTGTCTTTTGGCAAAAGCGGGTTATATGTGCCCAGTTTTTCAATGAAACGACCATCGCGCGGCATACGGCTGTCAGCCGCCACAATGCGATAAAACGGGCGCTTCTTGCTGCCACCACGGGCAAGACGGATCTTCATAGCCATTTTGTATTCTCCTATAATTAGCTATTTGACTGGGCAATAAGCCCTTGTCATCCTTTGATTTCTTCATGATGCCTGATGACTTCGGATATGATGAAGTTCAGGAATTTCTTGGCGAAAGCCGGGTCCAGCCCGGCTTCTTCGGCCATACGTTCCAATCGCGCGATCTGTGTGGCCTCGCGCGCTGGATCGGATGGGGGAAGGTTGTATTCAGCTTTGAGCTTGCCCACCGCCTGCGTGTGGGCAAAACGCTCGGCCAATGTATAGGTCAGGATCGCATCCAGGCGGTCGATGCTGGCGCGGTGGCCGCCAAGGACCTCGGCGGCTTTGGTCACGGGGTCGGTCATGACGATGGCTCCGAATGTTGATGACGGTAAACAAGCCCCTCGGGGAAAAGAGGATGTGGATCTGTGTCGCAAATCGCGCCGAGCTTTTCGGCCAGGCGGATCGAACCGGCGTTGTCGCGATGGATATAGCTGACCAGATTTCCCTGGCCGATGACATCAAGAGCGATCGGCAAAAAGGCGCGCGCCGCTTCCAGGGCATATCCATGGCCTTCGGCTCCGGCGGTCAGGAGCCAGCCAATTTCAGCTTCCAGGTCGCCATGCTCCTGGCCCACGCCCACCATGCCCAGAACGGCACTATCCTGTGAATTTGTGATCGTCAGCCAGCCAATGCCGCGAAGCACCCAACTGGCCACACATTGATTGAAGTCCAACCAGGCATCTTCGCCGTTCATCGGCCCACCGATGAATTTGCCGCGTTCGGTTGTCCAGATGGGTTCCAACGTTGGCCAATCCGCAATCGCAGGTGCCCGCAACACAAGGCGTTCGGTTTCCATTACCGGGATCATTGCGCTCAGGGCCTCGGCCGCAGCAGCGGCGCGACCGACAGGCGGTGTCAACCAGGGCGCGGTCAAGATCCCACCTCCGGGCGGGGGTGGCGGAAAACATGGCAAGGGGTTTCAGGATGTGGCTGCGGGGCGTCGGGGTCCAGAACCGCGCCCAGCTTGCGGGCCAATGCGGCGGAACGCGGATTGTCGAAGCTGACATAGCTGACAATCGTGTCCCATGCCAAAACCCGCCAGGCATGATCGATGGCTGCGCGCGCGGCCTCGGCGGCGATGCCTGTGCCTTCGTCTTTGGCGTTCCAGATCATCCAGCCAATTTCGGTTTCGGGCCAGTCGGCGGGTGTCCAGGGACCGACAAGGCCCAAAGCCGTATCGTCGCTTTTGCGTGTGACTGCCCACATGCCAAAGCCCAACATCGTCCAATGGCCCAACTCGGCGCACATGACCCGCCAAGCCTGAGCCTTGGTGCGGGGCCCGCCAACGCCCCGTGACCGTTCAGACATCAAAAACGGCTCAAATTGCGCAAAGTCGCGCGGCGCTGGGCGGCGCATGATCAGGCGTTCAGTTTCCAGGACCATCTCGCTCATGCCGTGCGCTCCGGACCCGGGTGGCGAAACAGATGGACGTCAAATGTGCCCTCGGGCGTTTGCTCGACATAGGTCTTTTCAATATGGCACCCCAGCCGTTCGGCCAATGCAATCGAGCGCGCATTGTCCACGTCAATATTGCTTGTGACGGTGCGCCACCCCAATTTGGCATAGGCATGGGAACGGCAGGCCAGTGCCGCTTCTGTGGCCAGACCCCGACCCTCGAAATCGATATCCCATATCGACCAGCTGATTTCCGGCTCGGTCAGTTCAGCGGGATGGAAATACCCACACGATCCGATCACCGCCCGGGTGCCGCGCTCCAGCATGGTGAGAACGCCATAGCCGCGCATTTCCCATTGACCGACCAGATGCGCAAAGGCCCGCCAGGCGCGGCCTCGGGTTGCCGGGCCGCCCACAAATTGCGCACGATCCGACATCAGGAACTTGGCAAAAACCGGTTCATCAGTGGCCATTGGCTTGCGCAAGATCATGCGCTCGGTCTCGATCACAGGTGCAGTCATATCCGCCCCCAGGTGATCTTTGGTTTCGAAATACCTTCGGGGGAGCACGAGGGGGCAGACAGCCCCCTCGTCTGGCGCACCAAACCGGCGCCGCGCTCAACGCCCATTCGGCAGTTATTCGCCGGCACCCAGTTCACCGTTTCTTGCCAATGCCGCTAAGGCCGCCCGGCAATCCCATTGCGCCGCCCAATCCGGGCAGCCCGCCACCTTGTTGCATCTGTTTGGCCGCCGCTTCGATGGCATCGGGGTCGCTCATTTCGGCGGGCAACCCGCTTTTGCCGAACATGCCGCGCATGGCCTGTTTGAGCATGCCACCCTTGCCCATCTTGCCCATCTTTTTCATCATGTCGGCCATCTGCCGCTGCATCTTGAGCAACTTGTTCAAATCGCTGACTTCCAGGCCCGCGCCGGCGGCAATCCGCTTCTTGCGACTGGCCTGCAACATCTGCGGATTGGCCCGTTCACGTTTGGTCATGGATTGAATGAGCGCGATCTGCTGTTTGAGCAAACCGTCGTCCATGCCCGCCGCTTCGACCTGTTTGGCCATCTTTTTCATGCCCGGCAACATGCCCATGACACTTTCCATGCCGCCCATCTTTTGCATCTGTTCGAGCTGTCGTTTCAGGTCGTTCATGTTGAACTGACCCTTCTGAAACCGTTTCATCATCCTTTCGGCCTGTTCGGCCTCAATCGTTTGCTGCGCCTTTTCGACCAGTGACACGATATCGCCCATGCCCAGAATGCGGCCGGCCACGCGTTCGGGGTGGAATTCCTCGATCGCATCCATTTTTTCGCCAAGGCCCACGAATTTGATCGGCTTGCCGGTAACGGCACGCATCGACAGGGCCGCCCCGCCGCGACCGTCGCCGTCCATCCGCGTCAGCACGACGCCCGAAATGCCAATCTTGGCGTCAAATTCTTCGGCCACCTCCACCGCGACCTGGCCGGTCAGACCATCGACGACCAGCAATGTCTCGCGTGGCGAAACTACCCCGGCCACATCCTGGACCTCTTGCATCAACACCTGGTCGATCTGCAGCCGGCCCGCAGTATCCAGCATGTAGACGTCATAACCGCCCATTGTGGCTTGCTGCTTGGCGCGCTTGGCAATCTCGACCGGGTTCTGCCCGGCGACGATTGGCAAGGTGTCCACGCCGATCTGCTGTCCAAGGACGGCCAACTGGTCCATGGCGGCGGGCCGGTATATGTCAAGCGAAGCCATCAGCACGCGTTTGCCATTCACTTCTTTCAGGCGCTTGGCCAGCTTGGCTGTCGTTGTGGTCTTGCCGCCACCTTGCAGGCCGACCATCAGGATCGGGGCAGGCGGATTGTCGACCTTCAATTCGCCGATGTCTTCGCCGTCTCCGGACAGCACATGCACCATTTCGTCATGCACGATCTTGACGACCTGCTGGCCTGGCGTGACGGATTTGGTTACTGCCTGGCCGGTGGCCTTGTCTTGTATCGCCTTGACGAAATCGCGCGCCACAGGCAGCGACACATCGGCTTCCAATAGGGCCACACGCACTTCGCGCAGCGCGGTCTTGACGTCTTCTTCCGACAGGGCACCCTGCTTGGTCAGCCGATCAAATACACCGCCCAGGCGCTCGCTGAGATTCTCAAACATGCCGCGGCTCCTTTCGCCTTGGTTTCGGGTCCCCTGCACATAGGCAGAACTGCCATAAACGCCAACCGCCCCCGTGGGCGAAACCTCGCTGACGGGGGGCGATCCCGGTTTGTATCCGGGACCGGAAGGCTGGTGCTTCCGTAATTCTGGCCCGCGTTTACGGGTTTTCGGTTGCCAGAGTCAAGCCATCTGCCGTGGGAATACTTGGAGTTGCGGTCCCATGCCCCCAGCCCGGCCCGACACGCCCCGCGCCCCGCCCAAAGCTGAGGTCCGCGCGGGGCGGTGACATTTGTCCGCTCAGGGCTACAATGTGCATTCAACCCAACGAGGATCGGAGCAGCAAGGTGAGCATCTCGATCAATGACACCGGCGTGATCTATGTGGCCACGGGCGCGGACTATGTTGATCTGGCGCGCCAGTCGCGCGAGAGCCTGCGCGCGACAAATCCCGATATTCCCGCCGACCTATTCACGGATGACAGGGATGCTCCGGGGCTTGAGATATTCGATCAGGTCCATGAGGTGCCGCGCCAGCATGCGCGCGCCAAATTGGAATGTCTGCCGCGCTCGCGGTTCAAGCGCAGCCTGTTCTTGGATGCCGATACACTGGTCGTGGGCGATTTGGGCGATCTATGGCGCATCACTGAGCGCTTTGACCTTGCCATGGCTCATGATGTGAGGCGCGCCTCGGCGCTGATCCAGGTAGGTCAGGCGGTATCTACCCCCTATGGCTTTCCGCAGCTCAATTCCGGCGTCATCCTATATCGAAATTCGGGCGCAACGCTTCGGTTTTTTGATCAATGGGCGCGCGCCTACCATCGCAGCGGTGTGGCCCGCGATCAAATTGTTCTCAAAGACCTGCTGTGGGATACGCCAGCGCGGTTTTATGTCTTGCCGCCAGAGTTCAATCTGCGGCGTGTTCCCGTGTTGGACGCATGGGAGCCACAAGACGCACGGGTCAAGATCATTCATTCACATCGTTTGATGGACCATATGCGCCTTGGCGGACCACGCATTCGCGATCTTGCGGGTCTGGTGCAGGCCGAAAGGTTGGCCCTGGCGCAGGAATGGCGCGCCCTTGGCAAGGACGCGCCGGACAGGATTGATTGGTTGTGCCAATAATCAGCTGTTTGAGGGCCGATACGAGTAGGCCACGATGGCCGCCAACAGGCCCAGTATCAGCGCAGGCACTGCCGATGGCCCCAGAATGAACATATGCGCCAGGACCGCGCCGATCATGGTGCACAGCAAAAGACCCGCACCAAGGAATTGCATGCCGGGCACCCAGATCAAGATCGCGCCACCCAGTTCGATCAAGGCTGCGGCATAGCGGAACCATTGCCCCATGCCGATGGTCTGAAAGGTTTCGACCATCATCTCCACGCCGCTCAATTTGGCCAGGCTTGCCGCGGCAAAAGCCAGTGAAAGCACCGCCTTGGCGGCCATCAATCCGTATTTTTTCATAGTGTCTGACATTTTGCCCTCGTATTTGGTTGTTGCCGCTGAAACTACCATTTGCAAAATTTCACAAAAGATCAAATATTGAACAGGGATTGTTCGAAAATGCACAGGTTTGGTCGATGTCATCAGGAAATTGGGATGAGTTTCGCACTGCATATGAAGTGGCGCGCGTGGGCACGGTCAGCGGCGCCGCCGAGGTTCTGGGGGTCCATCATGCCACAGTGATCCGCCATATCGACGCGCTGGAGGCGCGGTTGGGGATCAAATTGTTTCAACGACATGCGCGTGGCTATATGCCGACCGAGGCGGGCCAGGATGTGATGCAGGTGGCCAGCACGACCGATGAACAATTTGCTCAACTGACAAACCGGCTGAGCGGGCAGCACAACGCCTTGCGGGGCGAATTGAGCATCACGACAACGCATTCGTTGTATCGCTTGCTGATGCCGGCGATGGTGCGACTGACACAGGACCACCCCGAGATCAGCCTGAACCTGATGACCGATGCCCGCGTGATGCGGCTGGAATATGGAGAAGCCCAGATCGCTCTGCGGGCCGGGCCAAAACCCAAGGACCCGGATTACGTAGTCCAGCACTATGCCGATTTTCACACCTCGCTGGTGGCGCATGAAGACTATGTCGCGCGCTATGGCAAACCAACTTCTGACGCGGAACTGGCCGACCATCGTTTTATCGGCGGGCCCAAAGGCGCAATCACCGGACCGCCGTATGAGCTTTGGCTGGAAAAGAATGTCCCGGAAAAGGCTATCGTTTTTCGCAGCGGTTCGCACGAGGCTGGTCAAATGGCGCTGGAGCAAGGCATCGGAATGGGCTTTTGGCCGGGGCGTTTGTCGATGCGCCGGGACAACATGGTTGAAATCCTGCCGCCGCGCCCGGAATGGACGGTTCAACTGTGGGTGACGACCCATGTCGACTTGCATCGCAGCCCCAAAGTGCAGGCTGCCTTGCGCTATATCAAGCAAGGCGCACGCGAATGGCTTCAATAGGTTTGGCCGCAAGCGAGCAATCCGCCCGCGGTCATCTGGCCATGCTGTGTTTCTCGGCTTTGGTTGCGGGCTCATTCAGTTTGGGCGCAGACGCGGCCCAGTTCATCGAACCGGGTGCCCTGAATGCAATTCGGTTCATTGTGGCAGGCGGCGTTGTCGGGGTATTGGCATGGCGATTTGGGCATCTGTCGCGCGCAACCTTTGTCGCGCCGTGGCGCTATGGGGTGCTGGGGGTGTTGTTCTCTATCTACTTCGTGACGATGTTCGAAGCGCTCAAGACTGTCTCGGCCGTGTCAACAGCCGCGGTCTTTACATTGACCCCGTTTCTGGCAGCCTTGTTCGGCTGGGTTGTCCTGCGTCAGCGCCTGTCACCGCGTTTGGCCGTTGCTCTGGCGATCGGGGCTGTCGGCGCGCTGTGGGTCATCTTTCGCGCTGATCTTGGGGCATTTTTGTCCTTTGACATTGGGCGCGGTGAGCTCGTCTTTTTTGTGGGCTGCGTGGCGCATGCGCTCTACCCCACCGCGGCGCGCGCGTTGAACAGAGGCGAGCACCCGCTTGCGGTCAATTTTGGCATGTTGCTGGCAGGCGTGGTGGTGCTGGTGATGGCCAATGCGGGCGCAATCGTTGGCACCGACTGGTTGGCCCTGCCGTCGATAGTGTGGATCACGATCCTCTATACGTCGATTTTTGCCGGTGCCACGACATTCACATTGCTGCAATTCGCAGCGACGCGCCTGCCCGGCGCCAAGGTGATGGCCTATACCTATCTGGTGCCGGTCTGGGTGGTCGTCTGGGAGGCGGCGCGCGGCAATGCCCTACCGGGCTCGATGATCCTTCTTGGCATGGTCCTGATCGCCATCGCATTGCTGATCTTGCTGCGAGATGACGGCGCAGGCGCGCGGCCCTAGTCGCTTGTATCGCCCAATTCCCGATCCAGGAAGGCTTCAAAGGCGTCCAGATTGACAGCCTCGAACTGGCCGAAGCTTTGCATCCATATGGACGCGTCGCGCAACGCGTCCGGCTCGAGTTTGCACCATTTTACCCGGCCGCGTTTTTCTTGACTGATCAGGCCGGCCCGGGTCAGGATGCCAAGGTGTTTGGAGATTGCAGCCAATGACATCTCAAACGGTTCCGCAACGTCTGTGACGGCCATGTCATCCTCGAGCAGCATGGCCAGTATGGCCCGCCGCGTGGGGTCGGCCAATGCTGAAAAAATGGTATCCAGGGGCGATGTCATTTCCACCCCATCGGCCTAGACGCGCGGGCGCTTCGGGTCAAGCGTGTGCGGTCTGACAGCGCGGGCGATGCGTGGTCGATTTGCCAAAAACGGAGTGATCAGATGGACTATAATTATACAAATTTTGAGGCCAACGCCTATGACCTGACGGCATTTCGTGGCCCCATGCCCGGCACCCGCGCCCCCGATCTGCCCGTGCTGACGCGGACGGGCGAACGTCAGTCGATAGTGGCGTTTGAAGGTCGGTTCCTGGTGTTGGAAATGGGCAGCATCACCTGCCCACTCTATCAGGGCCGGCGTGCAGCGATGGAGGCGGCGGCGCGGCGGCACCCGGACGTTTCCTTTGCGGTTCTATACGTGCGCGAAGCCCATCCGGGCGCGGCTATACCGGCACATCGGACACTGGCCGAAAAACAGGCCAACGCGCGCAGGTTGGCCGACCACGATCACGAAACGCGCCGGGTTTTGGTTGACGATTTGCAAGGCAGCGCCCATGTCGCATTTGGCGCATATCCCAATTCGGTTTTCATCATCAATCAAAACGGCTGTGTGGTTTATTTCAGCGACTGGAACAACGCCAGTGCCACCGAGGATGCGCTCAATCTGTTGTTGGACGGCAAGCCGGCGGCTTCGGTGAAATCCTATTTCCTGCCAGTGCATCCCAAAGTCAGCTTACGGGTGCTGGGCAATGGCGGTGCGGGATCAATGTCGGATTTTCTGCGAAGTTTGCCAAACCTTGTCTGGCACAACCTGATCCGCAGGAACTTTCGGCTATGGCGGGGCCGCCCCAGCGACGTGCCGCCCGATGTGCGCTGCTAGCGGCGCCAAAACTCAACCGTTTGGTTGACTATGGGTTTTTCGCCGTGGCGGGCGAAGCTGCGTCACCCTGTCACCGTGAAGGCTAACGAGACATCTTGAAAAAGTTATTGTTTATAAAGACTTACGGGTAGAGCGTCACGCCTGCTGGTGGCTTGACTCTGCGGGTGCCGGTTTCTAGGTTGCGCCGGAAACCATGAGTGGGGACGCACGCCCTTGTCTGAGCCAAGTGACAAAGAGCGGCTCGCGGCATTGTCGGCCAAGATCGAGGCCGCCAAAAATGTCGAGAAGGCGCCTGCAACATTGGATACACATCATGGGCAAGTCCAGCAGGGCTGGCGCATGGTGATCGAGTTGGTGGCGGGCATCGCGATCGGCTTTGGCATGGGGTTCGGGCTGGACAGCCTTTTCGGCACGATGCCGATTTTCCTTGTGCTGTTTATATTGTTGGGCTTTGCGGCCGGGATACGCGTGATGTTACGCACCGCCGCAGAGTTGCAAGAAAACGAGGCCGCAAAAGCGGCCGGGGACGAAAGGGATTAGTCGTGGCGGCTGACGAGAAAGCAAAAGAACTGGCGTTCAAGCCAATGGATCAGTTCAACGTGGAGCCGTTTTTTGGTGACGGCCCCGTTGGCATTTTCACGGTCACAAACGCCACGTTCTGGATGGCGCTCTCGATCCTGTGCGTCATCGGATTGCTGGTTCTGGGTACACGCGGACGCGCCATTATTCCCAATCGCGTCCAGTCCATCGCCGAATTGGCCTATGGGTTCATCTACAAGATGGTCGAAGATGTGTCCGGCAAGGACGGGGTGAAATACTTCCCCTACATCATGACGCTGTTCATCTTTATCGTCTTTTCAAATTTCCTGGGCCTTTTGCCGATGGCCTTTACGACCACCAGCCATATCGCCGTGACTGCAGTTCTGGCCATGCTGGTCTGGGTCAGCGTAACCATCCTCGGGTTTGTGTTGCACGGCTTTGGATTTCTCAAATTGTTCTGGTTGGAAAGCGCGCCCCTGGCGCTGCGCCCGATCCTGATGGTCATTGAGGTGATTTCCTATTTCGTCCGCCCGGTCAGCCATTCCATTCGTCTGGCGGGCAACATGATGGCCGGACACGCCGTGATAAAGGTTTTCGCCGCTTTTGCTCCGATGATCCTGATCTCTGCAGGCATCGGCGTCGTGGTCACGCCATTGTCGATCCTGGCAATCACCGCAATTTTCGCATTGGAAGTGCTGGTGGCCTTTATCCAGGCCTATGTCTTCGCGATCCTGACCTGTGTCTATCTCAAGGACGCTTTGCATCCGTCCCATTAGGGGGCGGTTGCGACCCGCAAACAAACTCAATTTAGCCAATTCATCGTAAGGAGAAATGAAATGACTGGCGATATCGTACAAATGGGCGCTTACATCGGTGCTGGTCTGGCCTGTACAGGCATGGGCGGTGCTGCTGTTGGTGTGGGCCACGTTGTTGGCAACTACATCTCGGGTGCTCTGCGCAATCCTTCGGCTGCTGCCGGTCAGACAGCCACCATGTTTATTGGTATCGCATTTGCGGAAGCCCTGGGGATCTTTTCGTTCCTCGTAGCACTTCTGCTGATGTTCGCCGTATAATCCTTTCAGAACCTTCCTTACGGCCGGGTGGGGTGCAAAACTGTGCGCCGCCCGGTGTAAACCAACGGTTCTAGGAGGATAGCATGGCTGTTACCAATACCGAAACTGCAGGCAAGGCCGCCGAAAGCGCGGGCATGCCGCAATTGGACCTGACGACCTTTCCAAACCAGATCTTCTGGCTGGCGGTTACATTGGTCATAATCTACCTGGTTCTGAACCGGGTGGCTTTGCCACGCATTGCCGCTGTTCTGGCGGAACGCCAGGGCACGATAACCAATGATCTGGCCGCAGCGGAAGAGCTGAAGCAAAAGGCGGTGGAAGCGGAAGAGGCCTATAACAAGGCCTTGGCTGACGCCCGTGTCGAGGCGGCAAAGATTGTCGCGGATGCGCGCGCGGAAATGCAGGCGCAACTGAACGACGCGACGGCGAAAGCGGATGCCGAGATTGCTGTGAAAGCGGCGCAATCGGAAAAGGCCATTGCCGAAATTCGCGCCGGTGCAATGGAAGCGGTCAAGGAAGTGGCGAAAGACACAGCCAAAGAGATCGTTTCTGCAATGGGTGCCAAATCGGATGCACGTGCCATCACATCTGCGGTAACCGCACGGTTGAAAGGGTGAACCGATGAAAAAGCTTTTACCTTTTCTTGTGTTTGGCGCGACGCCGGCTTTTGCAGCGCCGGGGCCGTTTTTCACGTTGTTCAACTCTGACTTCGTGGTCACGGTGGCGTTCTTGCTGTTTGTGGGCGTGCTGGTGTATCTGAAAGTGCCGGGCATGTTGGCCAAGATGCTGGATGATCGAGCCGAGGGCATTCGCAATGATCTGAATGAGGCCAAGGCGCTGCGCGAAGAGGCGCAGACCCTGCTGGCCAGCTATGAGCGCAAGCAGACCGAAGTGGCAGCCCAGGCTGACCGCATTGTGGCCCATGCCAAGGCGGAGGCGGAAGATGCGGCCGCGGCAGCTGAAGAGGCGTTGAAATCGTCCATCGAGCGGCGTCTTGCGGCGGCAGAGGACCAGATTGCCTCGGCACAGGCCAGTGCTGTCAAGGATGTTCGTGATCGCGCCATTCAGGTTGCGATTGCGGCGGCATCCGATGTCATTGCCGCCAAGATGACCGCTGCGGACGGCAACAATCTGATTGACGCGGCGATCGGCGAAGTGGAAGCCAAGCTCCATTAACGCTGTCATCGCTAAGTTTTCGAAGAGCCCTGGCGCTTTGCGCCGGGGTTTTCTTTTTTGTGACCTTCGGTCTGGTCAGGGGCCAGCCCCTGCCTGACCGGGCAAGGCCCTGTCAGGCCACCCCGAGGTATTTTGAAACCAAAGAGAATGTAGGTTTCTAGCGGCGGGTTTCATAGTCCAGCCGGGCTTGGGCGATTTCTTCATTTGCCTGAGCACGGCGTTGATCGTTGAGCGCCTGTTCGACGAAATCCAGATGCGCTTCGATGGCTGCGCGCGCGGCCAGAGGATCGCGCGACTGGATCGCCGTGTTTATTTTGGCATGTTGGTCCAGCAAGGCCTGTCTGCGGGTGCGCTGGCGGAAAATGACCTGGCGGTTGTAAAAGACACCCCCCCTGAGCAATTCATACATCGAGCGCATCATGTGGAGCATGATGATATTGTGGCCCGCTTCGACGATGGCCAGATGAAACTGGCTGTCGAGCTGGGCCTCATGATCTGCATCGCGGCGTTCATGTGCCGCGAGCATTTTCTGGAAGATCGCGTCTATGACCCTCAGATCCGTGTCGGAGGCAAGCCGCGTTGCGCGTTCAGCCGCCAGGGCCTCGATGTCCCGCCGGAAAGCCACTGTATCCTGAACGGCCTCGGGGTGACGCGCAAAGAGGTCGATCAAGGCATCGGAAAAGGCCGATCCCAACACATCGGCCACAAAGACACCCGCACCTTGTCGGCTTTCCAAAAGGCCGCGGTCCTGCAGATCCCCAAGTGCGACGCGCAATGAGGGCCGCGAGACCGCCATCGTCTCGGCCAGGTCCCGTTCCGCGGGCAGTTTGTCACCGGGGCGCAGGATACCGCGCAGGATCAGCAACTCTATCTGTCGGACGACGGCGAGTGAGATCTTTTCGGATTGGACCGGCTTGAAAGGCATGGCAATTCCAGAATTGGTAATTCTATTTGACCAAAGCTGATCCGAGACCTCAAGCGAAATAACAAGGGGCGCACCCTAAGATGCGCCCCAGTACCCCCACACTCGTTACAAACCCGAATTACGCATTGTTGGGTCGAATGATGATCTCAACTCGGCGGTTCTGGGCGCGACCGCCGGGTGTCAGATTGGTGGCAACCGGCTGGTCTTCTCCGCGGCCAATCGCGCGAATGCGGCTGGCCGGCACGCCATTGGTGACCAGGATGTTGCTGACCGCCTGAGCGCGGCGTTGCGACAGATCCAGATTATAAGAGGCGCCACCGGTGTTGTCGGTATGGCCCACGACAATCACGCGACTGTCGGGAAAACGCTGCAGGCTGCCGGCCACCGCGGCCAGGTCGCCGCGCAGCGTTGGCCCGACGCTGGCGCTGTCCACTGCGAAAAGGATGTCTTCGGGCAGGACCACGCGCAATTCGTTTCCGTCATTCACGATCTGCACCCGGCCGTTAGAGATATTGGCCTGCAGATCGGCTGCCTGCGCGTCCAGGCGTGCACCAATTGCACTGCCGGCCACCGCGCCCACAATCCCGCCGACAACAGCGGCGTTGCGGCGCGAGCTGGCATTGTCGCCACGCAGAATACCAAACAGGGCGCCAGTCGCTGCGCCCAGTGCCACGCCTTCGCGCTGGCGCTGATCCGGCGATGCGCTGGGCGCATCAACGCTTGTGCAACCGGCCAGGATGACGGCGCCGCTAAGGGTGGCAACCAGAGTAATCTTAGAGAGCTTCATTTCGCCTCGCATTGATGAAATTTCGTTGCACTACCTCTACGCGAGGCGCGCATGTTATTAAATATCAAAGCCACAAATTGGCGGAATTCGCAGAATTACGCCTGTTGTTGTTCCCTGCCACGGCGCGCGGCTTCATAGGCCAGAAGGGCGCGCTTGACCGGCAGGCCCCAATGGTACCCGCCCAAGGCGCCGGATTTGCGCAAGGCACGGTGGCAGGGGATCAACCAGGAGATTGGATTGCGGCCGACCGCCGTTCCCACTGCGCGCATTGCGCGTGGGTTTCCGATGGCGCGCGCGATCTCCGAATAGGTTGTCACTTGGCCTGACGGGATCTGCAAGAGCGCTTCCCAGACCTTGATTTGCAAGGGCGCGCCGATCAGCAGCAGAGGCGTTTCGTGGTCCCGGGCGCCATAGGCGTTGTCCACCCAGGGCGCGAGCAAATCAGGGTTCTCAGCAAAGTGAGCTGTGGGCCAACGCGATGCCAGATCTGCAAACGCGGCCTCTGGTCCGGTTTCTTCGCAAAAGGCTATGCCGCAAATGCCGCGTTTGGTTCCCATGACCAATGACGGGCCAAAGGGGCTGTCAAACCAACCATAGGATATTTCAAGGCCAGCGCCGCCGCGCGCAAATTCTCCGGGGCTCATGGCTTCCCATTTCAAAAACAGATCGTGCAGGCGTCCGGTGCCGGACATGCCCGCCTCATGCGCGGTTTGCAGGGTGGTGAATTGCTCTGTCAGCAGCGATTTGGCATGATCAAGGGTCAGATATTGCTGGTATTTCTTGGGGCTCACACCGACCCAGCGGGTGAAGACGCGTTGAAAATGCGTGGGGCTCATGTCAAGGGCGCGGGCCAAGTCGTCCAGCGACATATGCCGTCCGGCTTGGGCATCTATCGCCTCAATCGCGCGGCGTATCACATTGTAGTGGTATCTGGTGTTTGTGCTCATCGTGGGCTCCGTTTCTGAGCCGATTTTAGCGATCGCGCCAAACGGGTCGATCCGTTTCTTGCGCATAGGCAAAACTGCAGGCATTAAGCGGCCATGGCCAGACAAATGGATTACAAGACCATTCATGAGGTATTCACCCGGTTTCGCGCATCAGAGGCGGAACCCAAGGGTGAATTGCATCATGTGAATGCTTTCACCCTTGTCCTAGCGGTGGCGCTTTCGGCGCAGGCCACCGATGCGGGCGTCAACAAGGCCACTGCCGAATTGTTCCGGATTGCCGATACACCGGAAAAGATGCTGGCACTTGGGCTGGATGGCGTGACTGAACATAT